>LFFM01002249.1_pt1 | contig 12830 bp, 15 predicted proteins | sample 643131 | NCBI WGS metagenome assembly LFFM01 (sample SAMN03777445, study PRJNA286221) | soda lake metagenome | biome: soda lake; feature: Kulunda steppe; material: water; isolation source: sample Tc-Br brine of Tanatar trona crystallizer | place: Russia: Kulunda steppe | collected 2011-07
AGGCTTGAAAGGAAAGGTCGAAGAACTTCTGAGCGAGAAAAAGACTGCATCTCAGCGAGCAAAGGAACTAGAAGAAGAGCAGAAGCGCCACGAAGAAGAGCGGATGGCCGAAAAACAGCAGTTTAAGGAGCTATACGAGCGTGAGCAGAAAAGCAAGCAAGAGCTACAAGAGCAGTTCGAAGAGTTCCAGGGCCGGATCAGGCAGCAGGAGATCTCGGCGGCGGCGTCAAAGGTAGCCAGCGAACTGACACGGGACACAGCCCGTGGTGAACTGCTACAGGAAAAAGCTTCACAGTATGCAAAATACACTGATGACGGCATTGTTTTTGAACTAGGCGGCGTACCAGTGGAAAAGGAAAAACTTCTTTCTCACTTGCGCGACAAATACCCGTTCCTGGCTGATGGATCGGGTGCAACTGGAGGCGGGGCTTCTGGTTCAAGCGGCGGGGCCGTAGTAACTAAATCTTTTGGTGAAATGACAGGTTCTGAACTCATGGCATTACGGGCAGAAAGCCCAACCGAGTATCAGCGCCTGCGTGATGAGTTTTACGGCCAGTAAAGGAGAATCAACATGGCTACTACACGACTAAGCGACATCATTGATGTCACGGTTTTTCGCGACCTTCCCCCGGTCAATTCCCCTGAGCGTACTGCGTTCTATGACTCCGGCGTGGTCACCCGCAACGCCCTGCTAGACGAACTTGCTGGTTCCCCCGGCAAGACTGCTGAACTTCCCTTCTGGAAGGATCTAGACGGATCAGCAGAACTCAACTACTCTGATGATGACCCCAGCAACGTGGTCACTCCTCAGAAGGTTGTGCAGGGTGAGCAGGCCGCTCGCAAGGCTTTCGTGAACCAGGCTTGGCAGACCTCCGATCTAGCCTCTGAGGTTGCCATGGGTGCTCGCGCTATGGATCACATCCGCGCCCGCACTGACAGCTACCTGACCCGTCAGTGGCAGCGTCGTCTGGTGGCTACCACCAACGGCATTATCGCTGATAACGTCGCTAACGATGACGGCGATATGGTGGTTGATGTCGCTGCTGAATCTGTTGCCAGCCAGGACTCAGAGAGCAAGTTCAACCGTGACGCCTTTGTTGAGGCCACTCAGACTCTGGGTGATCGTTACGATGAGCTTTCCGCTATCTCTGTGCATAGCGCGGTATACGCTCAGATGGTCAAGAATAACGATATTGACTTTATTCCTGACTCTGAGGGTCGCCTCGTCATCCCAACCTATCTCGGTCTTCGGGTCATCGTAGATGACGGCATGAACGTAGAGGCTGGGGAAACTGACGGCTTTAAGTACACCTCCGTTCTGTACGGTGCAGGTGCTTTCGGCTGGGGTGTCGGTAACCCTGAGGTTCCTGTAGAGATTGATCGTAGCCCTGAGCAGGGCAACGGCGGTGGCATTGAGACCCTGTTCGTGCGTGAGACCTACATCCTGCATCCTTTCGGGTTCAAGGTGACGGGCACGCCTGACAACGGTATCAGCTACAGTCTATCAGAACTTGCAGGTGCTGGCACTGTTGACCGCGTAATTGAGCGGAAGAACATCCCGCTCGCATTCCTCATCACCAACTAAAGGTAGGTGATCCGGCCTCGCCCCCTCCGGGGGGCTGGCCCCTTACAACACAAAGGATTTCAAACATGGCTAATAAAGATGGCCTAGAGCCAAACAAGCCGATCGACTTTGAAACCCTCCAGCGCACTAAACGCGCCCAGCGAGAGGCTGCTAAAAATGCCAAAGCGAAACCCAAAGGTAAGACCCGACGCGGAACTGCCCGGACTGAGGACGTTCGCGAATCCGGGGAGTCTAGCGTTTCGAGCGTACTACGCTCAACAGCGCCGGAAGGATCGGAAGAATAGCTAATAACTATGCCAGCGCAGAGATGCCAAAAGAACGGGCGCAGCGGCTGGAAGTGGGGCCAAAGCGGAACTTGCTACGTTGGCCGTGGCGCTAAGGCAAGAGCAGAGCGACAGGGCCGAGCAATCAGAGCAAGCGGATACAGAGGCTAAAGATAATGTCATACGGAACCGAGAATGGGCTACAAAGCTACGCCTCAGATCGCGGCATCACTATCAGCGGCACTGCACTAGAACTACTGACCCTTGCCCATGACTGGATTGAAAGCCAAGATTTTATTGGCAACAAAACAGACGATGCCCAGGCCAAACAGTGGCCGCGTAAAAACGCAGTAGTTGACGGGGCCAAACTTGATCCTACAGAAGTGCCGGAAGGCATTGTAGAAGCTGAATACCAGACTGCTATTGCTATTGACCAAGGGAATAGCCCTTTTGCCACTGTAGAGCCTGCTGTCAAGCGCGAAAGCGTGGACACAATCTCTGTAGAGTTTCAGGATGGCGCGGGCACACGCTCTTTTGACCCGATGGTAAGGCTAAAACTGCGTAAGTTTCTACGCTCTGGCGGGGCATCAACAAATATCGTTAATGTAGGTCGGGCATAATGTCTCGCTTTGACTATCAAAAGACAAAGAGAACAGCCGACCGGCTTATCCAGCGTTTTGGTGCGCCTCTGACGTACACACGGAGCACAGGAGAGACGTTTGATCCGCAAACGGGCACAACCACCAGCACAGAAGAAAGCTTCGTTAGAGAGACTGTCTGGCTTGATTACGATAATGACGAAATTGATGGAACCATTGTACAGCGCGGAGACGCAAGGCTGGTTGTGCAGGGGGAGTTAAAAGTAGATGACACCGTCACTCGCAATGGTGAAACTTGGCGAGTGCTTCGAGCAAGCCCGCTTGAACCAGCAGGTGTAATTGTCTTTACCGAGGCACAAGTGAGGCACTAAGTGGACATCCGAACAGTTAGCAAAACTCTTGACGTTCGCCTATCACAGATGCCCAGTCTGCCGCCTGTAGCTTGGCCGAATGTAAATCTAGATCCTGACATTAACACAATCCACTTTCGTGTTAATAATCTGCCCGCTGAAGGATCCCTTCTTACAATGCAGTACGCCCAAGAAACGCCTGGTGTGTACCAAGTAACCGTAGCAGGGCCGATTGGAAATGGCGCTGGAAGTGTAGAGCAGAAGGCTTCTGATTTGTCAGATCACTTTGCACAGGAAAGGACTTTAGACAATAACATTTTTATTGAGTCAATCAATATCGCTCCTGCAATTATTGATGATGTCTGGTTTACTATTCCAGTTTCGATTAACTGGAGAGTGGTTGCTTAATGCGTAGAGAGAAAGATATCTCGCAGCTTATTAGGCAAGTTGCTGAAAAGTATAACCGTGGCATTGATGAGGTTGTGCAAGATGTCGCAGTATCTTTGTCACAGAGGATTATAGAGCGGACGCCCGTAGGCCAGCCTTCAACGTGGCAAAACCCTAGTTCAGCGCCACCCGGATATGTAGGCGGAAGGGCTAGGGCGAACTGGTTTCCCAGCATTGATGCACCAACACAAAATACAACAGAAAACACTTCCGACCAATCAGCACAGAGAATCACGTCAATTAAAGGACAAATACCTGGGAGTGTTTATTATCTAACCAACAACCTTCCATACGCCCGCCGCCTAGAGTATGGATGGTCAAATCAAGCGCCCAGAGGGATGGTCAGGGTAACTTTGAGAGAAGCCCTGAGAGAATTAAGACGCGCAATACAATCTAACACCAGATAGGAGCATTAACATGGCATCAGGAGCATTTACGTCAGCAGGGACTACTATCTCTGTATCAGAATCAGCCCCAGAAAGTTACGATGTAACGGGCTTTGAGGCACTGTCTTTCTCAGAAGTCGGGGAAGTTTCCGACCTTGGCGAGTTCGGACGTGAGTACAGTGAGGTCACCTTTAACCCGCTGGGAGATCGACGCACTGTCAAGCGCAAGGGCTCTTTCAACGATGGAAACATCACCATGACGCTAGCGCGGGTGCCTAGTGACTCAGGTCAGGCAATCCTTCAGGATGCGCTAGATAACGACGATTCCTTCCACTTTGTGGTTGAATTGCAGGACGGAACCAGGCTGTATTTTGCAGCACAGGTAATGTCCTACACCACTAACGTAGGTGGGGTTGACCAGATCACCAGCGCATCAGTAACCCTAGGCATCACTAACGATATCCTAGAGGACGCTGCGTAAACTAACCCGGCATAGCCGGTAGGGGGCTGGCGTTTCGCTGTCAGCGTCAGTCCCCGCTTTATTCAGCATCAGACAGCGCCTAATTTCGACAGCGGAGACAGCATATTATGGATATTACCAAGTACAATACGCAAGTTGCATCTGATAACGCACAGACTCTTAACCTGCGTGATCCCTTTACGGATGATGTTTTGGTAGATTCAGACGGAAACACCGTAGATATTTACTTGTACGGCATCCAGTCTACAGCAGCGCGTAATGCTATCGCAGAGCGTGAGCGGCGGTCTAACAAAAAAGAGTTGTCAGACGAAGAAAGCAAAGAACTCGGGGCTGAGTTTCTTGCTAAGTTGACTGTCGGTTGGTCTGATAACATTGAGGTTGACGGGAAGAAGCTGACCTTCAATTATAAAAATGCAGTCAAACTGTACATGGATCAAGACTGGATTGGTCAGCAAGTAATCAGCTTTATCTCCAAATTGGAGAACTACGCCCCAAAAGCATAGAAGCCCTCAAGCTGTATGTGCAACACCTAGCCTGGCTGCAAGCAACTCCAGAAACAAAAAGCGGAGAAAAGCCAAGGGCTAGGTGGTCTATCCTAAAAGATAGGGGCAGTGATCTTGTAGAGCTCCCTGTCATTGAGACTGATAAGCATATACTTGAGTGGCTATTAGAACTTGGCGTTTTTGAATCATCGGGCTACGGCCCAACCCCCCTTCCCTACACAGAAATAGAGGCGTGGTCTAGGTTGACCGGCACAGTCCTTACTTGGGAAGAATCCAGATTCCTAAAGATGCTGTCTAAAGAGTATTGCGCCCAATACCACAAATCCTCAGACAGAGACTGCCCGCCTCCCTACACCACAGAAAAAGTCAACCAAGAGACAGTATCTGAAAGAGTCTTGCAGGCTTTTAGGATGCATAGCAACTATAAGGGTAAGTAATGGATATTTATTCCATTGGACTAAAGGTTGACAGCCGCCAAGTCAAAACCGGCCAGCGTGATCTTAACCGCTTTGGTCAGCAATCTAAAAAAACTGGCGACTCCGTTAATCGTTTCGGAAAAGAAGTTGACAGAAGTTCTAAGAGCGTTAGGGGCATGTCTTCTGGCGCTGACTTGGCGCGTAGAGCCTTGGCCGGTCTGATTGCTGCTCTGTCTGTCCGCCGCCTGCAACAGTTTGCTGCCTCCACCATTGCTGCGGCTGACGCTATTGATAACGCAGCTAGGACGGCAGGAGTCGGCGCGGAGCGGCTACAGGAACTGCGGTTCGCATTCGGTCAGTTGGTAGGGACAACAGAGGGTGAAGTTGATGCGGCACTGCGGCGGTTTAACCGTCGCTTAGGTTTGGCTGCTGATGGGTCAGGTGCTGCCAAAGACACGTTTGAGGAACTGGACATCGCTCTGAGGGATGCAAGCGGGGCGGTTAGAGATACAGATATTGTTCTTGACGAAGCTATAGATAAACTGGGTTCTATCCAGAGCGACAGCAGAAGGGCTGCTCTAGCATCTCGCATGTTTGGCGAGGACGCAGGCCCAGCGTTAGCGGCGGCTCTATCTGAGGGCACACAGGCAATGGAAGATGCCGCAGCACAGGCTGTGGTAATGGGAGATGACATTGCTGCCCAAGGGTCAAGAATACAAGATGATATTGATGCAATGTCAACCAACATCCGGGCTGGCTTGCAAAACGCCTTTTTGGGCGCAGCTATTGAAAACGAAGAGCAGATAAGGCGACTAGTAGCAACTACTCTTCGCGGCATGGCGACTGTAGCGGAGTTTGGAGATAGGGTCGCTGGGCCGCTTGGCGCTGGGTTGATCGGGAGGGTTCTGTTTGGCAAGAAAGGCGCAGTCATCGGAATTCTTCTGACTAGCGCAATTCAGACAGTAAACTCAATAATTAACAGGCTTAACGAGACAACAGGCCAAGCAATCCTCCGCCTAGAGGAACGTGCGGAGCAACTTCAAGACACCATTGAAGGGATGCCAGAAATCCACCCTGTTCGCCGTGCTGCGGAAGCAGACTTGGAAAGAGTTCAGTCTAAATTAGACGAACTGAACGAACAGCGGATGGACAGCATTGAAATTGAGAACCAATATCAAAAAGCATTAAAAGAGACGGGAAGCGTTGGCGAAGATATTGGCGAGGTATTGAGGCAAGCTGCTGATAGGTTTGAGCAGCCACAAGAAGTAACTACCACACGAAGAAATATCTTTATTCCGACTTCCAGCGGCGAGGATGTCGATGATGTAAATGATTCGCTGTTTGAGACTGTCCGAAATATCGACAGAATCACATCTAGCACACAACGGGCGCGTGGTGTCTGGGGCGATGTCGGGCAGGCCATCATAGATGTAGAAGACACTATTGAAAGCGGAATTGGGAACGCGCTGGAAGACCTGATTTTTCAGGCTGAAAGTGCATCAGAGATTTTCCGGCAACTAGCAAGAGATATTGCAACTGCAATTCTTCGCCAACAGGTAATTGACCCCTTTGCACAAGCGGCAACATCAGCCATCACTGGCGCTATCGGAGGTGGAGTTGGTGGTGGCGCTGGCTTTTCAGGCGTAGGAAACGCCACACCTCGCCAATTTGCCAACGGCGGCAACGTATTTGGAGGCACACCCGCCATCGTCGGAGAGCGCGGGCCTGAGTTGTTTGTGCCAGGTCAAGACGGCCAGATAGTTCCAAACCACAGAATGGGCGGAGGCGATGTCACCGTTAACATCATTAACCAAGGCGGCGATCAGCTAGAGGCAGAGCAAAGACAGACACGCCGTGGCCCTAACGGAGAGATGATGGTTGACGTTATGGTTAAGTCAAGCATGGAGCGTCTTGACTCACAGGGTCAGTTAGACGGCATTTTCCGCCGTCACGGCGCACAAAGACAGGGGCAGTTCTAATCATGACTATCACATTCCCCGCTTCACTGCCGCAAGAGTTCCATCAGCAGAACTTCCAGATTACGCCCCCAGAGGGCGCTGTAAGATCGGAGATGGACACAGGCAAGGCTTATCAAAGAAAACGCTTCACAGCGGCTGTTAGGCCGGTCAGAGGGCGGATGTGGCTAGACGAAGACCAGTACACCACGCTGCTCAACTTTTGGCAAAACACTACATCCATGGGCGCTTTAGAGTTTGAGTGGTCAGACCCGGTTACAGGTGACCCCGCTACGTTCCGTTTTATTGCAACAGAGCCTCCGCAAATAACGGCGGTCACTGGCAAACTCTATCAGGTCAGTATTAGCGCGGAGATCATACCATAATGCCTAATTTGTCACAGGGTGCTTTGCAGGCAGTTTTAGCCTCTGCCACAGACAAGGTATTTCTAGAGTGTATTACAATTATGCACTCCCAGATAAACACTGTGCGTATTGTTAATGACAGTGTTGATCTAACTAGATCCGAAGGGGATTACCAGCGGTTTCCGTTCAGAATAAGGGCGGCTACAAGTTCAGTTGACCGGCCACCATCCTTAGAGATTACAGCAGACGCGGTGGATCAACAGATTGTTTTCGCCTTGAGGTCTCTGGCTGGCCTCAGAGAAAAAGCAACTATCCGGTATGAGGTCGTTCTTGCTGACAGTCCGAACCAAGTAGAGTTTGGGCCTGTGACATTTGAATTTGACTCTATGCGTACAGACTCGGCAACCCAAGTTACCGTAAACGCCTCTTTTCTTAAGGGCGCACTAAATGACGCATTCCCCAAAGGCCAATTCTCCCCATCAAATGCAGATGGATAAGTACTTACCGTTTATTGGCCTAGATTACGATCCTCCGAACGGATGCTTTAAGCTAGTTGAGCAAGTATTCGCAAAAGTCTACGGCCTAGACCTAGGAAAGCCAGACGCTGGACTAGAAAACTCAGAAAGCAAAGACAGAACCTCTAGGATTCAACAGAAGTTAAGAGAACTTACTGTAGAAGTAACTTCCCCGAAAGAAGGCGATGTTGTCATAATCAGGAGCCGCCCTTGGCATATAGCGGTAGTCCTAGGCGAAGACCTAATGCTTCATGCGTACAGTAACGGGACATCTTGCGTAGAAAGCTACGAAGATTGGCGTTGGAAAAACAGAATAGAAGGGTTTTATAGGTATGTCGGTAACCGTACAGGCAAGTAAGCACCCCTTAAAACCAGAATGGGTCTACGCAGATGTAGAGGCCAATCAAAGCGTCTACGAAATCTGTGGCGGTGCGCCTGTTGTCGCGTTTATTAACGGCAAAGAAGTACCGGCAGAACTGCACAAACTAACACGAGTTAAGGACGGCGCTAAATTAGTTGTCTGGCCTGTCCCGCAAGACGTAAGCCTGCCCTCTCCAAGTGATGTACTTTCGAGCATTGCTGGAATTGCAGTAGCGGCGGCGGCTGCCGCTACAGTAGGACTGCTGGCGCCGACAATCGGACTTTTTGCTGCTAGTGCGGCTGGCGTAGGTGTATCTATCCTAGGCAACATGGCAGTAAACTCTCTTATTCCTCCGCAGCAGCCAGAAATACCAGAGCCTGGCGAGTCATTCAACAGGCTCCAATCAATTACCGGAACCAGTAACAGGGTAGCTGCTTTTCAGCCTATCCCCCGGCTTTACGGAACCCATCAAATGTTCCCGCCTATCCCCATGACGGCAAGGCCGTTTACGGAGGTGCAAGGCGGTAACCAATACCTGCGGATGATGTTCTGCTTAGGTTACGGCCCCCTAGAAATCGGGGGGGTGACAGTAGGCAAGGGCCAGACATCATCAATAATTTCAGGAGACACTCGGCGTAAAATAACTCAAGAAACAAGCCTGTCTGGCTCCCCGGTTCGTATCGGACAGACTGATATCAATCTTCTAGAAGAAGTGGAGTTTGAGATCGGAAGGCCCGACCAGATGACACTTTACTCTGACCAAGTCATTGAGGTTGACCCCGCATTTACCACCCGGAACCTTTCTTTTGATGACGGCAGCAGTGGTACTAGAAGTGATGGTCAGTTTGCAATCAGGACAACTGAGCCTGATGCCGACGAAATCAGTCTTGATTTCCAAGGACAGTTGTTTTCTGTTAATGACGAAGCCAAAACTCGCCGTGCGCGGGTACGCTTCCGTATTGAATACAGAGAGGTTGGGGCTTCAAGTTGGATCGTCTTTGATGACAACTTTGTAGTATCTAGCAGAAAAAAAGAGACTGTCCGGGTAGGTACAAGGTTCCGAGTCAGTAGGGGGCAGTACGAAGTCCGCGTGACGCGTGTCAGCACTACGCACGACGCGGTCACTGCGTTTGCTAACGAACTGTCTTGGTCTGCACTGAAGACAATACGCAGCAGGACGCCATTTCTGGTGGATGACACTGTTTGTATGTCTCTCAGGATTAAAGCAACAGACCAGCTTAATGGCCGTATTGACAATCTCACTGTTCTAGCTACGTCTGTTCTTGAAGTTTACAACGGTAACTCTTGGAGTGAGCAGCCAACTAGCAACCCTGCGTGGGCTTATGCAGACGTTTGGAGCGGAGTAGCTAACAGGCAGCCAGTAGGAAAAGAAGATTTAGACGCAGACAAGCTACTAGAATGGGCGCAATACTGCGATGAAGAGGGGCTAGAGTTCAATGCAGTGTTTGACTCCAAGTCCACAACCCTTGAACGTGCTAGGGAGGTTGCGGGTGCTGGTCTAGCAGCTTGGAGGCTTACACCAGAGAGCAAAATAAGCGTAGTAAGGGATGTAGTCCAAAGCCTTCCCAGAATGATTATTAGCCCTAGGAATAGTTTTGGGTTTAACTATGAGTTGTCGACTGTTCAGACTCCAGACGCTCTTCGTGTGCAGTTTACCGATGATAGGACGTGGGAGAATACCGAGCGAATTGTTTATGATGACGGCTTTGGCCCCGGCAATGCAGAACTTTTCGAGACAATCCAGGGCAAGGGTATCACTAATGCGGATCAAGCGTGGAAGTACGGAAGATTCCACTTAGCACAGCAACGGCTACGCCCTGAACGGTACAATTTCGAGCAAGACGTTCAGCACTTGCGGTATGACCGTGGCGACCTGCTGACCATCCAGAATGATGTTATTCTTGTCGGCATCGGCGCTGGAAGAATCAAAGATGTTGTGTCTGACAGCGAAATTGTCCTTGATGAGGAATTTATTGATGAAGGAAAAGATTACGCTGTAAAAATACAACACTCAGACGGCAGCATTTCAACAGTTGGCGCTACTCTAGGTGCAGGCCCGACTAACCAGACAGTTTTCCTTGATTCTGCTGTAAGCAAGGCACAAAAAGACGACCTGGTTATTTTTGGAGAAGCGGGGAAAGAAAGTTTTGACGTGAAGGTTACGGAGATACAGCCACAAGGAGACCTCCAAGTCTCTGTTTCTTGTGTCCCCGCTGCACCTGAAATGGAAAATGTCTGGGATGAACAGATTCCTCCTTTCGAGCCGGTGCTGACTGAACCGACATCCCCAGACCTGGTTCTGCCAAAAATCCCAGAAATAACTGATATTAGGTCAGACGAAACTGTCTTGCTTGCAGATAGCGATGGCTCTCTAAGGATTAGGATGGTGGTCAGCACCAGACTGGTTGCGTTCCCTGGCTGGGATCAGAGAAACCAAATCCGGTTCCGGCCAGTAGGGGATAACAATTTTGTTATCACTGACCCGTTTGAGTCCAGCAATTTTTCCATCTTTGATGTGGACGAAGAGGTTGAATATGAAGTTCAAGTTCGGGGAGTAAGGAACGGGCTTTTTTCTCCTTGGAGTCCTGCAACAGTGCACACTGTCATAGGTAAAAGTAATCCTCCGCCAGATGTACCTTTTTTCTCTGCAACTCAGAACGGGGTAAATGTAGACTTTGACTGGGACGCTGTAGTTGCCCCTGACCTCGACGGGTATGTAATCCGTGTCGGGGAATCAGGTGACACGTTTGACACTGCTAGTAAACTTCTGTCAACCGGCATGCTTTCAACAGAAGCCAGCAGCCAGCTACCGGCTGGTGAATACAAGTTTTTCATCAAGGCAAGGGACACTAGCGGTAATCTATCTGAGTCTTCTGCGGATCAGGTTCTCGAAGTTCTTCCGCCACCAAAGGTTCAAGATTTTACGGCTGAACAAGACGGAATCCGAGTAAACTTTAACTGGCGGCGAGCATCATATTTTGGACTTGATGGGTACGAGATAAAAATCGGTAAGGCCGGTGATACGTTTGAAACAGCAAACTTGCTTATTGACGTAGGCGCGCCTGCAAGTTCCGCATTTGCTTTGGTGGAGCCGGGAAACTATCGGTTTTTTATTAAGTCACAAAGCATACTTAATGACCAAGCAAAAGAAGCATCCTTTTTTGACCTTTCCGTTGAAGAGCCTCCGGTAGTTGAAAACTTTTCGACCACACAAAATGGAGAGACTGTTGTATTCCGGTGGGAGCCTGTTGATTATTTTGGCCTAAAAGGCTATGAGATACGATATGGCGACCCTGATTCTGTCACTTGGCCGTCTGGGTCAAAGATTGTTGAGGCTAATCAATCAACTGCTATCGCACAGGCAGACGTGCCGCCAGGAACCTATAAGTTCATGATTAAGGCACTGTCTGATTTAGACAGTGAATCACCAGAGCCTAACGAAAGAGTATTTACAGTAAAAACTGATTATTTTGAGCGAACCCGAGTTGAGCATCACCCAGACTGGGAGAGTGGCTGGTATAGAGGGTTTATTTTGCAAGGCAACTCTCTTATTGTAAAGAGCGACTTTGAAGCATTCTATGTTTCTGACGAAATTGATCTTTTGTTTGATGCTGAAGATATTAGGGCATGGGCTGTCCTTCAAGCTGCATTTTCAGATGCTGAGTCGGTAAAAAACAATCGTCGGATAGTTGACGGAATTAGGCTGTTTCAGGATAACAGCACTGTTGAGGCATCTGTAACAGATCAAACAGACAATGGTGAGTTAGACATAGGGCTGCCCTTGTCAGACCCACTTGTGTTCCAAGAGATAGCCACTAGAGATACTGAAGATTTGTGGCAAGATTCTGATAGAACTATTGAACGCTACGGGTCTATTGTTTCGGATACAACTCAAACTCAATCTTATGGTGAAGTCGCCGAAACTACCCAAGAGTTTGATTCATACGACACCTTAATGGGGTGGAGATCGTGGACTAAAGGCGAGGTTGATGCCAGGTTTGTAAAGTATCGCGCCAGAATTAAACAACGGCCAAGCGAAACATCCTCTAAGATTCTTAGGAAGTTCACAACTGTTGTCGATATTGAGGAGCGTATTGAACGACAACAAGAAAAAACAGTTGAGGTTGGCGGAACAACGTTCACCTTTGATAAATCTTTTCATTTTGTGCCTTCTGTTGTTTCTGCAGTTGAGTCAGATGATGACCTGTTTCCGATAAGAAAGAATGTCACTAGAAGTGAAGTGACTTTTGTTGTAAAAGATTTGCAGGGCAATGATGTTGGTACAGACAACCTCGACTTTATAGCTACAGGTGCATAAATGGCTAAAGAAATTATACACAGGATCGGGACTACAGCAGAACACCAAAATTTTGTAGGTGCTGAAGGTGAATGGACTCACGATGTAGACTTAACAACTGTAAGAGTCCACGATGGGGCAACCGTTGGCGGGTTTCCTTTAGCAAAGTCAGGTGAAAATGAATCTTTTGAAAATTTAACAGTTTCACAAGACTTAACTGTTAATGGAACTTTTGATCTAGGGAGCATTTAATAATGGCAACAGAACTTAAATTACGGCGAGGTAA
>LFFM01002251.1_pt1 | contig 12820 bp, 1 predicted proteins | sample 643131 | NCBI WGS metagenome assembly LFFM01 (sample SAMN03777445, study PRJNA286221) | soda lake metagenome | biome: soda lake; feature: Kulunda steppe; material: water; isolation source: sample Tc-Br brine of Tanatar trona crystallizer | place: Russia: Kulunda steppe | collected 2011-07
CGACGTCGAGTGTAATCTCTGCTTCGTCCTGTGTTTCGTCCGAGAAGTCGGTGTCCGAGAGTGTCACCGTCTGCGTCCCGGCCCGGTCGCCGACGTTCGTCACTGTCGCCGTCACTTCGAGCGTCTCACCCTCGATAACCGGCGATGTCGTCTTCTCGATAGCCACCTCGAACGTCGCTGGCGCGTCGAACGTCGCCGTTGCTGTCTGCTCACCAGCAGTCGCCTCGCTGAAGCGGACCGTGAACTCCCCGGCAGCGGTCGACGTCGCGGTAAATTTCGCCCCCCCATCACTATCGGTGGTTTCGGTATCGCCCGGGTCGATGCCGTCGAGTTCAGCAACGTCCTCGGCGTCGTCGACTTCGATAGTCGCCCTTGGGACAGGGTTGTCGTTTTCGTCTGTGGCAGTGGCAGTGAACTCGACCTCATCAGTGCCGTTGGCGACCGCGTTGTCTGCAGTCACCTCCACGTCGATACTGGCAGGAGTCCCGGCCTCAAACGCTACCTCGGCGGTCGCCTCAGTGTTTTCCTCCTGTTCCTCGAAGGTGAACGTCACGTCTTCCTGTGCGGTCGTCGAAGTTGCTGTGACGGTCACCTGTCCGTCTTCGTCGGTTTCCTGGCTGTCGTCACCCGCGTAGTCGATGGCTGCACCATCGTCAGTCGTTTCGACCTCGACATCCTCAACGTGGTTGTCGAACTCATCGGTGACGCTCACCTCGAACTCGACTTCGTCCTGGCCGTCGGCGACTGCTTCGTCTGCAATCACGTCGACGCTCACGGTATCGGGGGAACCGGTCACGAACGTCGCCGATGCAGTCTCTTCGTTGGCTTCTTGCTGTTCGGTGAACGTGATTTCGACGTCTTCCTGAGCAGTGGTGGAGGTGACAGCGAACTCGACCTCTCCGTCAGCGTCGGTTGTTTCGCTCGTCACGTCGCCGTCGTCGTTGATGTCGAGAGCGTCGCCATCACTGGCATCGGCCTCAACTATCACCTCTGTAACAGGATTGTCGTTTGCATCAGTGACAACGACAGTGTAGGTGATTGCGTCGCCGCCGTCAGCGACGACAGTCTCATCAGCAGGGTCTGCCTCGTAAGATACCTCCGCAGGGTCACCGCTCTCGAACGTCACTGTTGCGCTGTCGGTACCGGCATCGGTCTCGCTGAACGTGACGGTAAATTCGCCTGCATCCGTTGATGTGGCGGTGAACGTCGTCTCTCCCTCGGCATCTGTCTCGTTGGTCTCTCCTGCAAGGTCGGAAAGACCAGCATCGTCTGTCACCGAAACAGTCGTACCCTCAATCGGATTTTCGTTTGCGTCCGTGATAGTTACCGCGAACTCAACTTCATCTTCACCGTCCGCCACGGCATTATCAACGGTGACGTTCGCATCAATCTGTTCTGCGATACCCGCCTCGAACGTTGCCGACCCAGAAACGTCGTTGGTCTCGTCTTGCTCGGTGAACGTGATTTCAACATCCTCCTGCGCCGTCGTGGACGTCGCTTCAACGGTCACTTCGCCATCTGCATTCGTTGTCTCCGTCGTCGTCTCGCCATCATCGTTCAGTTCAATATCAGTGCCATCCATTGCATCTGCGTCGATATCGACGCCTTCAACCGGATTCTCAAATTCATCTTCAACGGTTACTGAGTAGGTGATACCCTCCTCGCCATCGCCAGTCACCGTCTCATCCGCTGGGTCAACCTCAAACGAGATATCAGCGGGAGCACCCGCGACAAACGTTGCGGTGGCGGTGTCCGTCAACTCGTTTTGCTGTTCTTCGAATTCGACTGTGAACTCGGCCGCATCTGTTGCAGTGGCGGTAAACGTCGTCTCGCCATTATCATCAGTTTGATTGGTATCGCCCGGTTCGATTCCATCCAGTTCCTCTACATCCTCGCTGTCGAGAACCTCGATTGTCGCCCCTTCGAACGGGTCCCCTCCGCCGTCTTCGACGCTGACGGTGAACGTAACTGCACCCTCGCCGTCTGCGGTTGCGTTGTCGTTGGTCACCTGCGCCGCAATCGTCTCTGGCACTGGGTCGATTGTGACCTCTCCCGTGTCGGCGTTGTTCTCGCTGGCAACGTTCACGTCGCCGGTTCCCACATCGCTCGGGTCTGTTTCCCAGTCAAGGGTGATTTCCACATCTTCACCGCTGTCAAGTGACACAGACTGGAAGTCTTGCTCCTCATCCGAGAACTCGGTGTCAGTAAGTGTGACCGCCTGTTCGCCGTCTGCCGCCCAGTTTGTGACGTCCGTGGTCACCGCAAGCGTCTCGCCCTCCCCGATGGGTGAGTTCGTCTCGGTGATGGTCACACCAAAGAATGGGTCGGTCTCCTCCCACGCGAGTGCCGGATAGTCCTCGGTGACGTGCCACGTTCCCGGACTGTTGGGGAAGTCAAAGCCGTCCATGTTCTCCGTGGCGTTCAGGCCGGTCATCTCGTCGGTCGTGAGTCCGGTCACACCAGCATCGTCGCCGTTGCCGACACCTTCGTCGTCTTGCTCCTCGCCGTCTTCGGTGACGGTAGCCGCCTCGTCGTCCCAGTAGGCATCCTCGATGGAACCCTGACTTTGTCCGGCCAGGCCGCCGACGGACTCGGTGCCCGTAGCGTCACCAACCGAATATCCTCCCAGGACGCTCCCTGCTCCAGTGTTGTGGCCGACGAGACCACCAACTACATCCTCACCGGAAGCGTCACCAACCGCGTATGACTGCTCGATAGCCCCAGTATTGAGGCCGACAAGGCCACCCACATCTTCGGTGCCAGTAACCTCACCGGTTGCGTATCCTCCCTCGATACTTCCTGTATCAAGATTGTACCCGACGAGACCGCCAACCGGGTCTTCACCGGAAACATCACCTGTCGACGACGATTCTACGACACTCCCAGCGTTGAATCCGACGAGGCCACCCACTGGTTGAGTCGCCATCCCGGAAGAGTCACCAGTGACAGCGCTGTCAGCTGTCGAGTTCGATATGTCAGCCCCGTCATTGAACCCGACAAGCCCTCCCACGTCATTTAACGAGCCAGTGACGGTGCCAGTCACGGACGAGCCTTCGATAGTCGTGTCGCCGCGACTTTCCCCAACGAGTCCGCCGACCCGTGCGCTGCCGGTGACGTCGACATCAACCAGAGTGACGTGTTCGATCACGGCGTCGTCGGCTGCGGCGAACAAGCCGACACCCTGGTCATCTCCGCCCGCAGGGTCAATGACTACGTCTTCAATATCGTTGCCCTGTCCATCGAAGGCTCCCTCGAAGGGGTTGTTCAGTCCGCCGATCCGTTCGAATCCGTTGCCGTCATTGGCGTCTTCACCGGCCACGTCGTCGTAGCCCGCTGTCAACTCGTTAAGATTGTTCGCCAAGACGAAATCGGCCTCGAAGCCGCCACTCACGTTCTCGAGGTGACGCCAGTCTTCGATCACGTAGGGTTCGTCCTCACCGTCGCCTGCGGCGAATCCGCCGATTTCGACGGGTAGCGTGTCATCGGTGCCATCTTCGGCACTAAACGTGAGATCGCCAGTGGCGCCGACTGCACCCGAGAAAGCCACATTCTGGAAGACAGCGAAGCCATCCTCATTGGTTGTCGCCGTGTCACCCGAGGAGAGCCCGTCGACTGAGACATCGCCTCCGGCATCGATTTCCTCAACAGAGATCTCTTCGCCTTCGATCGGCACCTCACTCGCGTCCTCGACGAAGACGGCGATAGCAATCGACTCACCGGGGACCACGGCTGGGTCAGCGTCATCACCGAGCGCCACCGTTACCGAGTCGACGGCTTGCTCGAGAGTGACTCTCTGCTGTGCACTCTCATTTCCAGTCTCGACAGTCACATTGCCCGTGCCTGCGTTGCTAACAGCGGTCTCCCACTCGAGGTCGAGTGCTTCGTCGTCGCCGTTCCCGAGTTCGACTGACTTGGAGTCTCGTTCATCGTTATCGAAATCGGTGTCCGAAAGCGTCACCGTCTGCTTACCGTCCCCGGCCCAGTTGGTGACGTTCGTGGCCACCGCAAGCGTCTCGCCCTCCCCGATGGGTGAGTTCGTCTCGGTGATGGTCACACCGAAGAACGGGTCGGTATCCTCCCACGCGAGTGCGGGATAGTCGTCTTCGACGACGTGCCAGGTTCCCTCAGTGTTGGAGAAGCCAAATCCGTCCATGTTCTCGCTGGCGTTCAAGCCAGCCATCTCGTCGGTTGTAAGACCATACTCACTGCCAGACCCCTCGGAGTTGTCCTGTTTTGTCGTATCGACATCCCAGTAGGAGGTCGTTACATCCCCGTCGTTCGTGCCGATGAGTCCACCGACATCGGTGGCATTTTCATCTTCATCGACTGAACCAACCGCGAAGGACGTTGAAATATCGGCCGCATTTGTGCCGATGAGTCCACCGACAGCACCATCACTATCGACGTTGCCCGTTGCATACGTGTTCTCGATGGTAGCGTCCTCGCTCGTGTCCCCGATGAGACCGCCAACTTCGTCGTCACCGATAACATCGCCAGTTGCATAGGAATCGGCGATCGTGCCATCCAGGAGCTCACCAGCGAAACCACCTGCGGTATCGCCTCCAATGACGGTCGCGTTCGAGCTAGATGCCACAATTGCCTCATCTGAGGTGGAACCGACGAGACCGCCAATATCCTGGTCACCGTCGATGACTCCGGACGAGTGTGAGTTCACGACGGGGCCATCATTGATGCCAACGAGTCCACCACTGTTAAATTCTGCCGTCAGGTCGACATCTACGGTCGAGCGTTCAATCGTGTCCTCGTTGAACCCAGCGATGCCGCCAGTATAATCCTCGCCAATGATAGTTCCGGTTACGGATGCGTTCGTAATCGTGCCATTGTTGTACCCAACAAGACCACCGACCTCAGACCGCCCGGCGACGGTGGCATTCGTGACGGTAACGTTTGTGACTGTCCCGGAATCGACCGCTCCAAACAGTCCAACCTCATTCTCGCTTGTACGGTTAATTGTCAAGTCATGAATGGTGTTGTCCTGGCCATCGAACGTGCCATTGAACGGCGTCTCTTGGCAAACTCGGTCGGGGAACACGAAATCACACTCGCCAACCGGGTCGAAGCCAAGCGGGCCATCACCGTCGTCGTTCCACGCCACCGTCCCGCTCGCGTCCACATCCTCTGTGAGCGTGTAGTTCGCCTCGTGGTCCTGGTTTATTGCCTGCAGTTCGTGGGCGTTCGTAATCTGGTACGGGTCGTCCTCTGTCCCCTCCCCAGTAAGTTCGGGCCACAACTCGAAGTCGACCGTTTCGTTGCCGTCAACGGTCAGTTCGGTCGCGTTCTGAATCTCCACGGTTTCGTCGCCGGAGGTAACTTCAGCCGTCGCCGATAGCGTTACCGCTTCGTCGTTCAGGACACCAATCTCGTACTCGCCGTCGTCGTTCGTCTCCGTCTCCTGGTCGCCAGTCTCAACGGTAGCGTCCGAGAGGTTCTCACCTGTTGCACCGTCGGAAACGGTACCCGAAATGGTCTCGAAGCCACGGACATCCACATCTTCGCTCGCTTCGTCATCTGGTGAAGAGACGATTAACTCGAGCGTGTCCGTCTGTTCATCCTCATCAATTTCGAGGTCACTGCTAACCAATTCGTCCTCGCCCGCCTCGAGTTCGACTGTCTCGTTGTAAATCTCGTCGTCGCCAAATTCCAGGGTAACGCGCTCGTCACCGGCGTCGTTGCCGACGTTTTCGACGGTCGCCTCGAACGTGTAGGTCTCACCGGCGTCAACGCTCTCCGGTGGATTCTCGAGTTCGACCTGGTAGTCTACACCAAGTACGTCGATTTCTGCCTCATCACTGAATCCAGACGCCGCAGCAGTCACGGTACCGGGGCCGTAGGCCTCCCCAAGGAGAGTGCCCGCGTCGACGGACACGTTGCCCTCAGTGTCGAAGGCGGCCGCTTCGGTAGCTGTGGCAGTAGTGCCATCGAATAACTCGAGGGCGACCGTTGGGTTCGCAGTATCGCCGACATCGAGTTCCGCGGGTACGTCCTCGAGTGCGTAATCGTCGACCTGCCACGTGTGAACCGGCGTGTCCTCATCGACCGCGATCCAGGTTGTGTCGAAGTCGAAGTCCATTTCATCGGTGGCATTGGCCCCGGTTATTTCGTCGGTCAAGAGTGCCGTCACGTCACCGTCGCCCTCACCGATGCCCTGTCCATCTTGTTCCTCGCCGTCCTCGGTGACTGTCGCCGCTTCGTCATCCCAGTAGGAGTCGTCCACGTCGCCGTCACGGTAATTTTCACCGATCAGCCCGCCGACATACACTCTATCGGTGGCACCGTCAACATCCTCCTTTCCGTCGACATCGCCAGTTGAGTACGACTCAGTCACCTTACCGTTATTCCCGCCATCATTCTCGCCAACCAGTCCGCCAACTTTCAAATGGCCCTCGACATCGCCAGTGGCGTAGGACTCGCTGATTTCGCCGCGGTTCTCCCCGATGAGACCGCCTGCTCGAAGGTCACTATATACGTTTCCACTCGCAAAGGAGTCGACAACCAACGAATCTGTCGGAAAGGTACCGACAAGTCCACCAGTAGTGGCGCGATCATGTCCCGTTACAGTACCAGTTGCCGACGAGTTCTGAATCTGAATTTGTCCCGAAGCAACCGCTCTTCCGACTAACCCACCAACATTGTCCTCGCCCTCAACATCACCGCTCGCATGGGAATTGCTGATATTGGCGGTGTCAACGTGACCGAGCGCCCCGCCGGCATATTCATCAGTCGTCACGTTCACTGCCGAGGATGAGTTGGAGAGATGTACCGCTGAACTAGTAAATACGTCGCCCCGACCGACGATTCCACCTGCGTTAGAATTAGACGCATTTATATCACCAGTCACATATGTTTCGGAGATCGTCAAGTCGCCATTCAACACGAGTCCGACTACTCCACCGACATTAAAACTGCCTGTGGGAGACAGATCGATGTCTGTAATGGTGATCTTCTCTATCGTGGCATCACTGACCGTGCCGAACAATCCCACATGGTTCGCTCCTTCCCCATCGATAGTGAGCCCCTCAATGGAGTTGTTCTGTCCATCGAGCGACCCGTTAAACGACACGTCAGAATCTCCAACCGGGTCGAAGCCGAGCGGTGCGTCACCCTCGTTGTTCCACTCTGCCGTCTCGCTTGCATTCACATCCTCTGTGAGCGCGTAGTGCGCCGAGAGGTCCTGGTTCATCGCCTGCAGTTCGTAGGCGTTCGTGATCTGGTACCGGTCGTCCTCAGTACCGTCACCAGCGAGTTCGGGCCACAACTCGAGGTCGACATCTGTCTCGCCATCCACCGTGACTGATTCTACGGCAGTGATGGTGACCTCGGTGTCGCTGCTTTCGACAGTCGCTGTCGCCTCAAGTTCGACCGTCGAGTCATCGAGGACGTCCGTTTGGGCTACGCCGTCTTCGTCAACGTCAATTTCTTCTCCGTCTATTTCGAGATTGTACTCTGTCAAGCTCTCGTTGAGCACTCCATCGGTTGCCGTCACCGTGAGTTGCTTATCGGTGTTCACATCAAGCGTCTCCGTCACCACCTCACCTTCGCCGGTCACGACAGTCACCTCAATCGACTCACCGTCTTCACTCGCGTCGACATCGTACTCGAGCGCGACTGTCTTGTTTTCACCACCCTCAAGCTCGATATCGTCTGTTTCGTCGACTGCTTCACCACTGATTTCGAGGGCGACTGTCGTCTCATTGTGGTCGTCCCCAACGTTCTCGATCGTTGGCTCGACCACCAGGGTCTGACCGTCGTCCGCAGCATCCGGAATCCCGTCATCAGTGATTTCGAATCGTGGTACCTGTTCGAGCGTGACCGTCGCTGTGTCAGTCTCATCATCGCTTGAGACAGCCACCTCATCCGTTCCGCCATCACCGATTACCGTTTCCCACTCGAGGGAAATCTCCTCGCTCTCGCCCCTCTCGAGTGCCACATCGTCGGTCCCTGCCTCGTCGCCGGCGAAATCCTGGAGTTCGATGATCTGTGTGTCGCCGTCTGCACCCCAGTTGGTGACGTTCGCGGTCACCTCGAGGGTGTCGCCTTCGTCAACCGGTTCGTTCGTCTCCTCGATGGTCACGCCGTAAACGGGGTCGGTGTCCTCCCACGCGAGTGCGGGGTAGTCCTCGGTGGCGTGCCAGGTGTCGGTGAACGCGAAGCCGTCCATATACTGGAGGGCATCGAGACCCTGCATCTGGTCAGTCTCGAGTCCGTACTCGTCGCCGCTTCCGGCGGACTCGGTCTGGTTGGTCGTCTCGGTGTCCCAGTACGACTCACTCACATCGCCAGAGTTCCGCCCGGCGAGGCCGCCCACTCTTTCTTCGCCCTCCACGACGCCTGTCGCGTACGACTCGCTCACCTCGCCGCCATCCTGCGCTCCGACGAGGCCGCCCACGCTGTCGTCCCCCTCCACGTTGCCTGTCGCGGACGTTCCGACCACCTTGCCGTCGTCAATGTTCCAGCCGACGAGGCCACCTGCATCCTCGTTGCCGATGACGGTTCCGCTTGCCCTCGACTCGCTTACCTCGCCATCGCCTTCGTTCGCTCCGACGAGTCCGCCTATCCCGGCGTTTCCGGTGACGGTTCCGCTTGCTGTTGACTCGCTCACCTGGCCTTCGGCTTCGTTCGAGCCGACGAGGCCGCCCACTCTATAGTCCTCACCGTAGACGTCGCCGGTGGCGGACACGTTCGTGATGTCCCCCTCGTTGACGCCGACGAGACTCCCAACACCGTCGTCGTAGCCACCCCCTCCGGTCACGTCCGCGTTCACCAACTGGAGGTCCCGAATCTCGGCGTCCTCCTCCGTGGTGGCGAACAGCCCGACGCTATCGTCTTCCGGTCGGTCGATGACGAGATCCTCAATGGTGTTGTCCTGCCCGTCAAACTCATCGTCGAACGCCGGGAGCGGCTCGAAGCCGTCCTCAGTATCGACCAGACTGTCGTAGCCGTCAGTTTCCTCGTCCAGGTCGTCCACGAGGATGTAGTCGTCACCGGGAGTATCACGCACTTCGTCGAGGTCGTGCCAGTCTTCGATCTCAGTCGTCCCATCCTCTTCGGTCAGGTCAATTCCCTGCCCCCCGGTCTGGGCCTCCGTATCAAGACCGGTCAAAATGGGATAGCCGTCTGCGTCGGGAACCGAATTGAGCGGTTCGCCCTCGACGACAGTCTGCCACGTCTCACCGTTATCGAGGTCAAAGTCCGACTCGAAATCTGAATCGAGGTTGTCCTCGCCAGTCATCTCGTCAGTGGTGAGACCGGTCACACCCGTATCGTCGCCATCGCCGACGCCCTGGCCGTCTTGCTCCTCGTCGTCCTCAGTGACGGTTGCCGCTTCGTCGTCCCAGTAGGTGTCTTCGAGTGGGTTTGGGCCTTCACTATCATCATCGTTCCCGATGAATCCGCCCACGTTTTCGTCGCCACTCACAGTGCCGGTGGCGTACGACTCATACACCTCACTATTTTCGTGGATTTCCCCAATGAATCCGCCCACGTTTTCGTCGCCACTCACAGTACCGGTGGCGTACGACTCACGTACTTCGACACTTTCTCCGTCTCCGACGAGGCCGCCCACGTTGTTCTCGCCACCGATGTCACCGGTAGCATACGACTCGCTTGCTTCACCGTCGCTCTTCCCAGCGAGGCCGCCCACGTGATTGTTGCCGTCGATGTCACCGGTGGCATACGACTCGCTCACCGTACCGCTGTTCCTACCGACGAGACCGCCCACGTCATTCTTGCCCTCGACATCGCCGGTTGCGAGAGACTCCCTTATTTTGCTGTCCGAATTGATCCCGACGAGGCCACCCACAATGACTTCATTACCAGTTACGTCGACGTCGGCAGACGCTTCCGAGATGTCGTTACGGTTATCCCCAACGAGACCACCCAGCCTCTCTTCACCAATAATTTTACCACTGGCAGAAACATTCGTGATATGGCCCTCGTTGACTCCAACGAGACTACCAACACCGTCTCCGAAACCGTCACCGCCGCCAACCACATCTACACCCTCTAACTCGAGGTCCCGAATCTCGGCGTTGTCCTCAGTGGAGGCGAACAGCCCAACTAGTTCTTCGTCCGGCCGGTCGATAAACAGATCCTCGATGGTGTTGTCCTGTCCGTCGAACTCGCCGTCGAACTCTGCGATTGGGTCGAAGCCATCGCCGTCGTTCCAGTCCTCGGTTTCACTGGCACCGATATCACTGATTAACACATAGTCCTCGTTCAGTCCGTGGTCATCGATACACTGCAACTGACTCAGGTCATCAATCTCGTATGCGCCGTTGCCGTTCTGTTCGTACTCAATTCCCGAACAGTCCGGAGCCGCTGGCTCTGCAGCCGCTGTTCCGGCAATCCCCAGTCCAATAACGAGTGCAGCTACCACAAATACAAAAGCGAGCCGTCGACCGTTTCTCACGCCAATTCACCCACTGCCATCGCGTCTCGAGTACCGCTCCAGTCACGGTTCCACGTATGCGACCCTGCAATCGACCTCCCGAATACCAGTCTCGATTCCCACAGTAACGCCTCCATCAGTGACACGCTCTGAGCGCCACTGACGACCTCTTCGGTGTGCATTACTGTTCACACACGGTACTGGTCGGTTATAGCTATCGATGAACTGACAACCCAATCTTGAACAGCCTGTTTTTCTCTGACCAGATGTGTCAAACGTGAACCGTTATGTCCGTCGAGTCACAAAGCGTCGTATGAGCGGGCGCCCCGAGAGCGGAGTTGAATTACTCAGACAGCTTCCGGTCCTCTCGGCCTGTCTCGAAGAACCCAAGACGAGACGGGAACTGACAGATTCAATTGACAACTCCCGGTCGACAATCTACCGGATAACTATCAACCTCGAAGAGCGTGGATTACTCACGAACGTTGACGGTGGCTATCGGACGACCGCCCAGGGGACCGCTTTCGTCTCGATGTGCGAGGGGTTTCTCAGCGGAATCGACGTAATCGAGGACCTCGAACCACTGTTCGAGCGTGTCTCCCATCCCGAGTTGCTCGCGAACGCACACCTGCTCACCGAACCGACGGTCACCGTCGCCGACGCCGACAACCCATACCGCGTCGTCGATCTCGTTGTCGATCGTTTCGAACGGACCGCCACCTCTCGCGGGACGATAGCGAACGTGACGGCCACGAGCGCCCTGGAGGGCATCTCGGGCCTCGATGACAAGGACTCGTTCGAGCGGATATTCACCGCCAGCGCGCTCGAGTCTCATCGAGCCGTCGGTGGTGATGCCTTTACTGAAGTGAGCACCCACGACGCGCTGTCTCTGCTGGTCGCCGACGATGATGTCGTCCCCTTCTCGTTCGCGATCGACGACGACGCCGTCACTATCGTAGGCCACGACCAGCAGATTGGACTGCCCACAGTACACGTTTCGACGAACAGTGACCATGCACGAATGTGGCTCGAAACCCTTTACGCACGATGTCGAGCAGCAGCGACGACTGTTCAGGCGAAAGGCTGATGACTGAACGGAGAGGGCATTTGAGAGCGGTCGAGCGGACTTACTTGCGCCCCTCCAATCGAGACGGCACCTCTCCAGTGCTCCGTATAATAGAGACAGCCAGTCGTCGATGGCGTCTCGAAGTCCATCCGTCTGGATGATACCCTCCTCATCGTGTAGGTAACCGTCGACACGGCCGTGAACGACGCAGTCGACGCTGTCGTTGCTGGCGACCTCGACCGAGCGACGGACCTGCTGGCCGACCCTCTTTCGACCGTGTGTGAACGGGAGAAACCAGTCCACTCCGACCACCAGGGACGACCTGTCTGCTGTCACCGCTACGACCCCGCTGTGGAGAGCGAACCGTGGCCCTGGGCGGGAGAGTGACCGTTTCCTTTCCTACGTGAGTTCGACCGTCACGAGAACGCCGTCGTCTGCGGTCCGAACCCGATACTCGACATCTTCAGTTCCTGTCGGCTCGTCCGTGAACGTGTACGTGTCGTCCTCCCCGCCGTCAAGTGTCGGTTCCCACACCTCGATGACGTCGCCGTCGACACTCTCACCGTCTCGCCACGCATCGATGACCGTCAACAACTCGTTCGTCGAAAGCTCATCGTTGCGCCAGTCGAAGATAGCCACTAACAAGCCCTCTACCTCGACCACACCGCGGTCGTTTGCGTACTGACTCCACTCCGTGGTTTCGCGCAACTCCACCGGCTGTGTGCCGGTCGCTCCCCCGACGTTCTCCACCGTGGCAGTCACCTCGACAGTGTCGCCCGGATCTGTCGACTCGCTCATTACGTCCGTGATGAGGAACTCCGCTGGCTCCAGCACTGTCAGATTTCCACTCACGGCGTCGTCGTCACTTGTGACAGTCACGTCGTACTCACCTGCTCCGAGGGTGCCGGTCACGTCCTCGAAGGTCACGAGTTCGTCGTCGTCAGCGTCGAGTTCGTCAGTCGACACGGTTTCGGTAACCTCGCGGTCTCCGATATCGAGCGTAATCTCGAAGTCGTCTGCTACCTCACCCACGTTCGTCACTGTTACCGCCACGTCTTCGTCTTCACCGACTTCGATTTCTCCGTCGGTTCCCTGCTCGGCCACCGCCAGCTCGGATAGCTCCGCGGTTGCGGGCACGACCACCTCGAACTGTTCGTCTGCCGTCACCGTCTCTGCGTTCGCTTCCTGGGCAGTCACCGTTGCTGTGTACGTATCCGCGTCGGGTATCTCTCCCACGTCGAAGACGAACGTCGTCCCGGTGGTGTGTTCGCCGGGTTCTGTGTAGATGACTCCCTCCTCGTCGCCTTCAATTTCGAGTGTGGCGTTGATATCCTCGGGGTCCACAC
>LFFM01002252.1_pt1 | contig 12818 bp, 16 predicted proteins | sample 643131 | NCBI WGS metagenome assembly LFFM01 (sample SAMN03777445, study PRJNA286221) | soda lake metagenome | biome: soda lake; feature: Kulunda steppe; material: water; isolation source: sample Tc-Br brine of Tanatar trona crystallizer | place: Russia: Kulunda steppe | collected 2011-07
GGAACCCCCAGCGCCGACGCCATGCGGTCGATCTCCGAGAGCGCGAACTGCAGGTTGCGCTCGCCCGCGTCCTTCGTCCGGATCCGCTCCTGCCACTTGCGCAGCCGGTGCATCTGCGAGCGCTTCTTCGAGGAGATGGACCGGCCGTACGCGTCCTTGTCCTTCCAGTCGATCGTCGTCGTCAACCCCTTGTCGTGCATCGTCTCCGTGATCGGGGCGCCGACGCGGGATTTCGACTGCCGTTCGGAGTGGTTGAACGCCCGCCACTCCGGACCCCGATCGATGGTCTGCTCGTCCAACACCAGTCCGCAGTCCTCGCAGACGAGCTCCTGGTCCGCGTCGGTGACGATCTCCGCGGAGTCACACTCCGGACACGACAGCGTCTCCTCCTCGTCCGATACCTGTTCGGCGTCTCGCTGCTGTTGGCGCTGCCGGGTCGGACGTTCCATTATAAGGGTTCTGGTCGTGGGTGTATTTAAGAATTATTAACAGAAAAGAAATACGAACGGGGGTAGCGTCGATAGAGAGGCAACGGAATACGGGTCGCGTCGACCCCCAGTCCGTCGATTTATCGCGTACGTTCCGGAGGCCGAAACGGCCGCGGTGACGGCGCGTCCGTCGAACACGAGACGTGAGCGGTCCACCCGAACCGATATAAAAAACCCGCGGACTCGACCGCGGGGGCGGCTCCTCCCGCGTCGCGGGCAGCCGTCGAATACCTCCCGTGATCCGGGGCCTCCGACTTGCTTCCACGGCAGTTCCGGACGATCCCGTGTGATAACCAATGGGCATCAAACAGGTTCGCAAATATTATACAGCGGCATATCCAACGGTGGGTGATGACTGAACGAGTCGCGACCACGCCGGGGCTGTATCCGCTCCCGGACTGGGCGAAGGAGATGCTCTCGGACCTGAAAGGACACCAGAAGGGCGACCTGTTGAGCGGTGACGAGGGCGGAGAGATCGAGGCGACCTACGAGGAGGTACGCGGCGAGTACGTCGACGACCAGCTCGAGGCCGGTCTCGATCGCGTCGTCGAGGGACAGGCGCGCTGGGACGACATGATCGCACACCCGCTGACGATTCACGACAACGTCGAAACCGGCGGTATCGTGCGCTACTACGACAACAACAACTTCTACCGCGATCCGCAGGTGACCGGCGACCTGACCGCCGACGGCGACGTTGCCGCCGAACTCGAGGTCGCGACCGACGTGCTGGCACGCGACGCACCCCTCCAGGCGACGCTGCCCGGTCCGTACTCCCTCGCGGATCTCGCGACCGACGAGCACTACGGCGACGACGCCGACTTTCTCGCGGCGGTCGCGGAGTTCCTCGCCGGCGAGGTCGCGGCGTTCCCGGACCACGAGACGTTGTTCCTGTTGGAGCCGTCCCTGGTCGAGAACCCGCCCGCTGACGGCGAGGAGCCGGCCGCCACCGCGGCGATACGCACGGTGGCGGAAGCGACCGAAGCCGACGTGGTCGTGCACACGTACTGGGGGTCGCTTGACGAGAAGCTGTACGCACACCTCGTCGACGAGGCGGGTGCGGACGCGCTCGGAGTCGACCTGGTCGCCGGCGACCGCGAGGAGACGGTGTACAACGTCCAGGAGTACGGCACGACCGACTCGCTGGCGCTCGGCCTCGTGGACGGACAGAACACGCTCGTCGAGGAGCCCGGGACGATCGCCGAACGGGTGGAGTGGTTCGAGTCGCAGGTGCCCGTCGACTCCTTCGAGACGACGTATCTGACGGCGAACACCGAGCTGTTCTACCTGCCCGAGAACAAATACAGAGAGAAGCTCGCTGCGCTGGCTGCAGCCACGGAGGTGCTCGAATAATGGTCCGCAATCCGGTCGCAAACCGCGAACAGTTCCGTCCGCACGACCACCCGAACGACGCGTTCCTGCTGACGACCGTCGTCGGCTCGTACCCCAAACCGAAGTGGCTCAACCGGGCGGACGAGCTCGTCGACGACCCCGACTCGAAGTTCGACGCCGGAGATCTGGCGGAGGCACACGACGACGCCTGCCGGCTGATCACGAACGAACACGAGCGTGCCGGGCTCGACACTGTCGTCGACGGCGAGATGCGCCGCAACGAGATGGTGGAGTTCTTCGCCGACCGGATCGACGGCTACGAGTTCAACGGCCCCGTGAAGGTGTGGGGACACAACTACTTCGACAAGCCGAGCGTCGTCGAGGAGGTCGCCTACGACGAACCGTGGCTCGTCGACGAGTTCGAGTTCACCTCGAACGTCGCCGCAAAGCCGGTGAAGGTCCCTATCACGGGGCCGTACACCCTCGGCTTCTGGGCGTTCAACGAGGCGTATCCCTCCACCGAGGAGCTGGTGTACGACCTCGCGGACCTGGTCAACGAGGAGGTCGAGAAGCTCGTCGAGGCCGGCGCGCGCTACATCCAGATCGACGAGCCCGCGCTGGCGACGACCCCGGAGGACCACGCCATCGTCGGCGAGGCATTAGAACGCATCGTGAGCGGCATCGACGACGACGTTCGGATCGGCCTGCACGTCTGTTATGGCGACTACTCGCGGATCTACCCGGAGATCAACGACTATCCGATCGACGAGTTCGACGTCGAGCTGTGTAACGGCGACTACGAGCAGGTGCCGGTCTTCGAGGACCCCGCGTTCGAGCCGGATCTGGCGCTCGGCGTCACCGACGCGCACACCGCCGAGGTGGAGAGCGTCGCGGAAATAAAACGCAACATCCTGCAGGGGCTTCGCATCGTTCCGCCGGAGAAGCTCACGGTCTCGCCGGACTGTGGACTGAAGCTGTTGCCGCGAGAGATCGCGTACGGCAAGACCGAGAAGATGGTGACGGCCGCCCGCGAGGTCGAAGCCGAGATCGACGCCGGCGAGATCGATCTCGACGACCCGCTCGCGAACTACTGACGCCCGCGAACCACTGACGCCCGCGAACCACTGACGCCCGCGAATCACCGTCCGTTTCGAACTGCCGGCTGACCGGGGCGCCGGACGGTCGCTCCCGAAGGCGTCGTCAGCGACCGGCGTACGTCGCGTCGGCCGACGTCCGCCCCTCGTTGAACGACAGGACCTTCGCGCGGATGACGTCACCCTCGCCGACGTCGTCCGGAACGTCCGCCGCGAAGACGACGAACCCCTCGACTTTACCCACCGCGACGACCTCCCCGGAGTGGTGATCGGTCAGTTCGGTGACGCCGAACTCGTAGGTCTCGCCGATCGTCACCGGCGGCGTCCGCTTTTGTGCGGCCTCGTGAGCCCGTTTCGACGCCCGGGCGTCGGACGAGCGACGCAGCCGACGCACGACGATCAGCACCCCGAGCAACAGCACGATTCCGACGCCGACGTACGCGAGTTCCATGGTCCGTGGTCGGCGAGCGTGTTTATAAGCGATCGGTCGGCAGCGCGGTCGCTGGTGAGCGGTCGGCAGCGCGGTCGCTGGTGAGCGGTCGGCAGCGCGGCCGCTGGTGAGCGGTCGGCAGCGCGGCCGACGGACGCGTCGTCGTGCGTGTGGCGACGCCGCGGGGCCTCGAACGTATAAGTCGGCGGCGACCCAACGTGGTGACATGAAACTCAGCAGGTTCGTCGGCGCGACCCTCCTCGGTGTCGGCGCGGTGGCGACCGCCAACGTCGGACTCCGGTACGACGGCGATCTCGAGTCGCCGCTCGACGGCGAGGAACGGACGTTTTGCTGGCGCGGCATCGACGTCGCCTACACCGAGGGCGGCGACCCGGCGGACCCGGATCTCGTGCTGCTCCACGGGATCAACGCGGCCGGGTCCGCGGGCGAGTGGCGCGAAGTGTTCGACGAACTGTCCGCCGACCACCACGTGATCGCGCCGGACCTTCCGGGGTACGGCCGTTCGGACCGGCAGCCGTTACGCTACTCCGCCGCGCTCTACGAGGACTTCGTCCGTGACTTCATCGCGCGGTTCGACGACCCCGCGGTCGTCGCGTCGTCGCTATCGGCGGCGTACGTCGCGGCCGTCGACGTCGACCTCTCGGGGTTCGTCGGCGTCTGTCCGACCGCCGTCGCGGGACCGAGTCCGCCGAAGTCGTGGCTCCGGGAGCTGCTTCGCGCCCCGCTGGTCGGCACCGCGCTGTTCAACGTCATCGCCTCGAAACCCTCGATCCGCTATTTCAACGCCGACCACGGCTACTACGACCCGGACAACCCGACCGACGAGTGGGTCGACTACGAGTGGCGGACCACCCACGTCGAGAACGCGCGGTTCGCGCCGGCGTCGTTCGTCTCCGGCTACCTCAACGCCGACGTCGACCTGGCCGCCGAGTTCGCCGACCTCGACGTCCCGCCGACGATCGTGTGGGGACGGGAGGCCGAGGTGAGCCCGCTCGCGGACGGGCGTGATCTCGCCGACGCCGCCGACGCCCGGCTGGTAGTGTTCGACCGCGCGCGGCTGCTCCCGCACGTCGAGCATCCGGACCGGTTCGTCGAGACCGTTCGCGAGAGCCTGATCGCCGGCACGGCCGCCTGACCGAGGGAACGGAAGACGCCCCGTCGCTCCGCGCGAGTCACACGCCGGACGACCGATCGAGCGAGGCGTCGAGCGCCGACGCTAGCCCGCCGCCACCGAGATCATACGTGTCCTGGATCGTCCGAGCGAGGACGCCGTCAGGTTCGAACACGACGTACACGGCAACGAACGCGTGTGCCGCCGGTCGGAGGACGAACACCTCCCGCGGTTCGGTCCCACGCTCGGCGTTGACGCGAGCGACGAGCGGCTCGACCGGCAATCGGGCCGACCGAAGCTCCTCGAAAGTGTCGCTGCCGGGTGCGTCCGCGAACAGGTATAGCGCGCCGTTGGGGTCGCCGTCGTTCGATCGGGTGGTGATCGACCCCACGGCCTCCCCGTCCGCCCGGATCCGCTGCCACGTTTCGACGGCGGCCTCGAACATCCCGTCGACGTCGTCGGCGAACCGGAACCGGCTCTCGCGAACGACGGACAGCGCCGCGAAGCGTGCCCGGCCGTCGTGCCACGCCAGCGTCGCGTCGACGACGTTGCCGGGGTCGAGATCGGCGACCGTGGCCGACGAAACCGTCGTGTCGGATCCCCCGTCCGGATCGGGAGTCCGAGGCTCCGCCGCGGTCGACCTCGGGGATTCGTTCGTCTCCGGGTACCCCTCCGCGGCGACGTAGACGGGATCGTAGGCGTCCTCGGCGCCGGGAGCTGCCGGGTCGATCGGTTCCTCGGGGATCTCGACGAGGACGAACTCCTCGGGCGGGTCGCCGCCGGCCTCCTGCTCGACGGTCGCATCGTCACCCGTCGGAGCCGCGTCGCCGGCGGCCGAACGCGTCCCGTCGTCAGCCGAGTCCGCGTCGCCGACGGTCGGACGCACGTGACGGTCGTGGACGCGGAACCGACCGCTCGTCGTCGGTTGCATACCGATCCCTGGGTCGGCGGGCGGATAAGCGGGACGGATCCGTGTCGTTATGGGGCGGGCGACCCAATCCGACGGCACATGGGGATCCTCGAGAACAAGTCGAACGCCCGGCTCTTTTATAAGTATCTCTCGAAGGTGTATGACCGTGTGAACCGGTTCAACTGGACCGAAGAGATGCGCTCGGAGGCGCTCTCCTGGCTGGAGTTCGGCGAGGACGACCGCGTGCTCGACGTCGGCTGCGGGACCGGCTTCGGAACCGAGGGGTTGCTCGAACACGCCGACGACGTGCACGGGCTCGACCAGAGCGTCCATCAGATGGAGAAGGCGTTCGAGAAGTTCGGCAAGCACGACGCCGTGAACTTCTACCGTGGCGACGCGGAGCGGCTTCCGTTCGCCGACGACACGTTCGATGTCGTCTGGTCGTCCGGTTCGATCGAGTACTGGCCGAACCCGGTCGCAGGGCTCGCCGAGATGCGCCGCGTCGGCAAGCCCGGCGGACAGGTGCTCGTGGTCGGTCCCGACTACCCACACAACCCCGTGCTCCAGCGTGTCGCCGACGCGATCATGCTGTTTTACGACGAGGCTGAGGCCGACCGGATGTTCACGGAGGCTGGCTACGAGGCGTTCGAACACCAGATCCAGCGGGCCTCCCCACGGAGTCCCCGAGCGATCACCACCGTCGCCCGTGTTCCCGAGGCGTAGGTCGCTGCCGTCGCCCGTGTTCCCGAGGCGGAGACTCACGCGCGGCCGGTCCGGCAGCGGGGCGTTACCGTCCGTCGACGGTCACGTTCGGAACGACTCGCCACAGCCGCACTCGGAGACCACGTTGGGGTTCTCGACGTGGAAGCCCTCGGCCTGCAGTCCGGACTCGTAATCGAGCTTGCTGCCGCCGATGTAGTTCCGACTGGCGGGGTCGACGAACACCCGCAAGCCGTGATGCTCCACGATCAGGTCGTCGTCCTCGGGCTCCGTATCGAATCGCATACCGTACGACAGTCCCGCGCAGCCGCCCTGCTGGACGAACAGGCGGAGCCCCGCCACGTCGGTGTCGAGGCCCTCCCCCTCGAGCAGCGAGAGCGCCTCCGCCGCCGCGTCGTGCGTCACCTCGATCGCCGCGTCGTCGCTCGGCTGGGCCGGTTCGGTGCTCATACGAACCGGTTCGGCTCGGAACCTCAAAACGTTGGCGACGGACGAAACCAGGTTCAGTTACACTCGACCGGATCGAGAACCGATGACGATCGCGCTCGCGACGCCCGTCATCGGCGTCGCTCGGGCGACCATTACCGACGCCGCTGGTGCGGCCGCCACCGACGCCGCCGGGACGACCATCACCGACGCCGTTTAGGCGGGCGGCCCTGAAGCGGGAGGCATGGAGCCGGTCGACGACTGGCGGGCGGCGCTCTCGGACGCCGGCGAGCTCACGGGCCCCATCGTCGCCGGCATCGTCGAGGTTCACGGCGACCGGGGGAAGCGAGCGATCGAGGCGGTCGCCGAGGAGCGGGTGAAGCGGTACCGTGATTTCACCGTCGTCGTCGGCCATGAGGACGAGTACGTCGTCGAGGACGGGGGGTGTGAGTGTGCGGACGCAGCCTACAATCTCGACCCGGACGACCCGACGGAGCGCTGCTGGCACGCGATCGCGGTCGACGTCGCCGACCGTATCGACGCGGTGGACCATCACGACATGTGGTACTCGGAGGTCCGCGAGTTTCTGTAGCCACGATCGACTCCGGCGTTCGATCCGGCGTGGCGGGGTCGTTCGACGCCGGTTCCGCCAGTCGGAAACGTTTAGAGCGCCCCCGGGCTATTCGGCCACATGGCGGACTGTCCACTCGCCGACGACTGCCCTAGCTTCGACGAACGGATCCAGGGGATGGGGTGTCAACACTACGGCAACAAGGGCGGCGCGGAGTGGTGTAACCACTACGACATGCCGATCCACGAGCTGAAACGGCAGCCGGTCCAGCCCGGCGAGGAGGTGGTCGTCGAGGTCGACGACATGCACGAGAGCGGGGCGGGCGTCGGCCGCACCGAGGACGGGTTCATCGTCCTCGTCGACGGGCTGCTTCCGCCGGCGCGCGCACGCGTCTCAATCCACAGAGTGAAGTCGAACCACGCCACCGCCAAGGAGGTCCTCGAACGGTTGCCGGAGGATCCGGACGATGAAAAGGCGGAGAGCGACGACGCCGACGAGAGCGAGGAGTCGGATCGTCCGTCCCGCGGGGACCGCGAACGGCTCGGCAGTCGCGAGAACTTCTGGGGCAAGTGAGCCCGCCGGGGGCAAAGCGCCTCCATCCGGACAGTCCACACGCCGCGGGTCGCGATCTCCCTCGTCGATCCGCTCGGCTCGCACCTCCCGCCCTTTTTTACTCCGCGCCTCGTGCGGTCGCGTATGGTCGCAGACGACGGTCACCCCGAGACGGCTACCGGCGAGGACGTCGACGCGACGACGTTGCTGTCGCGTGCGGGGTTCGACGCCGACGAGAGCGTGTTGACCCGCCGACAGGCGGAGGTGTTGGCGCTTCGCGAGCAGGGGCTCCGTCAGGCGGACATCGCGGACCGACTGGGCACGTCCCGGGCGAACGTCTCCAGCGTCGAGGCGAGCGCGCGGGACAACGTCGAGCGCGCCAAGGAGACTGTCGCGTTCGCTGAGGCGCTGTCGGCGCCGGTCCGGGTCGAGATCGAGGCCCGAACCGACCTGTACGACGCTCCGAAGCTCGTGTACGACGCCTGCGACGAGGCGGGCGTGAAGGTGAACAAGACCGCGCCCGATCTGATGAAGACGATCGGCGATCGCGCGGGCGATGCGGTGCAGGGACGGGAGGTGCGGAGCCGGCTGTTCGTCACCGTCGACGCCGACGGCACCATCCGGGTTCGTCGTCCGTAGTCCGACGCCCGTCGCCCATCCATCGACGCCCGTCGTCCGCCTCTCGACGTCCGCCGTCCGTCGTCAGTCCGTCCGTGCGATCGTCGGATCCCGCGGTCCGTGTCCGCGGAGATTTGCGTCCGCGTCGAATCCGTTGGTCACCTCGTAAAACACCGCCTCGGGATCGCGGTTCCACTGCCATTTCCAGCGCGTGCGCACGAGCAGCGCGATCTTGCGGCGAAACGAGAGCTCCGGCGTCGTCGACACCGTGTCGTACCCGAGATCCCGGATCAGACGGTGGTGGTCCGCGTACAGCACCGCCGCCAGCAACACTGCCAACTGGCAGTCGTCGGGCAGATACTTGATCCCCGCCACGCCCTCCTCGTACAGTCGTTCGGTGCGGGCGAGTTCGGACCGGATCGCAGCGGCCACGTTCTCGTTGAACTCCAGGTTTAGGAGCGTCGACTCCTCAACCCCGTGGCGGCGCAGCGTCTCCAGCGGGAGGTAGATCCGGTCGCGCTCGACGACGTCCTCGCGGACGTCGCGGATGAAGTTCGTCATCTGGAACGCCTCCCCGAGCTTGGTCGCGTGGGGGAGGGCGGTCTCGGGGCTCTCCACGTCCATGATCGTCGTCATCATGCGGCCGACCGCCGCCGCGGAGCCGTTCATGTACGCCTCCAGATCGGCGTACGTCTCGTAGCGGTCGGTGTCGATGTCGCTCGCCATCGCGTCGATGAAGGCGTGCACGTCGGACTCGTGGATGCCGTGCTCCTCGCGGACCGTCGCGAAGGCGTCGAGTACCGGGTCGTCAGCCGGCTCCGATCCGAGCGCGACGCGGCGATACCGCTCAAGCCGCTCCCGCTGTTCGTCCGGCGGTGGCGTCTCCTCCGCGTCGACGACCTCGTCCGCCATGCGGAAGAAGCCGTACAGCACGTACGTCGGATGCCGGATCCGCTCGGGGAGCAGCCGGGTCGCGACGTGGAACGTCTTCCCGGTCTTTCGCTGGATCCGCTTGCTCCGAGCGACCTGAGTCTTCCTTACCATGGTGCCCTCGGTCGGTCGACTCGGAGGATTACGAGCGGGTCACTCATGAAGAAAAAGGAGGCACTCCAACGACATAACAGTTCGCACGGACCAGTATGGTATGGTCGGGTCGACGGCGGATCGATCGCCGGGTCGAGGCGACGATTCGGCGGTTGAATGATGTCAATAAAACGTGTCGCTACAGTCGTACACGACGCCATGTGCGGGACAGACGTACTTACAGTGTCGTCGAAACATCGGCTCGTCACACAGCGGACACGGCCGGCCGCCGCCTCGCGACGGCTCATCCGGTCGGTCGTCGGGACCCGTTTCCGACCGACCGTCATCCGACGCCGACCGACCGTCATCCGACGCCGACCGACCGTCGTCGATTCCCGTCGATCGACCGTCGCGTTCGTCCTCCGCAACGTCCTCCGTCTGGGTCATACCGTCGTTCCGACGTGCAACGAGTAAGTTCCACCGGCCGGGCGCGATCACTCGTCGGCGAGCGCGTCGTACACCTCCGCCGCGAGCTCCCGATTCTCGAACGGAAGGGTGACCACGCCGCCCCACGTCTCGTCCACAAGCGCGTCGACGGTCTGCTGGTCCAGATCGATCCGCCGGACTTCGGCACCGTCGAGCCGCATCGAGACGTCGAACGCAGCCGGGTCGTCGACTGCCCCCCCGGCCGCCAGACCGGCCCGAACGTCGTCGGCCGCCGCGTCGTGGAGCTCGATGACGACGAGATGCTCCTCGTCGTCCGAATGCACGCCCTCGACGTGGGCCAGTCCGGTCGCGTCGAACAGCTCCGTCGTCGACTCCGGTCCCACGAGCCGTGCCACGAAGGAGGCCTCTGTGTTCGCCGCCACGTACCGCTTTTCGTCGTCCGGTTCCTCCTCGCCGAGCGGGTCGTCGACCCCGCTTGCACCCACGAACCCGACCGCTCCCACGCCACAGACGGCTGCGAGTCCGCCCATCACGCCGCGTCGCGACAGTTCCATGTTCGGCGGGTCGCGATCCGGAGTGAAAAGCGTTACACGCCGATTCACGGCACTGATAATCGCGTTCGGTCCCGGACCGAGAGTCCAGTGGAACCGGTGCCGTCGTCGACGGTCGCCCGGACGGCGCACGGTTGCTCGGACGGCGCACGGTCGCCCGGACGGCGCACGGTTGCCGAGCCGGTCGACGGTCGTTCCGATCGAACTCAGTCGTCCGTCGCGTCCGGCATCGGGATCTCCGGATCGGCGCCCGGCGATGTCGAGGTCGCTGACGATGGCCCGTCCGTGCCCGACTCGCGTTCGTCGACGACGAACGTCGACAACAGCTCGCGGAGGTCTGCCGACTGTGCGGAGAGCGTCCCCGTCCGTTCGGTCACCTCGGAGACGGTCGCCGTCTGCTGCTCGGCGGCCTCGCATCCCGACCGGCTCCGATCCGCCGCACCCTGTGCGGTGTGGGCAGCGTCGTCCGCGGAGGCAGCGATCTCCTCGACGGTCGCCGACAGCGTGCTCATCTCGTCGGCGACCGCCTGCAGCTCCTCGGTCTGCTCGGTGGCGCCGTCCGAGATCGCCTGGACGGAGTCGGCGACCTCACCGCTCGCGCGGTCGAGCTCCGTCATACTCGCCGTCACCAGCTCCTCGAGATCCGTCGTGTACGTCTCGAGGTTGTCGGCCATCCGCGAGAGCGAGTCGCCGAACGTCCCGGGGACCTCCTCGTCGAGGGCGGGATCGTCGAACTCCTGATCGGCGAGCGCGGACGCCTGTGCCGAGACCGTCCGGAGATACGTCTCCAGCTCGGTGAACGAATCGGTCAGCGACCCGATCTCGTCGGCCTGATCGGTCGCGATCGACGCGGCGGAACCGGTCCCGATGGATGCCTCCTCGACCGACCGCTCGTCCGCTCCCTCGGCCGACCGCGCGTCCGCCCCGGTCGCTCCCGATCGATCGTCCAGCTCACCCGCGGCGACCGCACCGGCCCGCCGTTCCAGCTCGCGGATCGGATCGGTGAAGCCGCGACGGACGATCAGGAGCGTGTTGTATATCGCCACGAACGCCCCGCCGAACAGCACCCCGGAAACGACATACCAGACCGTCCCGGAGAACACGAAGGGGGCGAGGAAGATGCCGACCGTGACGAGAAACTGGATCCCGACGGCGGTCACCACCTTCCGCTCGATCGATTCGGTCACGCCCAGCACTTCCATCGTTCGCCAGCGCACCGTCTCGTACCGGTTCAGTCGGCCGAAACGACCTCGCGTCGTCGCCATACGGGGGTCTCGATCGAACCGGCGTATGAAACCACGCACGCAGTTATCAGGTCGTGTAACGAAGTCGCGCCGCGCTCCCACCGGCACGAGCACGGGAGCGTCACGTCGGAACGAGCACGCCGACGCTCCATCGCACGATCACGGCCACGCGTCGTCACGACCGTCGAGCGGCTCGGCGATGACGCCGCTCTGCTGAACGATCCCTCTTGCGCAGACGGGACGTTCCCTCGACGGCCCTCGCTGAGATCGAGGAGCGACAGCGGGCCTTCTGGACTGAATGACGAGATCGTCCCCCGAATGGATCCGCTGAACGGCCGGGTTTAGGCGGTATCCGCGATCGTATTTCGGCGACTGGATTTATCTGCGAATTTTGCGTAACTTAACGCGACCCGCCTTTCGGCGTAATCTTATTTATCAGTCCCGAAGAATCGACCGATGATGGATTGGGAGGGCCACTACGGGACGACGTTGCTCGTGGGCGCGCTCTGGGTACTCGGATTGGGCCTCCTGTACGGCTTGATTGCTACTGCGCTGATGCTGGTTTTCACGCACCTGCCTGACCAGGACCAGTACATCCCGGAAACCGTCGTCGAACACCGAGGGCCGACGCACAGCATTCCGTTCACGCTGGCGGTGGCGTTTATTTCAGCAAGCACAATCGCGTATCCGCTACACGTCGGCCAGCAGATCGCGCTCGACTACAACGTTCGCTCAGCGACCGTACTGACCCCATTCACTGTATGGGCGTTTCTGGCCGGTGCGGTGACGGTTTCGCTCGTTACGCATATTGCAACGGACGCGTTAACGAAGGGAGGCCGGTATAAAGTGGAACCGTTGTGGCCGGTTACTTCGCGATCGGTCGCTTTCGGCTTCTGTAACTACGATGATGAGCAGTGGAATACGGGTCTGTTGGCGAGCGGCGCTACGGCACTAGCTGCTGCCGTCATTCACGAGCTGTACTATTCGATTCTTCCGGCAATTGGTGGATTCTAGCCAGGTGAGTGGCGTGGGTGGGATACCTCACGGTGAAATCAGTTAATCGTGTCATTCTGCTGGATGCTGCGCGACTACGTCGATCTTCACCGCGATAGAGGATTCAATCGGCATCCTCCTCCGCCTAAAGGCGCGGGTATTCTCCTTGCTCTTTATAACCGTATCACCTCCGTGGTACGAATACCCGTACTGCACAAACGGAACGTCTTTCATCGTGGAACGAGAAATCTCGGCCGCGGTGGGATGGCAGAGTGGCCCATTGCGCC
>LFFM01002254.1_pt1 | contig 12812 bp, 16 predicted proteins | sample 643131 | NCBI WGS metagenome assembly LFFM01 (sample SAMN03777445, study PRJNA286221) | soda lake metagenome | biome: soda lake; feature: Kulunda steppe; material: water; isolation source: sample Tc-Br brine of Tanatar trona crystallizer | place: Russia: Kulunda steppe | collected 2011-07
ACACAGTACGATGCTGGAGACGACCCGCACCTACGTCGCACGCATCACGAACTACAGTCAGGTTCGTGACGACCTCGACCAGTGCGGGTTCTCTGCATCGAAACTGTGGAACGTCGGACGCTATTACATCCAAGACCGGTGGGATGACGATGGTGAGATACCCGATGAAGCCGAATTGAAATCGGAGTTGAAAAACCACGAACGCTATAGTGACCTGCATTCTCAGTCAAGTCAGCGAGTTCTTGAAGAGCTTGCTGAGGCGTTCAACGGTTGGTATAACTCCGACGACGGCAACAATCCACCGGGCTACCGGAAACGTGGCGACCGACACCCGCGATCCACCGTGACGTGGAAGCAGAAAGGTATCAAACACGACGCCAAACACGGTCAACTCCGCCTTTCGAAAGGTTGGAATCTGAAGGACGGACGGTCGGAGTTCATCCTTGCGGAGTACGAAACTCGGCCCGACGTAGAAGTGAAGAACATCCAGCAAGTGCGTGCCGTCTGGAACGGAGACGAGTGGGAACTGCACCTCGTCTGCAAGAAAGAGATTCCCGTTGAGGACGCACCCGGCGACAAGACGGCTGGGATCGACCTCGGTATCAGCAACTACCTCGCCATCGACTACGAGGACGGCGAGAGTGAACTGTATCCGGGGAACACGCTGAAAGAGGACAAGCACTATTTCACCCGCGAGGAGTACCAGACCGAAGGCGAGAACGGGCCGTCGAAGCGAGCGCGGACGGCTCGGCAGAAACTCTCTCGGCGCAAAGACCATTTCCTCCACACGCTCTCGAAACACATCGTTGAGCGGTGTGTCGACGAAGGCGTGGAGAAGATCGCGGTTGGCGACCTCAGTGACATCCGCGAGGATGAGAACGGTGACTCGCGGGAGTGGGGGCAGTCTGGGAACAAGAAACTCCACGGATGGGAGTTCGACCGATTCGCCCGTCTCCTCGAATACAAGGCCGAGGAACACGGCATCCTCGTTGACCGTGTAGACGAGGAGAACACCTCGAAGACGTGTTCGTGTTGCGGGCAGATTCGGGACAGCAATCGCGTGGATCGCGGGCTGTACGTCTGTGAGTCGTGTGAGACGACGATGAATGCGGACGTGAATGGCGCGGTGAACATCCGTAGAAAGATAACTCAGAGTCCCCCAACAGGGGATATGAGTAACGGCTGTTTGGCACAGCCCGGAGTCTTCCTGTTCGACCGCAAGAGCGGGTCGTTCAAAACGAGAGAACAGGGAGTCTGCAAACCCTAATATCCCAACGCTTGGGATTCCTCCGGCTTCAGGCGGAGGAGGATGTCAAGATCGTGGGTAGCCACGTGAGAGTTCACGTGGATCGATCTCATGGGAGACCGCGGCACCCCCTCCGCGTTCCGGAACCCTTATTTTTCCGTTCGGGATACGTACGGGTGCGTGCCGGAGTAGCTCAGCTGGCAGAGCGATTCCTTCGTAAGGAATAGGTCGAGGGTTCAAATCCCTCCTCCGGCTTCCTCTTCCTGAATGAAACCAATTCGCCAGACGCAGGCTACCCGTATATAACTACCCTCCCTCTTCAGCCCTACATTTGTGTAGTTCTGCCCCTCCATCTTGCCGCTAACATTTGAACCCATGATGGGTAGGTTGCCGCCGCGTCAGGCGATCTCTAATAATGACCGGAAAATTGCCGACCGACGGAGCTACCGCTGCGCGCGAGAGTTAATCACAAAAAATCCGTCAGCCGTTCTCCTTCGGGGAAGCGCGCGCTCCATCCTCTACCCAAACGGGACGAAGGTAATTTCTGCATTTCAGAATAACATAGGAATGTTCCACGTCATTGGTCTGAGTTCTTCCTGCGTGACTCTGTAGTCGTAATACCCTTCTTTATATTTTGACTTGCGAGAGATATTCTCTTGGCGTGCAAATCCGACTAAACGGCACGTTCTCCGGTCAATCCTATTAGCAAGGATGTAGCAATCGGCTTTTAGAGGCTTGGAGACCATCAAGGTCGGAGGAATTGTTGTCTCCTGACTCGCTGATTTAACGTTGATCTTGGTTTCATCCTTCTTGATATCCCAACCACCATCACCTTCAGGATGGACTCTGGTATCCGGTTCTCCGGTTCCCGGTATTAACTCGCAGACAGCCCTTTCTCCGAGTAATCCATCAATTGTTCTGTCAACCCTGTCACAAGCACCTTCGGAGACGAATCTCTCAGCCCGTGCTTCAATTGCTTTCAGTTCACCTTCTGTTGCTGTATAATATGGGCGATGCTTCTTATCGATAGCTGCTGCTGGTCGGGACGGTTTTTGAAACTCGGATTGCTGGTTCTCTTGCGAGTTGAAACGAGGCGAGTTGAGGTTGTGCTGGCTCATTTCATTCGTTGCGGTTATATTTCTAATCCCAGAGTTGGCACTCTGTGTCGGTTCAATACTCCTATTTCACCCGCTCTACGGCTTTTTATCCGTACTTCTCTTTTCTCTGATTCCTAACTGGAATCTCGTTGTGTGATATAAAAATAGGCAAGGCGCTGGTCTCCTCGCTCCTACTGAATACCAACACGTCGTTGTATCGAAAAATATTATCAATTACCAAGCACAAAATCCACAAATAGAACACAATTCTTTAGTGATGCTCCAGAAATCTCTCAAAGAGTCCTAATCGTATGGTGGTTTCGCTCTATTATCGAGACCAAAAGTGACTTATTTGATATTTATATACTCATTATGAGTTCTCTCTTTCGGGGAAGCGCGCGCGACTCAGTACCGCTCCCACTCTCCTCCATCCACACGCTCAAACAGGGATCCTCCTCGGGAGTATCCCTCCCCCATCAGCTCCGCGCAGTCATTCCTTACGCCCTCAGCTGCCATCCGCTCACTAAGATGATAGCTCTCGTCCTCCATGACGGGCTCCATCTCTTCAAATCCCTCTTCCGGCTCTTCTGACGGAACGAAGTGGAGTCGAGGAGCCGCGGGAGGGTTTGAATCAGGGAGTGAAGCGGAATGACCGTGGTTCACGATCCCCTCCTCCGGCTTTCCGCGGAACGCCACAGGACGTTGCGGTCCGGATCGTCTACACCGCTTCGGCCCGGACGGTCAGCACGGGACAGTCCGCGGTACGGACCACCTTTTCAGTGACGCTTCCGAGGAGGTACCGGTCGACCCCGCGTCGTCCGTGGGTACCCATCACGATCAGGTCGATGTCGTGCTCCGCTGCGTACGACAGGATGTTTCGATACGGTGACCCGCCGTCGATCGATCCTCGAACCGAGCCGACGCCGGCCGCGTTCGCCTCGGCACGGGCGTCGTCGAGCGCTCGCTCCCCCTGCTCCTCGATCGCCTCGAACACGTCGGCCGGTCCCGACTCGATGACGGGGTACGTCTCCTCGACGACGTAGAGCACGTGTAACGTCGCGTCGTAGGTGAGTGCGTGTTCGATCGCATGTTCGAGGGCGGCCGCCGCACCCGCGCTACCGTCCGTCGGGAAGAGCACGTCGTGGTACATACGTGACGATTCGTGCGGGGATGTCCTGAATCTCCCGTGAGTTGTGTTAGCAACTCTCAGCAGACGTCGAAGCGACCGATCCGCGACCGACGACGCCGGGCTTCAAGTTCCGTCCACGCGAGTGGCTCCCATGGACGTTCTTCCCGACCACACGCGCCGGTTTCTGGCGGCGACGGCGCCGGAGCACACGCCCGTCCAGGCGGCCATGGCCGAGCTGGCCGACGAGTGGGGATTTCCGATCATCGGCCCCGAGGCCGGAGCGGTGCTCCGGCTGCTGGCCCGACTCACCGACGCCGAGCGCGTGTTCGAGTTCGGGTCCGTCTTCGGCTACTCGGCGACCTAGTTCCTCCGGGGTGGCGCCGACCGGGTGATCTGTACGGAGTTCGACGAGGCGGAGGCCGACCGGGGCGTCGAGTTCGCGACGGAGCACGGCCACGCCGACGCGGTACGCTTCGAGGTCGGCGACGCCATGACGACGATCGATCGATACGAGGGGCCGTTCGACGTCGTCCTCGTCGACCATGATAAGCGTCGGTACGCCGATGCGTACCGTGCCGTTCTCCCGAAGGTGCGTCAGGGCGGCGTGATCGTCGCGGACAACGTGGCCCGCGGCCCCGTCGACGTCGCCGACGTGATAGCTCACGTCGTCGACGGCGAGTCGTTGTCCGACGACGCGGATGGACACCTTCGGGGGATCGTGACGTACGTCCGGACCGTTCTCGACGACGACGCCGTCGAGACGGTGATGCTTCCGGTCGGCTCCGGAATCGCGGTTTCGACCGTCGTCGGCGGATCCGGATAGCGCCGTTTAAAAGTGGGATCGACGCCGGGTCGGGCGATCAGCTCTCGCGGCGCGCGAATGCGAGATTGCCCGAGACGTTCTTGATGTACGCGCGGACCGTGTCGCCCTCCTGTGCGCCGGGGACGAAGACCGTGTACTCCCCGCGCTCGGCGACGCCGTCGCCCTTGCGGCCGGTGCCGACGATCTCCAGTTCGTACGTTTTGCCGGACTCGATCGCCTCCTCCTGGCGTTGCGTGTTCGACGTGCTCTGCTTTGCGACGGGCCGGAACGCGCCGCAGGCCTCACAGCGAAGCATCGGCGTCCGGTTTTCGGTCTCCAGCCGGGTGTCCGGCAGGCCACACTCCGAGCACGTGACGAACGACTCGATGTACGAATCGATCGCCGCCTGGAAGTCGCGCTCGCGGAAGTTCCCGTTGTATCGTGCGCGACCGTCCTCGTACTGGCCGGCGGTGCCGAGTTCCTGCTGGATCTTCGAGTGAACGTGCTCGGGGTCACGGGAGAGCGCGTCCGCGATCGCCGACAGGTTGGTCAGCCGGGTGAACGCCCCGTCCTTCTGTGCCTCCGGGTCCGGAACCGACAGCCGCTCGTCGGAGCCGCCGAGATCCGGCACCTCCTCCATCGCACGGTCGAGGCTCGATTCGTAGTCCATGTCGAGCGAAACGAGTGGCCGACGGAAATCGCTTCCGGGTTCCGGGAGCCGGCTCAGTCCGCGGCGCCGGGCGTCGGCGTCTCGCCGCCGAGCTGGTCGCGATCGTGTGGCGCCTCCCAGTCGAGATCCGGGCCGCGTGCGACGATTCCCGAGGGCGTCACGTCGGGGTGAGTGGTGTAGTAGTGCTCCGTGATGTGGTCCATGTTCACGGTTTCGGCGACGCCCGGCGTCGTGTACAGGTCACGCAGGTACGGCCACAGGTGTTCGTACTGATGGACGAACCGGACGTTACACATGAAGTGGGTGTGGTACACCTGGTCGAACCGGACCAGCGTCGTGAACATGCAGATGTCGGCCTCCGTGAGCCGATCGCCGGCGAGATACCGGCGGTCACCGAGCGTCTCGTCCCAGCGATCCAGCGCGTCGAACAGCTCGTCTATCGCCTCGTCGTACGCCGTCTGCGACGTCGCGAAGCCGGCCCGATACACGCCGTTGTTGATCGGTTCGTAGATCGCCGTGATGATCTCGTCGACGCGTTCGACCGCCATCTCGTCGTCCGGCAACAGCTCGACGTCGTTGCCGAACTCGTCGAACGCCGTCGAGAGCATCCGGAGTATCTCCCGCGACTCGTTGTTGACGATCGTCTCCTCGACGGTGTCCCAGAGCACCGGCACCGTCACCCGGCACGTCGCGTCCGGGTCCGCGGCGACGTACAGCTCGCGGAGGTAGTCGCTGTCGTGGAGCCGGTCCGCGGTACAGCCCGCCTTCCCGGGGGTGAACTGCCACCCGTCCTCGCCCCGCCACGGATCGACGACGCTCACGTCGATGACGTCCTCCAACCCGAGCAACGACCGCGCGAGCAACGTTCGATGAGCCCACGGGCAGGCGTACGAGACGTACAGGTGATACCGTCCGGCCTCGGGCTGGAATCGATCGTCCGGTTCGGCGTCCACGTGACTCGGGACGTCGCTCCCGGCGATCCAGTTCCGGAACGTCGTCTCCCCGCGCTGGAACGCTCCCTCCTCGTCGGTCGCCTCGTACGTATCCGTCCGCCACTCGCCGTTCACGAGCTGGTTCATACGCCTACGACGTGCTCGACGGCCTTAATCGAGGCGGGGACACGCACGTTACCGGCCGAACTCCGGACGAAGCTCACGCTCACGCGATCCCCACCGGTCCGTGGCCTCTGTTTCCCTGCGGGCCCGGTTTCCCTGCGGGCCCAGTCTCCACGCGATCGGGGCTCGGCGCCGACCCATCGGCACGGCTACGCGTCGTCGACCGGCCACGACGCTTTTGTTACCCATCCGCGTGACGGACCCGTATGAACCGGGAGGATCTGCCGTCCGTGGGGGTCGTCGGCGGCGGTGCGGTCGGGGTCACCGTCGCGGGCGATCTCGCCGCTCGCGGCGCGCGCGTGACGCTGTTCGAGCGCGAGACGCTCGGTGCGGGCAGTTCGGGCCGTGCAGCGGGGGTGGTGTACGACGCCTTCGCCGAGGACATCGACGCCGCGATCGCCGCCCGGTCGCTGGAGCGGTTTCGGTCGCTCTCGCTGTCGCTTCCGGACGTCACGTTCACGTCTCGTCCGTACGTCATCGCGGTGCGCGAGGGCGACGGTGACGCCGACGCCGTCCCGGCGATGGTCGACCGAATGTGCGGCCACGGCCGGGACGTCTCGGTCGTCGACCCCGACGCCCTCGCCGATCGGTTCTCGCGGACGGGGCTCGCGACGGCGGATCTCGCGGTCGCAGCGGTCGCGACCGGCGCCGGCTGGGCCGACCCCGCGAGCTACGTCCGGGCGATGGCGACCCGCGCCCGGCGACGGGGCGTCCGGATCGAGACCGGCGTCACGGTCGCGCTCGACCCCTCGGATCCGGCGCGCGTCCGTATCGCCGACGCCTCCGACGACCGGTGGACGCGGGAGCGCGTGTCGTTCGACGCGGTCGTCGTCGCGGCCGGCGCACACACCGAGCGTCTGCTCGCGACCGCCGACGTCTCGGTCCCGGTGAAGCCGTATCGAGTGCAGGCGCTGGTGAGCCGAGCCCCCTACGACGGACCGATGGTGTACGACGCAACCGCCGAAACGTACCTTCGTCCCCACCCGGCCGGGCTGCTGGCGGGGGACGGCGCCGAACCGCTGGCGACGGGTCCCGACGAGTACGACCGTGAAGCGGACGACTCGTTCGTCGAATCGATCGGCGAAACCCTCCGAACGCGCGTCGGTCACGATCCGGTCGTCGAGCGTGCGTGGGCCGGGCTCTGTACCGCGACGCCGGACGGCGATCCGATCGTCGGCCCGATCGACGGCGGCCCGTTCGTCGCCGCGGGCTGGCAGGGGCACGGTTTCATGCGCGCGCCGGCGATCGGCGAACTCGTCGCGGAGGGCGTGCTCGCGACGCTGTCCGGCGTCGAACCCGACGATCCGGACTCTCCGTGGGTCGAGGCGTTCGATCCGTCCCGATTCGACGGCGACGAATCGGTCGTGGTCCGCGAGGGGATCACCGTCGGACGGGCGGACGACCCGACGGAGTGAGCGGCGTCCACGTCGCGGCGTCACGGAATCGTCGCCGTCCGCTCGGCCGCGTTTCCTCTCAGGAGTCGTTCTCGACGTCGTCCTCCTCGACGACGTCGAGTTCCTTGGCTCGCTCGTCCTTCGGGATCTCGACCTCGAGCGTTCCGTTTCGCGTGAGCGTCGCGTTCGCGCCGTGGGGCGTCACGTCGGCGTCGCGCGGCAGGTCGGCACTCCCGGAAAGCGTCACCCCGCGACCCGGGAACATGAGCTCGAAGCCGTCGTAAAAGTCGCGGAAGCGTTCGAGTCGCACTTCGACGGTGTGATCGAGGAACTTCACCTGGACGTCCTCGCCCCGGACACCCGGTGCGTCGAACACCACGAGATAGGCGTCGTCACTCTCGAGGAGGTCGTACGAGAGCGGACGACGTTCCTGCATTCGGCTCCACCCTCGCCCGACCCGTTCGAGCGCCATGCGGAACGCCGAGCGTCCCGCATCGACGAGTCGTGTCACGTCGTTACACCTCGATCTCGGCGAGTTGACTTCCGCCACAGTACGGGCACGCCAGGTCCGCGACGGAGTGGTCGTCCGGCACGTCGTACGTGTAGTGGTTCTCGAACATGTCGAGTTCGCAGTCGTCGCTCTCGCATTTGACTTCCGTGGTCGCTGGCATATACCGATCGTTGGACCGGCGACGGCTTAAACGACGCGGGGCGGACCGTCGGCCCATCGGCCAGCGCCCGGTGGACGGGTCGGCGGCGGGTGTCCGGTGGACGGACTGGCGACATGGGTCCGATGGACCGACCGGCGAACGTCCCGTGCGCTCGCCCGGTCACGTCGTCCCGTCGGCGGCGATCCGGTCCGGAACCACGGTCCGCTCCGCGACCGTGACGAGGAGCGTCCCGACGACCACCCCGACGATGACTCCGTCGAACGACGCCACGAGCGGTATCTCGAATGCGAGCGAGACGCCGAGCACCACGGGGACACAGAGCATCGCGACCCCGAAGGCGACGTATCGAAGGTGCTCCCGGGGGACTGCCGAGAGTCGATCCCGAGCGAGCCACACCGCCGGACCGGTGACGATCGCGCTGGCGAACGTGGTGACGAGGATCGTACCCCACGGGACCGCGTCGGCGACGGCGATACGGGCCGCGCTCGACAGGCCGATCAGTCCCGCGAGGACGTACGTCAACAGCGCCGCGCGTCGTGGCGACATACGGCGACGTCACTCCCGATCGAAGGTAAACGCACGGGATACGGAACTATCGCCATCCCAGTCACGGAATCGGCACTCCGTTCATCGGATCGGCATCCCGATCACGGGAGGACCGGCATCCCAGTCACGGGATCGGTATCGGTTCCTCCGGGTCTTCCTCGGTCGGGGGCTGGCTCGGCGGTTGCGGCGGGGAGTCGGCCGACGCGTCCTCGTCGTCCGCGTCCGGCGGCTGGAACGCCGGGCTCCGGTCGTTCGTCACGAGGAAGTCGGCGACGTTGCCGATGAACACGTCGTTGTCCGCGCGCTGTGCGTTCTCGGGCGACATGAAGTCGCTATCGCCGATGGCGACGACGCCGTCGTTCCGCACGACGAGCGGGGCGTCCGTCGGCGCACGGGTCGTCGACAGCTCCGCGCCGTCGGTCGGCCGCAGTTCAGCGCTCCCGCCGTCGACCGTTCCGACCGGCGTGGCGGTCGGGAACACGACGCGATCGACGCCGTCGGTCAGTTCGGAACTCCCGTCGGCCTCGGCGTACACGCGCTGGTAGTTCAGGTCGTTGTCCGCCATGTTGTACACGTACCCCGGTTCCGTCGTGACGCCGAGACGGGCGTCGAGCGCCGCGGCACCCGGTTCGTCGAACTCGCCGTCCGGGTCGGTGGCGAGCAGGACGTGACCGTCCTCCTCGACGAACGTCTCGATGTCGTCGATCTCCGCCTCGTCGTAGTCGGTCCGGAACGTGACGAACGCGTCCGCCTCGGCGAGGTCCTCGCCGAGTACGGTCGTCTCGTCGTCCGCCGTCGGACCGGACTGCCCGCCGCCCGTGTGGACCCGAACGTCGTGCCCGTTCTCGATGAGCGCGTTCGCGAGCGGGCGGACGTCACGGTCGGCCGTTTCCGGACCGACGGCACCCAGGAGCAGGATCGGACTACCGACCGGCGCACCCCCGGCGTCGATGCCGGGATCGATGACGACCGTCTGGGACGGTTCCGAACTGGACATCTCGACGTTTGCTTCGCCGGGCGTGCGGTCGTTGATCAGTTCCTCGTCGAGGTACTGGTCGTTCTCGATCTCCGGCGGGGCGTCGGCGCCGTCGGCGGTAACGAACCCGACAGCTGCCGCGCCGACGAGTATCACGCCGAAGGTGGCTGCGAACGCCACGACGAGGGTTCCGCGGTGATTCACGAGCCTACACCCCCGTTACCGGTCGACGTTCGGTCGTCGGTCGTGCTGTCGTCCGCCGGTTCGTCGCTCGTCGTGTCGTCTTCTGTGGGGTCGTTGGCACGTGCATCGTGGGTGGACGTTTCGATATCGGTCGCGGAGAACCGTTCTATCGTGTCGATATGTGGCACCGAATCCTGATGGACGTAGGCGAGCCCTAGCGGCTCGACCTCGCCGTAGCCCGGATCGTTGTCGTACACTGCGACGATCTGGTCGTCGGTCCGGATCAGGATCGGGAACCCGATGTCCGATCCGGTCTCACGGGTGTCGACCTGATATGTGTTCAGATCGGCGCGTTCGGCCGCGTCGTGGACGGCCTCGTCGAGCGACCCGACCTCGTCGGCGAACCCGTTCTGAACGGCCTCGGTACCGAGGTACACGTCGGCCTGAGCGACCTCCTCGCGCGGCATTTCGAACTCGTCACCGCGCTGGTGCATCATCGTCTCGACGAACGTGTCGGCGAGCGTCTGTTGTTGGGCCCACTGTTGGATCTCGTTGCTACCCGTCTTGTCGGGACCGCTCGGTCCTTCGGACGGCGGCGACGGCTGGGGGGCGATCGCGTTCAGCCCGATACTCCCGACCTGTGAGGTGGGGAGCACGTAGATGTCGTCCGCGGGCGCCATCGCGTAGTATCCGCCGGAGGCGCTGATGTCCTGTACGCTCGCGATCACGGGCATCTCCTCGCTGGTGCGCTGGACCGACTTGTACATGCGCTCGGAGGCGACGGGTGCACCGCCGCTCGTGTCGATCTTCAGGACGACCGCTTCGACCGATTCGTTGTTTCGAACCTCGGTGAGTTCTGCTTCCACGTCGTCCGCGAGGGCCGCGTTAACGGGACCCTCGACTTCGACGACGGCGACCGTATCGCCAGGCTCGTTCGTCGCCCCGTACGCTATCGGAGCGAACACGGCACCGAGCATCGCGGCCGCCACCACGACGACGGCGATCTGCTGCCGTCTCGTGAGAACGTCGGAGAGCTGTTCGGTAGACATTACCACCTTCCGGTACCGGCTACAGCGTTTAATCAACTTGGGTGGCTCAACCCGTCATTTCACCATGTGGTGTGTTGACGACCCGTGTCGTAGGCTACACGGCGGGCTCCGGACTGGCGGGCGACTCACGGCGAGAACCGCCACTGAGCGACCGGATCAGCCGCCGATCGGTGTCCGGCCGTTGTCCTACAAACTCGTTTTCCTACCCAACCAGTTCGTCAAGCGTGTCGCGCAGCGCGCGAGCCTCCGAGCCGGTCAGGCTCACGTCCGCGTGCCCGGTCCCGTGGTCGCCGGCCGTCACGTCGATGCTGCAGATCACGCCGCTCTCGCCGCGCCGAACCGTGAACTCCGCGTGGTCGGGGTGGTCGCTCGGCGGACCGATCTCCACCGACACCTCGCCCCGCGTCGATCCGACGCCCGACGACTCCGGCTGGCTCACGTCGATCGTCCGTCCCTCGTCGGCCGTGCGCCCACCGTCGGCCGCGCGTCCCTCGTCGCCCGTGCGCCCCTCGTAGTTCGAAACCATGATCGATCTTCGTTCCGCCGCCGGCGAAAACCGCCAGACGGCGTGGGGAAAAAGATGCTCCGGCGGGGATTTGAACCCCGGTCATTGCCTCGAGAGGGCACGCCTCGCTCACGAACGGAAATCGCCAGCAAGCACGGCCAATCCCGGTTTTTCTCGTCTATATTGGCTTAGACACCGTGGCTATTGCCTATATTTCGGGCCTTCCTACATAAATTCCCGGAACGATGCCCAACAGGCAAATTACATTCGATGTACGAATTTGGTATTTAAAGAGATCGCGGAAATTGCCGAAATATAAGCTACCAGTCACTTCTATCATTCCATTTTTAGATCTCTCCCTCCGATTAAGGGCCCTTTTGAGATAATGTATCAAAATGAGACTATTGCTCCCACCGAGGACGTGGAGAGCCAGGTAATTCGTCGGTTCGTTCCAGCAGTTCATCTTCGGTCAGCCACGGATAACACCGGTCCTGTAACTCGAAGAGTCGGAAATCATTCAAATGGACCCAACTATAGGAGGGAACCTCTGGATCATGATCGGCAAGCCACTCTGTGAGTTCAGTAACGGTCACATCGATTCCAGCGGAAGACGCCCGATCAACAAGTGCCGCTAACTCGGATTGTTTCGTCTCTTTGCCCGCTCCAGTTGCGGTCTCAATCTGGGCCGCCGCAGCGAACACGTCTTCTTTGTCCTGCAGGTTGGACTCGGTTTCCCACTGGTAGCCTCGCGGGAGCACATACGCTTTCTCGAAGTACTCAGTCTCGGAGATCTTTCCGAGTTCGTTAATCTCACCACCGGCATCCTGTTCGATAACGCTCGCGATATAGTCAGCGAGCGCCGCTGTAAGGTGAAACTTCAGGCGAAATTCGGGGAGTCGTGGAATATCAATATCGTCCAAGTCACCGATCAAAAACGCATAGGTTCCATACCGTCGATTGAGCCGATCGCTCACCGATCGAATACGGCGGATATACGGCGACCGATAACTACCTAAGACGAGATACGCAATCTGCTCCCGTTCGTAGATGGCTGGGAGTTCCTCTTGTGCCCACGAGAGGATATCCATTGCCTCTGTCGGATTGATATCGACATCACGGAGTGCGCGACGGACAGCGTGCATAATTTGTCCAGCGTTTGGCGGCACAGACGGCGTCGGCATACAGCGTCCCACAATTGGCTCAGTAATACATCTTCTGATTAACTTAGTTGTTCGAGTATATTATTGACTCAGTTGTCCCGAACCATTATATGCCGAGCCATGCTATACTTCGGTATGAGCCACACGGCGGGCGACACCTTCGACGATCCATTCGCCGAACAGCGCGAAATGCGGGAGTTGCTCTCCCAGGAGACCCGTCATCTGATCGTTCAGTGTCTGCTGGGCCATCCCCACCACCTCGCGTCGCT
>LFFM01002256.1_pt1 | contig 12810 bp, 12 predicted proteins | sample 643131 | NCBI WGS metagenome assembly LFFM01 (sample SAMN03777445, study PRJNA286221) | soda lake metagenome | biome: soda lake; feature: Kulunda steppe; material: water; isolation source: sample Tc-Br brine of Tanatar trona crystallizer | place: Russia: Kulunda steppe | collected 2011-07
CGGCGACGACGACGGACTCACAGACGTCCATCGCGTCGTGTTGATCGCAGAAGGCCCCCTCGAAGTCGATCGAAGTCGCCTCGTTGAGGTGGCGGGGCGTGTTGTGCTCCTCGGCGCGGAAGATCGGTCCGATCTCGAAGACGCGCTCGATACTCGAACCCGCCACGAGCTGTTTGAAAAGCTGTGGGCTCTGGTTCATGAACGCTTCCTGGCCGAAGTACGTGATGGGGAAAAGCTCTGTGCCGCCTTCGGTGCCCGTCGCGACGATCTTCGGGGTCGTGATCTCGGTCGCGCCGGCGTCGCGGAACGCCTCGCGGGCAGCCCGGAGGATCTCGCTTCGGATCTCGAAGATCGCCTTCCCGGTCTCCCGTCGCAGATCCAGCGTCCGGTTGTCGAGCCGCGTCGGGAGCTCGGCGTCGACTTTCCCGGTCGGGTCGAGGGGAAGTTCGGTGTCGGCCGCCGACAGGACGTCGACGGTTTCGGGGGTCACCTCGACGCCGGTCGGGGCCCGGGGCTCCTCCTCGACGGCGCCGGTCACCGAGACGACAGACTCACGGGAGAGACCGAGGCCGGTCTCGACCAACTCGTCGTCCATTTCGTCCTTCTCGAATTTGATCTGAATGCGTCCGGTCTTGTCACGGAGGATGAGGAAAGCGATACCGCCGAGGTCGCGGATCTCGTGGACCCAGCCGGCGACGGTCGCCGTCTCGCCCGGCGTCGCCTCTGCCGTGTACGTTCGATCGTCCATACGACGGATTCTCGGTGCGGAGACTTAAACGCGGGGAAACGCGGCGATCGGAACCGCGACAGCACCCAACGGGAACGACGACCGCCGACGCTACGCGAACTCGACCGCCGAGCGCGGATTGACCTCCCCGAAGAGCCACTCGGCGTGCTCTAAGGCGTATTCGCGGTGATCGTCCTCGATGGCACCGACGGCGTCCTCGACGAGGATCGGCCGGTAATCCCGCAGTCCCGCCGACCCGGCGGTGTGGAGGACACAGACGTTCGCGAGCGTCCCGCAGATCACGAGATCGTCGATCCCGTGGCTCTCGAGGTACCCCTCCAGTTCCGTCCGATAGAAGGCGTCGTAGGTGTGTTTGACGACCACGAGCTCCGACTCGCGGGGTTCGAGTTCGGCGACCAACTCGGCGTCCCACGAGCCCTCGAGGACGTGTTCGCCCCATCGGTCGAACTCGTCGTAGTAGTGGCTGTCCTCGAACTGTTCGGGTGGGTGAACGTCGCGGGTAAAGACGACCGACGCGCCGGCCTCGCGGGCGTCGGCGACGAGTTCGGCGCACGGCTCGATCGCGGCTTCGCTTCCGGGCGCGTACAGCGATCCCTCGGGGTGACAGAACCCGTTCTGCATGTCCACGACGACGACCGCGGTTCGGTTCGGATCGAGTCGCATAGCCGTTGATAAAGACCAGATCGACAAACCGTTTGTGCCGCTGTGGATACCGGTCGACCTGCCGTGTGTTTTTGTTCGTCCAGCCCCCAGAGAGGTCAATGAGTCGACGGCCGATGGCCACGGTGGCGCTCGTGGCCGTGCTCGTTCTCGCCGGCTGTACCGTCGGATATCAGCCGGCCGACGACGCCTCCGAGCCGTCGGTCCCTGCCCAAGACGCCGAACTCGGATCCTACAACGGCTACTGGTACAACGAGACGTTCGATTTCGACGCCGAAACTGGGCTCTCCGAGACCGAAAAGCGGGCCGTCTTCTCGCGGGCGATGGCCCGTATCCAGCTGTTGCGGGGGCTTCAGTTCGAGCGGGACGTCGACGTCGAGATCATCACCCGGGAGACGTTCCGCGAGGAGTTCGGCGACGTCTGGGGCGAGCCGCCCGATGACCGACGACAGCTGGACAACGCCCAACACGAGGCGATGTTTCTCGTCGGTCCCGACGAGGACGTCGTCGACGTCCGTCAGAACAACCGCGGCGGGGTCGTCCTCGGGTTCTATCAGCCGAGCGAGGAACGGATCGTGATCGTCAGCGGCAACGATCCGGCGACGCTGGACGACGAGATCACGCTCGCTCACGAACTGTTACACGCCCTTCAGGACCAGCACTTCGGCCTCTCGTCGTTCGACGACTCGACGCTCGATTCGGTCAACGCCAGAAACGGGCTCGTCGAGGGCGACGCAGTCGTCATCGAGCGGGCCTACGAGCGCAACTGCGAGACGGGCGAGTGGCAGTGCGTCGAGGTCGGTTCCGGGGGTGGCGGGGGCCTCCCGTCGGATTTCCACTGGGGCGTCTACTTCCTCGGGTTCTTTCCCTACGCCGAAGGCCCCGGCTTCGTCGAGTACCACCACGATCGCGGCGGCTGGGCGGCGGTCGATCGGCTCTACGACGACGTCCCGACGGCGAGCGCGGAGATCGTCCACCCCGGAACCCACGGAAGCGACGCCTACGGTGACGCGACGATCGAGGACCGCAACACGGACCGATGGGACCGGATCACCGTCGAAGACGGGGTCGACGCCGCGACGGTCGGACAGGCGGGATTGACGTCGATGTTCGTCTACACCGCCTACGCCGGAAGCGGTTCGGGCGTCGTCGATCGCGACGAGTTCCGAAACGAGGGTCCCGACGGTCTCGACCCCGACCGTCCGTACGGATACGATATCGACTACGCCGACGGCTGGAGCGCCGACCGCCTCCACGCCTACGAACGGGGCGGACAGACGGCGTACGTCTGGAACGTGACGTTCAACGACGCCGCGAACGCGACGGCGTTTCGGGAGGGTCACCGCCAGGTAATGGACCACTGGGGCGGCGAGCGGCGTGCGGACGGGGTCTGGTCGTTCGACGACGAGGGACCGTTCGACGGCGCCGTTCGGACCGAACGCGAGGACGACGCCGTCACGGTGACCAAAGCGCCGAGTGCGGACGAGCTCGCCGAGGTGCGCGCGTCCGCCGGGGCGGGGTAAGGCGCGCCTCCGAGACGTCCGGATTGACGCGCTCCGGACACAACACCGCCGCGCTCTTTATCTTCGCGACGCTACCGGTTCGTGATGGCAGACATTACCCTGTACGAACTTCCCGGCTGCCCGTACTGCGCGAAGGTCATCGACAAACTGAACGAGCTCGGAGTAGAGTACGACAGCATCGAAGTACCGCGGTCTCACGGCGAGCGGACCGAGGTGAAGGAGGTCAGCGGCCAGACGGGCGTTCCCGTCATCGTCGACGAGGCACACGGCGTCGACGGGATGAACGAATCCGACGACATCGTCGCGTATCTCGAAGAAACCTACGGCGCCTGAAGACCCACACTCACCCGGTTCTCCCGGTAGGCTTTTTTATATTCGGATGCCGGTACGGTCATGCGCTACGCACGGTTCCGCGATCCGGCGGGGATGATCAGAACGGGTGTTTATAACGACGACCGGATATCGGCGGCGGGCCGAAGCTACGACCTCGCCGATCCCGATATCGACCTCCTGGCGCCCTGTGAGCCCTCCAAGATCGTCTGTGTCGGGTTCAACTACGCGAACCACGCCGAAGAGGTCGACGAGGAGATTCCCGATCGACCGTCGCTGTTTTTCAAAACGCCGAACGCGGTCTCGACGCCCGGATCGACCGTCGAACTGCTGGCGGGCAAAGAGCGGATCACCTACGAGGCGGAGCTGGCCGTCGTGGTCGGAACCCAGTGTCGACACGTCGACGCGGCCGACGCCGAGGCGGTGATCCGGGGGTACACCTGCATGAACGACGTCACGAACCGAGACGACGCCGAACGCGAACGAAACTGGGTCCGGGGCGAGGCCTTCGACGGCAGTGCACCGCTCGGGCCCGCCGTCGCGACCCCCGAGGCGGTCCCCGAGGACGCCTCCATCGAACTGTTTTTGAACGGCGAGCGTCGGCAGGCCGCCAGCATCGACGGACTCGTCTTTTCCGTGCCGGAGCTGATCGAGGAGATCACGACCTATCTCACGCTCGAACCCGGAGACGTGATCGCGACCGGAACGCCGGCCGGAACGGGGGAACTCTCTGACGGCGATCGCGTCGAGATCGCGATCGAGGGCGTCGGAACGCTCGAACACGGCGTCAGTTCGCCGGAAAAAAGCTATTAGATGGCCTCTTTGTACGCCTCGAGCGTCTCCTCGACGTCGGCCTCGGTGTGGCCGTAGGAGACGAAGTTCGCCTCGAACTGGTTCTGCGACACGAGGACGCCCTGCTCACGCATCGCCGGCCGGAACAGCCGGGCGTACCGATCCGTTTCGGCATCGTAGATGTCCGTCCCGCGCTTCGGACAGCCGTCGAACCGGTTACAGGCCGAATCCTGCCGGCAGCCGTTCCGACAGGTCTCGTCTTGGGGTTTTCCGTCCGCCCGGGTGAAGACGAGCTTGAAGATCGAATCCGTACCGACGACGGTGTACTCCGGGGCGTAATCTTCGACGATCTCGACGAGGCCCTCCCGGAGCGTCCGGCCGAGTTCGTTGACGTGCTCGTAGACGTCGTTCTCGGCGCAGTATTTCAGCGTCTCGAGCCCGGCGGCCATCGTCACCGGGTGTCCGGAGAAGGTCCCGGCCTGGAAGACGTCCCCGGAGGGCGTGAACTGTTCGACGTACTCCGTCTTGCCGCCGATCGCGCCGACCGGGAAGCCGCCGCCGATGATCTTGCCGAACGTGGTGAGGTCGGGGTCGATATCGAAGCGGCTCTGGGCACAGCCGAGGCCGCCGACGCGGAAGCCGGTGATGACCTCGTCGAAGACCAAAAGCGATCCGTACTCGTCGCACAGCCTCCGGAGCCGGTCGTGATACCCCTCCTCGGGATAGACGATCCCCATGTTCGCCTGGATCGGTTCGACGAGGACGGCCGCGATGTCGTCGCCGTGTTTCTCGAAGGCGGTCTCGGCGGCCTCCGGGTCGTTGAACGGGACCGGGACCGTCTGCTCGGCGAAGGCCTGCGGGACGCCGGCGCTGGAGGGGCGCTGGTTGTCGGCGTCGCCCTCGACGAGCGTCGACTCCTGGGCCCCGTGGTATCCGCCCTGCATGATCAGGATCTTGTTTCGGCCGGTGACCGCGCGTGCGAGCCGACAGGCCGACACCGTCGCCTCCGTGCCGCTGTTGACGAATCGGATCATCTCGACGCTCGGGACGTGCCGACAGACGAACTCCGCGTGTTCGACCTCGATCCCGGAGGGCATCCCGTACATGGGACCCTCGGCGGCACGCGATTGGATCGCCGCCCGGACCGGTTCGGGGGTATCGTGACCCAAAAGCAACGGACCGAGCCCCTGAATCCAGTCGATATACCGGTTCCCGTCGGCGTCGACGACGTGACCGCCGTCGCCGTGGTCGACGAAGATCGGATACGGCTGGGGTGCGGCCCGGACCGAGGAGTTGACGCCGCCGGGCATGACCGACAGCGCCCGATCGTACAGCGACCGTGAGCCTTCGTGGTTCATATTCGGCCGTACTCTCCCCGATCAAAAAGGCGTTACCGTCCGCCGCTGTCGGGTGTTCGAGCGTTTAAAAATCGACTGATCGGTCCGTTCTGAAGATGAAATGTGGATATACGTCGTGTAACTTCTGCACTGATTGCGAATATTGCTCTATTCGACCGTCTCATGACGTCTGCGGCCGTCTCTGTACCCGCCGCGATCGGTCGCGGCAACCAGCACAGCACTGTGTACCACGAACCGAAACGGGTGGCTCCCGTCGGTTCCTCCGTGGCGCGTCCGGCCGGCGTTCGTCGTGTTTCTCCCGATCGGGTCCGCGTCGGGTTGCGGACCCGACCCGGCCGGATCGCTGTCGTATTCTTCGGTCAACGGCGGACAGAACGCGACAAAAGGGACGAACCGTTCGAAACGGACGGTGCCTCCCGAGACCCTCCGCTTCGGATTCAAGCGTCGATATCTCCTCGATCAACCGTCGCAGAGCGGTGAGGCTCCCTCGAGGTGGACGGATCCGACCCGATAGAGTTCGATCCCCTGTATGTCCGGATCGTCGTGGAGTTCGCTGAGCCGGCCGGCCACGGCTGTCTCGGTTCCGAACTTCCCGACGGCGAAGACCGTGTTCCGATCGCTCATCTGATAGACCGTGACGAACGACGTTCGCTCCCGGAGGCGGGCCGTCACGTCGTCGATCCGATTCAGCTCGACCGCGAGCCGGAACAGAACCGTACTGTAGCCGAGCCGGCCGTAGTCCACTCGCGCGGCGTACCCACGGATGACGCCGTTCCCCTCCAGCGTCCGGAGGCGTTTCTGTACCGCCGTCGGGACCTCGCCCGTGGCCGCCGCGAGATCCCGAATATCAGCACGACCGTCACGACAAAGCGCCGCGACGAGCTGTACGTCCATCGGCTCCGACGACGGCACGATCAGACGGCGTCGCGGCCGACCTCTCCCGTCCGGATCTGGTATGCGTTCTCGACCGGCAGGATGAACACCTTGCCGTCACCGGGTTCGCCGGTGGATCCGGTCTCGCTGATCGCCTCGGCGACGTCTTCGGCGGGAATGTCGGCGACGACGCACTCGATCTTGACCTTCTGGTGGAGATCGACGCTGTACTCCTCGCCGCGCCACTGGCCGGTCTTTGCGGGCTGGGAGCCGCGACCGGAGACGTTCGTCACCGTCAGCGACGGCGCGCCGATCTCGGCGAGCCCCTTCTTCACGTCCGAGAGCTTGTCGGGGCGGATAAAGGCCATGACGAGTTTGATTCCGCCGTCGTTGGGCTGCCCACCGTCGGACAGCAGTCTGTCCGACGAGGATCGGTTCGCATCGTCGCTCACCTCACCACCGTCGGTTCGGATCTCTCTGTCGTCGTCGATGTCGATGACGCGACCGCCGTCAGTTACGACGCCGTCGCGACCACCGAACTCCGGATACGTGTCGACGCCGTGTTCGGAGACATCGAGCCCGTCACGCTCGTGGTCGGGGGAGACACGCGCCTGTCCCGCGGCTTTGAGTACGTACCAGATGATAGCGGTCGCGGTGAGCGTCCACCCGCCGATGATGACGACGCCGACCAGTTGGGCAATGAACTGACTGGCGACCGAATCCACGTAACCGGGCACCGCGACGAACGGCATCAGGAGCACACCGAGCACGCCCGCGCTGCCGTGAACGGGGAAGACCGCACAAACGTCGTCGATCTTGAGGTTGTTGGAGACAAACTCGAAGACGATCGGCAGTTGTGCACCCGCGAGGATACCGACGACGAACGCGCCCCACCAAGCAGTCGTGTTCGGGATCGCGGTGATGGCGGCCAGCCCGGCGAGCATTCCGTTGGCGGTGTACAGGGTGTCGACTTTACCGGATCTAAGCAGCGAGACGCCGGCGGAACCGATCGCGCCCATACCCATAGCGATCGTCGTGGTCATGGCCACTTGGCCCAGGGTGTTCACGCCAGCCCCGCCGGTGTCGAAGGCCCCGGCAGTACCGACGTTGAACCCGTACCAGCCGAAACAAAGCATGAGCGTTCCCAAAACCGCAAACGTCATCGAGTGTCCGGGGATGATGTTCACGCTTCCGTCGTCGTTGTACCGGTCCATCCGCGGGCCCAAGATGGCCGCGGCGGTGAGTCCAGCGATACCACCCACGGCGTGGACGATCATCCCACCGGCGAAGTCTTCGAAGGGGGAACCGACGAGTCGCGCAACGAGGCCACCCATCTCAGTCCCTTGGCCCGCCCACGTCATCGCCGTGACCATCGGGTAGATCACGGCCGCCAACAAGAACGTGTAAGCGATGTACGCGCGGAGTCTCGCGCGCCCGGCGACGGCCCCTGAGACGATCGTCGCAGCGGTCATCGCGAAGACGGCACCGTACAGCCAGTTGACGTAGTCACCGCCGCCGGCGGCCGGTGAAAAGCCGCCGCCGGTCATCAGACTCTCGAACCCGGTCCCGATGAGGAAAAACACCGTAACGCCGACGGCCCACGTCAGCATGTTCTTCGTGAGCTGGTTCGCGACGTTCTTCGAGCGCACCTGCCCCGCTTCCAGCATCGCGAAGCCGGCGTGCATGAAGAAGATCAGGAACGTCACCGTCAGGATCCACGTTTCGTTGATAGCCGCCTCCACCGCCTCGGCCTGCATCGGAAGCGTCTCGATCATCGTCGAACCCCCACTCCGACACCGCCGATGTTTTCATGAACGTCCAGCCATTCTTGAATTCTCGCTACGTTTGTAGCTCGCATTACGGAAGAGGATCATGCAATAGGAGTATATAAATGTTTGAGTTTACAATGTCTAAATTAGTACTCCCTAAGTGGTCGGGCGGTCGTTATCGGTAACAATAATATCAATATAAGGGTGTCTATCGTTAAAACTGAGCGGTAATATCCGACCAATTTTGGACGCTTGTCAACCTGAATGGATCCCGATAGCCCCGCCGACGCCGTCGAACGGCTCACGCGCGCCACCGGATACCACACCTACAGCCGTTCGGCGATGTCCTCGGCGAAATACGTCAGAATGAGATCGGCTCCCGCCCGCTTGATCGACAGCAGCGACTCGTAGGCGACCTCCTCGAGAGAGAGCCACCCCTTCTCGTCGGCGGCGTGTATCATCGCGTACTCCCCGGAGACGTTGTAGGCGGCGATCGGGTGATCGAACTCCGCTCTGAGCGTCGAGACGATGTCGAGATACGCCAGCGCGGGCTTGACGATCAACACGTCCGCGCCCTGTTCGACGTCGAGTCGGACCTCCCGGACGGCCTCGCGCGCGTTCGCGGGATCCATCTGGTAGTGTCGGCGGTCGCCGAAGGTGGGAGCGCCGTCGGCCGCGTCCCGGAACGGGCCGTAAAAGGCCGACTGATATTTCGCCGCGTAGGACATGACCCCCGTGTTCTCGTGGCCGGCCTCGTCGAGTGCGCCCCGTATCGCGCCGACCATCCCGTCGACCATTCCCGAGGGCGCGACCATATCGGCGCCCGCCTCGGCGTGGGAGACGGCGATCCGTTCGAGCAACTCCAGCGTCTCGTCGTTCCGCACCGTCTGTTCGGGGGCCGTCTCGGCCTCGCCCTCGACGATCCCGCAGTGGCCGTGGTCGGTGTACTCACACAGACAGACGTCGGTCACGACGTAGACGTCCGTCTCAGACGCGATCCGGCGGAGCGCCCGCTGGACGACGCCGTCTTCCGCCCACGCTCTGCTCCCCATCGGGTCCTTCGAGTCGGGGATCCCGAACACCATCACGGCTTCGACGCCGGTCTCGGTGACTTCCCGAACACGGGCGACGCTTTCCTCGACCGGGACGCGTTCGTGTCCCGGCATCGATTCGATCTCGACTCGCTCGTCCGTCGTCGCGTCAATAAAGATCGGTGCGATGAGATCACTCGCCCGGACGTCAGTCTCGCTGACCAGCCCGCGGACGCCGTCGGTCCGAAGCCGACGGGGGCGTTCGGTGAGCCCCGCATCGGACGTCGGGTCGGCAGTGTCCGAGCCGCTTTCTCGGGTCGATCCCCGCTCAGAGAGCTCCATATCCGGTGTAGAGTCCCACTCGACAAAAGGTTCGTCGTTGTCGATCGGTCGGATAGCGAGCGACAGAGCGGATGCCGCAGATTCAAGCGGTCGGCGATCGAAGTGCCGACATGAGCACTCGATCCGGAATCTTTGTTCGGGAGTCGTCGTATCTACAGCGGTACGTCCAACTCGGGTTCGCGAGCAACCGTCTGCTGTCGGTCTCGTTTCCGGAGGAAGACAACCCGAAGTTCAAAACCGAACACCCGCTTTTAGACCGTGTCGAAGCGTATCTGGAGGGTGAGACGGACGATTTCGAGGACGTCGATGTCGCGATCACCCGGCGGACCGATTACTGGGACGTACTCGAGGCCCTTCGGAGTGTTCCCTACGGGGAGGGTGTTACCGTCGAGGCGCTCGTCCGATCGACGAGCGGGCTCGACCCCGAAGACGAATCCGATCACCAACTCGTCCGAACGGCGCTTTCGAACAACCCCGCACCGCTCGTTATCCCCGACCATCGGGTCTCCGACGGGCCGAGCGGCGCGCCCCCGGTCGTCGAACAGCGGCTCCGGTCGCTCGAAGGGCTGTAGCCGATCAGGCGCCGAGCGCGAACTCGACGGCGTAACTGACGAGCACCTCGTTGTCCGCGACGTTGTGGTTCTCTTCGCTCAGGAAATCGGTGTCCCCGACGGCGGGAACGTTCCCGCCGACGACCGCGACGGGGTAGGTGTCCACCGATCCGCCGTTCGAGAGCTTCGTCGTCTTCGGCGCCACAGCCTGCGATCGAGGCCGCCGTTCCGACACCCTGCGCCGAGAGGATCCGTCGTCTGGAGAGGTAGGGTCGGTTTTCGAAGCTGGTTTCGTTCATCGGTGTCTCGCCGTGGTGCTATCTACCGCACGAAGCGTCGAAAAGTTGTCCCCCCTCCGGCAACTACCACGGCGTCCGGGAGACGAAAACGGCCGCGGCAGCTCAATCGTCGGTGACGGCCCGAGGCGGTTCGAGGAGCTCCTCGCGGTGTTCGTCGCAAAGCGGCGCCCGCCCGCCGGGTTCGGGGTTCGTCTCCGACATCTTGATCGGCGAGCCGGCGATGGTGACCGGCCGGTCCGCCCCCGGCTGTTCGACCTCGACCAGCATCTCCCGGGCGTGGGGGTGCTCGTCCGCGAAGACGTCCGCCGTGTCCTGGACGGGGGCGCTCGGAACCGTCCCCTCGAGTTCGTCGACGATCGTCTCGACGGACCGCTCGCGGGCCCATTCGGCGATCTCAGCGCGGATGGACGCCCGGTTCCGGAGGCGCTCGTCGGGGGAGCCGTGTTCGGCGGCGAGATCCGGGCGGTCCATCGCCGAACAGAGCGCCCGCCAGTGTCTGTCGTTGAACGCGGCGATCACGACGTGGCCGTCGATGGCCTCGAAGGCGTCGTACGGAAACAGCGTCGGATGAGCGTTTCCCCGCCGGGTCGGCGACTTCCCCGTGTAGGAGTACTGATAAATCGATCGCTCACACAGCGAGATCATCGCGTCGTACATGCCGGTATCGACGAACTGTCCCTCGCCGGTCCGGTCGCGGTGATGGATCGCCGCGAGGATGCCCGAACAGTTCAGGGCGGCGGTGAAGATGTCGCCCACCCCGGGTCCGACTTTGGTCGGCGGACCGTCCTCCGGCCCCGTGATCTCCATGACGCCACCGAGAGCCTGTGCGATCAGATCGAATGACGGCTGGCCCTGACGGGGCGTCTCTCCCGTCCGCGGGTCGCCGAACCCGCGAATCGAACTGTAGATCAACTCCGGGTTGTGCTCGGTCAGCGTCTCGTAGCCGAGGTCGAACTTCTCCATCGTCCCGGCCCGATAGTTTTCCACGAGGACGTCGGCTCTCTTCACCAGCGAGAGGAAATCCTCGCGAGCGCCCTCCTCGTCGAGATCGAGAGCGATCGAGCGCTTGCCGCGGTTGACGCTCTGAAAGTAGCCGCCGTAAGGTTCGGTCTCGGGGTCCTCGGCGTACGGCGGGTTCGGACGGATCAGGTCCCCGCCGGGACGCTCGATTTTTACCACGTCCGCGCCCATGTCCGCGAGCAACATCGTACAGTACGGTCCGGCCAACACCTGTGTCAGATCGAGGACGCGAACGTCGTCGAGCGCACCCATATACCCGCCTGCCGTCCGGACGGATTATAAACTTCACTATTTATAATTAAAAATGGGATTAATTAACACGCGGGTCTGCCGTACTCCTTAGAGTAATTAAAGAATATTATCACTAAAGATCATTAAGTTTATTGTGTGTCCATCCAACGAGTTGCGTACCGACATGGCGACGACAGTTATCCTCGGCGTGATCGGTTCCGACGCACACGTCGTCGGGATCACGATCCTGGAACGGGCTCTCGAGACAGCCGGCTTCGACGTCGTCAACCTGGGCGTACAGACTTCCCAGGGGGAGTTCGTCGAAGCGGCCGACGCACACGACGCCGAGGCGGTACTGGTCTCGTCGCTCTACGGCCACGCCGAGCAGGACTGCCGTGGCTTCCACCGGCAGATCTCCGAGGCCGGGCTGGACGTGACGACGTACATCGGCGGTAACCTTTCGGTCGGACAGGGCGACTTCGAGGAGACGCGCGAGACGTTCCGCGGGATGGGGTTCGATCGCGTCTTCGGTTCCGAGACCGCCCCCGAGGCGGCCATCGCCGCCCTCAAGCGCGATCTCGGAATCCAGGAAGCGGAAACCGAGCGGACCGCAGTCACCACCTGAGAGGACGAAAACGGAGTATACGATGGTTCGCGACGAACGACTCACCGACGATCAGTTGTATCGCATCGACGAACGCGTCCGATCGGAGTGGCCCACCGGGGCGGCGGTCGATTTCGAGGACGCAATCGAGTACCACGGGACGCTCCCCGACCACAAGCGCTTCGCGACGGTACTGGAGTCGGCGGACCGGCCGCTGCTTCAGCCCCGGGCCGGTGTCCCGATGCTCGGCGACCAGATCGAGCTGCTCGAACACCTCCGGACGGCCGGGGAGGCCGATCTCCTCCCGACGACGATCGATTCCTACACCCGCGACAACGAGTACGAAAAGGCCGAAGAGGGGCTAACGGAGGCCCGCGAAACCGGCGAGGACACGCTCAACGGGTTCCCGGCCGTCAACCACGGTGTCGACGGCTGCCGGGAGCTGATCGAGGCAGTCGACGCGCCCGTTGAAGTCCGTCACGGGACGCCCGACGCCCGCCTGCTGGCGGCGATCACGTTCGCCGGTGGGTTCGAAAGCTTCGAGGGCGGGCCCATCTCGTATAACATCCCCTACACCAAAGAGCACGACCTCGCCGAGACGATCGAACACTGGCAGTACGTGGATCGGCTCGCGGGCGCGTACACCGAGCGGGGCGTCACGATCAACCGAGAGCCGTTC
>LFFM01002257.1_pt1 | contig 12807 bp, 12 predicted proteins | sample 643131 | NCBI WGS metagenome assembly LFFM01 (sample SAMN03777445, study PRJNA286221) | soda lake metagenome | biome: soda lake; feature: Kulunda steppe; material: water; isolation source: sample Tc-Br brine of Tanatar trona crystallizer | place: Russia: Kulunda steppe | collected 2011-07
GCATGATGGGTGGCGGACAACAGCAGCTCCAGCAGCTCTCCCAGGAGCTGCAGGCGCTGGATGAGGAGATCGAGGCGCTGGAGGCGGAGATCGAGAGCTACCGCGAGGAGCAGTCGGAGATCGACGAGGCGATCGAGGCGATCGAGACGCTGGAGTCGGGCGCGACGGTGCAGGTTCCGCTCGGCGGCGGCGCGTACGTCCGCGCCGAGGTCGACGACATCGACGAGATCATCGTTTCGCTGGGCGGCAACTACGCCGCCGAACAGGAGCAGGACGACGCCATCGACGTTCTGAACCGGAAACGCGACGCGCTCGACGACCGGATCGAGGAGACGCAGTCGGACGTCGCGGAGCTGGAGTCCGAAAGCAAACAGCTCGAACAGCAGGCCCAACAGATGCAACAGCAGATGCAGCAACAGCAGATGCAGCAGCTGCAGGAAGAGGCGGACGACGAGTGAGGTAGCCTGACGTGTTCGACGGACTGAAAGACAAGCTCAGCAGCTTCCGGGAGGACGTCGAGGAGTCGACCGAAACGGAGGAAGTCGACGAGACCGGTGCCGAGGAGTCGGCGGAGACGGAGGAAGTCGACGGTACAGCCGCCGAGGCGGCGGAAGCGTCGACTGCCGGGTCGGAAACGGTCGACGACGACGGCCACGTGGACGCCGAGAGCGACGCGGACGCGGAGAACGGTTCCGGCGCCACCGAGCCGAGCACCTTCCAGCGCGCGAAGGCGTTCGCGACGGGACGGATCATCATCGAGGAAGAGGACCTAGAACAGCCGCTTTGGGACCTCGAGATGGCGCTTTTGGAAAGCGACGTGGAAATGAGCGTCGCCGAGCGCATCCTCGACACCGTGAGGGAGAACATGCTCGGCGAATCCCGAAAGCAGGTCGAGACGACGGGCGAGCTCGTCGAGGAGGCGCTTCACGACGCGCTCCTCGAGGTCATCGCGGTCGGCCAGTTCGACTTCGAGCAACGGATCGCCGAGGCAGAAAAGCCCGTGACGTTGGTCTTCACCGGCGTCAACGGCGTCGGCAAGACGACCTCCATCGCGAAGCTCTCCGAGTGGCTCGCGGACCGCGGCTACTCGTCGGTGTTGGCGAACGGAGACACCTATCGGGCCGGCGCCAACGAGCAGATCCGCGAGCACGCCGAGCGGCTCGACCGCGAGCTCATCTCACACGACCAGGGCGGCGACCCGGCGGCCGTCATCTACGACGCCGTCGAGTACGCCGAGGCGAACGACGTCGACGTCGTGCTCGGCGACACCGCCGGTCGGCTCCACACCAGCGACGACCTGATGAGCCAGCTGGAGAAGATCGCCCGCGTCGTCGACCCGGACCTGACGATCTTCGTCGACGAGGCGGTCGCCGGACAGGACGCCGTCAACCGTGCGAAGGAGTTCAACGACGCCGCCGCCATCGACGGAGCGATCCTCACGAAGGCGGATGCCGACTCCTCCGGCGGCGCAGCCATCTCCATCGCGTACGTCACCGGCAAGCCGATCCTCTTTTTGGGCACCGGCCAGGGCTACGACGACCTCACCCGGTTCGACCCGGAGGCGCTCGTCGAGAGTCTCCTCGGCGAGTAGGCGCGTGGTCTCCGTCGTTCCCGTGGTCTCCGGCGAGGCGGGCGGGATCGAAGCGTCCCGCCAGTGCGGACGCGTGGGCAACGTGGTGGCCGAGAACGGAACGTGACAGACGGCGGCGAAAGCGGCAGTCGTCGAAGCCGAAACTGAAGGACGGACGCCGAGCCCCTACTCGTAGGCGGCGATTCCGGTCAGATCCTGCCCGAGGATCAGCGTGTGGATGTCGTGGGTTCCCTCGTAGGTGTAGACCGTCTCGAGGTTCGCCATGTGGCGCATCGGCGAGTAGTCGGTGGTTATCCCGTTGCCGCCGAGCATCTCGCGGGCGATCCGCGACTGGTCGCGGGCCATCCGGACGTTGTTGCGTTTCGCCATCGAGACGTGCTGCGGGCGGAGGTCGCCGCGCTCCTTCAGCTCCGCGAGCCGGTAGGCGAGCAGCTGGCTCGTCGTGATCTGCGTCGCCATCTCCGCGAGCTTGTCCTGTTGGAGCTGGAATCGGGCGATCGGGCCCCCGAACTGGTCGCGGTCGAGCGCGTACTCGCGGGCCTCCTCGAAGCAGTCGCGGGCTGCGCCGACGGCGCCCCACGCGATTCCGTACCGCGCCTGGGTGAGACACGAGAGCGGACCCTTCATGCCGCTCACGCCGGGGAGCCGGTTCTCCTCGGGGATCCGCACGTTCTGCAGGCTGATCTCGCCGGTGATCGAGGCACGAAGCGAGAGCTTCTCTTTGATCTCGTTGGTCGTCACGCCGTCACGGTCCGTCTCGACGAGGAAGCCGCGGACGGGGCTGTCCTCGGCGGAGGTCTCGCGGGCCCAGACGACGGCGACGTCGGCGATGGGGGAGTTGGTGATCCACGTCTTCGAGCCGTCGAGGACGTACTCGTCGCCGTCCTTCTCGGCGCGCGTCTCCATCGCGGAGGGGTTCGAGCCGTGCTCGGGCTCGGTCAGGCCGAAACAGCCGACCTTCTCGCCGGCCCCGAGGGCGGGAAGCCAACGCTCCTTCTGTTGCTCGCTACCGAACGCGTGGATCGGGTACATGACGAGCGCGCCCTGCACGCTCGCCATCGAGCGCAGTCCGGAGTCACACGCCTCCAGCTCCTGCATGAGGATGCCGTAGGCGGTCTCGGAGACGCCCGGCAGTCCGTAGCCGTCGAGGTTCGGGGCGTAAAAGCCGAGCTCGCCCATCTCGGGGATCAGGTCGGTCGGGAAGGTTCCTGCCTCGAAGTGATCGCCGATGTCGGGTCGTACCTGCTCGTCGACGAACCGACGGGCGGTGTCGCGTATCAGTCGCTCCTCCTGTTCGAGGTCGTCTTCGAGTCCGACGTAGTCGAGCATTACCGATCCTCCGTGGTCCCTCAACAAAAACCGTTCGGGATGCGGCCGGAAGCGGCGTCGATCAGCCGTCGCTCCCGGTCCCGGCTGGGTCGTCGTGCGAGCGGTAGGCGTCGTACGCCGCACGGGCCTTCGGAACGATACCCTGCCGGAAGTACAAGAAGAGAAGCATGAGCAGGATCCCGAGGGCGGCGGTGCGCCACTGGCCGACCTCGCCGAGGAACTCGTCGAGAAGCACGATCGCGCCGGCGCCGACGACCGGACCGAGCAGCGTCCGCGAGCCGCCGAGCACCAACATGACGAGCACCAGCACGTCCACGGCCTGGAACGCGAACGTCGAGGGCAGCACGTAGCCCTCCGCCTGGGCGTACAACGGTCCGACGGCGCCGACCAGCGCGGCCGCAAGGAAGCCGGCGAGCACCTTCGTTCGAACCACGTCGATCCCGGCCGCCTCCGCGGCGATCGGGTCCTGTCTGACCGCCTCGAACGCCGCGCCCCATCGGGAGGCACGCAACCGGCTGTAGGCGAAAAGCGAGACGAGCAGCGCGCCGAGCAGGACGTACGCGAAGGCGACGCGATCGCCGATCCCAACCAGCTCGGCGAGCGGGGCGACCGAGAGCCCGTCGAACGGGAAGCCCGTGCTGCCGCCGGTGAGGTCGCGCGCGCCGACGAAGACCTCCATGGCGGCGAGCTGGAGCGCGAGCGTGAGGATGGCCAAAACGATCACCGTCATGCCGCGGCGCGCGGCGACGTAGCTCACGACCGCGCCGAGCGTGCCCGCAACCAGCGCTCCGGCGGGAAGCGTTACCCACGCGGTCACGCCGACCGCGTCCGCGGCCAGCGCGGTCGTGTACGTCCCCACGCCGGCCAGCGCACCGAGGAAGAGAAACAGCTGGTCGGTGTGGGCGAACGCGACGTTGAGCGCGACGGTGATCGTCGCGAAGACGAGAAACATCGCGAGGATGCGGAGCTGGTAGGTCGCCCCGCCCGCAGCCACGAGGATCGGGATCGGGGCGACGACCGCGGCAACCCCGCCGATCCGGAGGGCGTCGGAGCGGGGGATCGCGAGGGCGTCGGGGATCATGAGATCTCCTCCGGTCGGGCGATCAACACCGCGACGGCGACGCCGAAAAGCAGGACGTTCGCGAGGTAGGCGCCGACGACGAAGTTGGCGGCGGTGATCACGACGCCGAGGCCGATCCCGGCGACGACGGTGCCCCGCAGGTCACGGACGCCACCCACGATGGCGACGATGATCGCGAAAACGGTGAGCTCGAAGCCGGCGGCGACGGTGACGTCCGAGCTCGCCGCCCGAAGCAGCCCCGCGATCCCGGCGAGCACGAGGCTCAACACGAAGATGATGGTTCGGATCCGCCGCGGGTTCACGCCGCATAACAGCGCGCCGGTCTCGTCGTGGACGACCGTCCGCGTCGCCGTCCCGAGTCGCGTGCGATCGAGGAAGCCGAACAGTCCGACGAGGACGGGCGTCGCGACGGCGAACGTCAGCAGCGTCGATCCGCGGATCCCGATCCCGGCCAGCTCCACGCCCGGGACGCCGTGTGCGAGCGAGTAGGTGAGCGGCACGTAGACGAACATGATGCCGTCGATCGCGATGGCGAGGCCGAGCGTGACGAAGATCCCGAGCACGATTCGTTCCTCGCCCTCCGAGCGGTAGACGCTCGACAGGAGGGTTCGGTCGACGATCAACCCGAGGACCGCGACGACCGCGACCCCGGCAACGGCGCCGACCGCGACGCTGCCGACGGTGCCCGCGACCGTGACGGCGACGACGACCGCGATCACGGCGAAGCTGCCGAGCGCGAGGTTGAGGACGTTTCCGAGCCCGAAGACGAGCGTGATGGCCGCGCCCAAAAGCGCGAAGGAGAGCCCCCGGGCTACCCCGTCGATGGCGAGCTCGACCCCCGTCGACAACACCATTCGTTCTCGTGTGTCGGTGGCTTCCGGATCGGTATGTCTCCTTCGATACGCGGCCACCGATGTGTGTTCCCGTTGACTACTGTACGGAAACGTACAACAACGAAAGGAATTTCACTCCGGGGCGGCCAGTAGGGGCATGCTCGAAGTCGACGGGATCACGCGGACCTATGGCGGGCTTACCGCCGTCGACGACGTCGAATTCACCGTCGAGGCCGGCGAGATCGTCGGCGTCATCGGCCCGAACGGCGCCGGCAAGACGACGCTTTTCAACGCGGTCACCGGGGTCGAAACGCCCGACTCGGGCTCCGTCCGGCTTCACGGCGAGGAGCTCGTCGGCGCCCGCCCGAACGTCTCCTGTCGTGCCGGCGTCGCACGGACCTTCCAGTCGGTCAGGACGTTCGACGAGTCGACCGTCCGCGAGAACGTCCATGCGGGCGCGCTCTTCGGCGGCGACCGCGTCGGACCCGCGGCCGAGTGCGCTACCGACGAGGCGCTCGAATCGGTTGGACTCACGGAGGACGCGACACGCCACGCCAGCGACCTCCCGATCGCGGCGCGGAAACGGGTCGAGCTCGCCCGAGCGCTCGCGACCGACCCCGACGTGCTGTTGCTCGACGAGATCGGCAGCGGGCTCACGCCCGTCGAGATCGACGCGCTCACCGAGACTATCGTCCGAATTCGTGATGAACACGACGTCGCCGTCGTCTGGATCGAACACGTCACCGAGGCGCTGTTTCAGGGGGCCGACCGGGTGCTCGTGCTCGACGACGGCGCGCTGATCGCCGAGGGCAGCCCCGACGAGATCCGGGCGAACGACCGCGTCGCCGAGGCCTACCTCGGCGGCGGACCGCAGGAAGCAGCCGCTCCCGGGTCGCCGCCGGCGACGACGGCCGACGTCGAAGCGTCGCCGACGGCGGCCGCGACCGACGGCGGGGACGCAACCGAGGCGGGGAACTCGCGGTGATACGGGTCGAGAACGTCGACGTCGCCTACGGCGACCTGCAGGTCCTGTGGGACGTTTCGATGGAGGTTCGGGAGTCGGACGGCATCGTCGCGCTCGTCGGGCCGAACGGCGCCGGAAAGTCGACGCTGCTCAAGGCCATCTCCGGGCTCGTTCCGGTCGCGGACGGGCGGATCGAGCTCTTCGGCGAGGACGTCACGAACCTCACCCCCGACGGGATCGTAACGCGGGGGTTCGTACAGGTTCCGGAGGCTCGACACCTCTTCGACGGCATGACCGTCGCCGAGAACCTTCGAATGGGCGCGTACACGCGAAGCGGCGATCCCGACGGAACGCTCGATGACGTCTTCGAGCTCTTTCCGGTTCTCGAGGAGCGGCTCGACCAGCACGCCGGGACGCTCTCGGGCGGCGAACAACAGATGCTCGCGATCGGGCGGGCGTTGATGGCGGACCCGGCGGTGCTCGCGTTGGACGAGCTCTCGGTCGGGCTCGCGCCACAACTCGTCCAGCGGACCTTCGAGACGGTCGCCGACCTGAGCGACGAGATGACCGTGGTGCTCGTCGAACAGCACGTCGACGAGGCGCTGAGGCTCGCCGACCGCGGCTACGTCCTCGAAAACGGGCGGATCGCGGCGACGGGCACCGGCGAGGAGTTGCTCGCGAGCGACCGCGTCCGGAGCGCGTACCTCGGGTGAATACCGTTCAGTTCTCGATGAACTCGTACTCGTCGGGGTCGAAACCGTCGAGCGGCGTGGATCGAACGACCTCCGTCAGCCGCCATTCGCCGTCCGGAGCGTAGTCGGGCGCCCCCTCCTCGAAGCCGCTGAGCATGTGACGGAATCCGTCCAACTCGCCCCACTCCGTGTAGCGAAGCGGCTCGGCGAGGAGGGTGTCGAGTTCGATGCCACGGATCGCGTCGGCAATGGCGACCGGATCGGCCTCGCCCGCCTCCTCGGCCGCGGTCGCGATCAGCTGACCCGTCAGGTAGCCGTACGCCTCGTGGGTGTCGAACCGCTCGTCGCGTGCGTCGACGAATCGCTCCGCGACCGTCCCGAACGCCTCGCCGAACGGATCGCTCACGTGCAGGTGCAGAAAGCCCTCCATGGCGTTCTCTCCGAGGCCGCTTGCGAGGACGTTCGGCGGCAGCCCCGCACCCGTGGTGAGCTCCGGATCGAGTCCGATCTCGAGCGCCTGGTTGTGGATGGCGATCGAGCCCGGCGGGTGGCCGGTCGCGACGAGCAGGTCGAGGTCGCCGGGAAGGTCCCGGAGGAACGGCGTGAAGTCGTCCTCGTTAACCGGCGCAGTCGCCGTCTCCAGCTCGACGCCGTCGGGGATCAATGCCTCGAGGCTCGCCTCCAACGTGTTCCCCCACTCGTAGTCACCGATGACGGCGCCGACGGTGTCGTAGCCGCGGTCCTCGATCAGCTCGATCTGGGGGAGCACGTCGGAGACCGCCGGCTGTGAGCCGATCCGGAACGTGTATCGCGTGTCCTTCGGCAGGATCGTGTGTGAGCCGGCCATGTGTAAGAGGAGTGGCACCGCAAGCTCCTCGGCGGTCTGCCGCGTGCGGAGACCGACGTCGCTGGAGACCGGACCGGTGATGGCGACCGCGTCGTCGCGCTCGACGAACCGGCGGAAGACGGTGTCCGCCTCGCCCGCGTCGCTGCCGGTGTCGGTCGTCTCGACGACCAGATCGCGGCCGAGCACGCCGCCCTCGTCGTTGATCTCCTCGACCGCGAACTCCAGTCCGGCCTCGTGTGCCTGCCCCCAGGCGGCGAATCCGCCCGAAAGCGGCTGTAGCGCACCGATCGTGAGCTCGTCGGGGTCGCCGTCATCGTCACCCAGACAGCCGGCGAGCGCCGCCGTCCCCAGGGTGGCCACCCCGCCAGTGCGGAGCAGCGACCGTCGCGTGAATCGCGTTCCGTTCCCGTCGCGTGTCATGTCACTTCGCTCGGCGTGGGGCGCGTTAGTACCTTACGGATCCGTACATCGATGTACGAACCTGTACGTCGTACTTCCGTTTCGATGCAGCACGGCGCGGCATCCGCGCCGAGTCGGTGGATCAGGTCGCGGCGTCTTCGGCTCGATCGGTGCTCACGACGTAGATGCCGGCGCCCATTAGCAGCCCGCCGAGCACGAATCCGGCGCCCAGCGCCTCACCGAGGAACGCCGCCCCCAACGCCGCGCCGACGGCCGGCTGCGCGAAGAAGAAGACGGCGACCGTGCCGGCGTCGAGATACTCGAGACCCTTGTACCAGCAGTACCACGCTATCGCGGTGCCGGGAATCGCGAGGTAGAGGATCGCGGCCACGACCGGCAGGGTGAGCGACCCGGGGCCGAGCGGTCCACCGCCGCTGGCCCCGCCGACGAGCGAGTCGCCGGTGAGGTACCACTCGATGGGCACGCAGACCGCGAGCAGCGGAACGGCGAGCGCGGTCGAGTAGGTCGCCGTCTCCAGCGCCGAGTACCGTCGGATCAGCGGCGCGCCCCAGACCGTGTAGCCGGCCCACGTGACGCTCGCGAGCACGAGCATCGTGATCCCGACGCCGCCGCCCGCGCCCAGCGTCGAGAGGTCGTGTCGGCCGGCGACGACGACGCCGGTTCCGACGAGCGCGGCGGCCATGCCGAGGGCCCGTCTGCGAGTGACGGTCTCACGAAGGACGACGGCGCCGAGGGCGACGGTGAACACCGGCGTCAACACGGTGACGAGCGCTCCCTCGCTCGCGGTCGTCAGGTCCGTTCCGAGAAACTGCGTCGCCATCGAGCCGGCGACCCACGCCGCGAGCACGCCGAAGCCGTACCAGTCGTGCCGGGAGAAGGATCTGGCGGGGTACCGCAGGCGGACGACCACGAGCAGCGTTCCGGCCCCGATCACGACGCGCACGAACGCGAGCGTGAGGGGAGTGACGGCGTCGAAGGTCCACTTGCTCACGACGTAGAGGCCGCCCCAAAGCACCGCGGCGACGAGCGGCGCGAGAGCCCGGAGGGAGTGACGCCTCATCGGCGGCTCCCGAGCCACCGACGGATCGGTTGGACGACGTACACGCGGCGTCAGTCGCCGCCGGCCGCCCGGGTTCCGGCCCCGCTCTCGGCCGGCCCGGCGCGAACGTCGCGTGCGTAGGCGACGAAGTTGTCGAAGATCGACTTCGCCTCGCAGGCCGCGTCGTACTGCTCGGCGGAGATCCCGGCGAGGACGTCGTCGACGCGGGCGTCGCCGAGCCGATCCCGCTTCCCCTCGGTCACGGTCCGTGCGGTCTCGAGGTCGTACTCGGGGTGGAACTGGACGCCCCAGCAGTGGCCCTTACGGAAGGCATGGACGCCGTACTCGTTCTCGGCAAGCAGCGTCGCGCCCGGCGGGAGGTCGACGACCGCGTCGCCGTGGGTGGTGAAGACGGTGAACTCCTCGTCGACGTCCGCAAAGAGCTCGTCGCCACGGTGGCGGACCGTGTTGTAGCCGATCTCGAAGTCGTCCATGCCGGCGACGCGGCCGCCGAGCGCCTCCGCGAGCACCTGATGGCCGTAACAGACGCCGAGGATCGGCACGTCGTCCTCGGCCGCCTCCGCGACGTAGTCGACGAGCGGCGGGATCCACGCCTCGTCCCAGTAGACGGAGGAGCGCGATCCCGTGACGACGACGCCGTCGAAGTCGGTGTGATCCGGGAGGCGGCCGCCGGTCGCGTCGAACTCGGCGAGGTCGGCGTCCAGCTCCCGACGGAAGTTCCGCCGGGTGTTCGACCCGTCGTGGGCGGCGTTCAACAGCGCGAAGCGAAGCCGTGTCATCGTCCCAAGCAACGGGAGGCCCGCTCAAAACCGTTGTGCCCCGACGAATCCCTACCGGCGTTTCGGAGCGGACGAGATCGTCGGCTTATAACAGATCGTTCGAGACGAGCCGATCGACGGCCTCGCGAAGCCGCTCCTCGCTCGCGGCGTAGGAGATCCGTGCATAGCCGGGCGCGTTGAAGGCGCTGCCGGGAACGCAGGCGACGGACGCCTCCTCGATGGCGCGCGCACACCAGTCCTGGTCGTCGTCGTCGACGGGTAGCATCATATAAAAGGCGCCGTCGCCGACGTCGACGTCGACGCCGTGTTCGTCGAACAGGTCGACGAGGAGGTCTCGGCGCTCCTCGAAGGCGGCACGCATCTCCTCGACGGCCTCGTCGGTGTTCGCGAGCGCCTCGACGCCGGCGTGCTGGACGAAGTTCGTCGCACAGGAGACGGAGTGTGAGTGCAGCTTGCCCGCCTGCCCGACGAACTCCTCGGTGGCGTGGAGGTAGCCGAGCCGCCAGCCGGTCATCGAGAACGCCTTCGAGAAGCCGTTGATCGTGATCGTGCGGTCGGCCATTCCGTCGAGGCTCGCGAGCGACGTCTGCTCGACGCCGTAGGTGATCCGCTCGTAGATCTCGTCGGAGATGACCGCGAGGTCGTGTTCGACCGCGAGGTCGCGGACGCCCTCCAGGGCGGCATCCGTGAAGACCGCGCCCGTGGGGTTCGACGGCGAGTTGATCACGAGCAGCTCGGTGTCGTCGGAGACGACGTCGGCGAGCTCGGCGAGCGCCGGTTCGAGCTGGAAGCCGTGGGGTGCCAGATCGACGCGGGAGAGCTCGCCGCCCGCGAGCTTCGCCATGGCTTCGTAGGAGACCCACGCGGGATCGAGCAGCACGACCTCGTCGCCGCCGTCGATCAGCGTGTTGAAGACCTCGTAGAGCGCCTGCTTGCCGCCGGGGGTGACGATCACCTCGTCGGCGCTGGCGTCGAGGCCGTTGCCGCGCAGCTTCTCCGCGATCGCCTCCCGAAGCGGCGGGATCCCGTCCGAGGAGGTGTAGCCCGTGTGGCCGGCGTCGAGGGCATCCTTGCCGGCCGCGACGACGTTTGCGGGGGTGTCGAAATCGGGCTCGCCGACCGAGAGGTCGATGACGTCGGCACCCTCCGCCTCCTTCTCCGCCGCGAGGTTCGATATCGCCAGCGTCGCGCTGGGCTCTACACGTTCGATCCTGTCCGAGTAGTCGTATGCGTCAGTCATTCGAGTGGCTCCGTATGGTCTGGCGTCTCCGTGTGGTCGAGCGGCTCCGCGGGACGGAGCGCCTCGGCGAGGTCGACGGCGGCGTGGACGGCCTCCGCGCCCTTGTCGACCCGTTCGCGTGCCTCCGCGCCTGACATCCCCGGGCCGCTCACGCCGAAGGTGACGGGAGTGTCCCGTTCGAGGCTGACATCGGTCAGCTTGGCCGCGGTCGCGTCGGCGATCACGCGGTCGTGGTCGGTGTCGCCCGTGACGATAGCGCCGACGACGGCGACGGCATCGATGCCGTCCCGCCGCGCGAGGCGGTCGGCCGCGAGCGGGCTGTCGTACGCGCCCGGCACCGCGACCTCCGCGGCGACCGTGGCGTCGCGCTCCGCGGCCGCCTCGCGGGCCGCCTCCGCCATGGGTTGCGTCACGGAATCGTTGAACCGTGCGACGACCAGTCCCAGCGTAACCATACGGATCGCTCGTGCGGGCGACGGCAAATGTCTACCGTTCCGGGCCGCCGATCGAGGACGCGACGGACACCCCCCGGCCCGCGGTGATCGGCGTTCGATACGCCGGGATCGGGTACTCCCGTCGACGCGTCTTTACTGCCGCGTCGCCTACGGGCCTCCATGACGGACACAGAATTCGCGACGCTCGGCGGCGGCTGCTTCTGGTGTGTCGAGGCGGCCTTCGAGGAGGTCCCCGGCGTGATCGGCGTCACCTCCGGCTACGCCGGCGGAAACGTGGAGGACCCGACCTACCGGGAGGTCTGTTCCGGAACCACCGGCCACGCCGAGGTCGTCCGGGTCGAGTACGACGCCGACGCGCTCTCGTACCCCGACGTGCTCAAGGTATTTTTCACCGTCCACGACCCGACCCAGCTCAACCGCCAGGGGCCGGACGTGGGGACCCAGTATCGGTCGATCATCCTGACGCACGACGACGAGCAGGCGCGAATCGCCGAGGAGTACGTCGCCGAACTCGAAGCCGAGGAGGTGTACGACGACGAGATCGTCACCGAGATCGAGCCGCTCTCGACGTTTTACCGCGCCGAGGAGAACCACCAGAACTACTACGCGAAGAACCCCGGCGACGCGTACTGTACGTTCCACGCGGACCCGAAGATCGAGAAGGTTCGCAAGCAGTTCGTCGAGGCCGACGACTGAGAACGAGCGTCGCTCGGCGCTCGAGGCCGAGCCTCGTTCGACGCTTGACCACGGGCGTCGCCCGAGAGGGTCGACACGTGTCTCGGGGAGGAACGCCACGGGAAGGGACGTCGCGTCCGAACGCGACGGTCGGTTGCTCCCGGGAACGCCGAGTATCGGGTTCGGGGGCGGGTGGGAGCGGAGCGCCCGAACCCGGATGCTCGCGGACGACGGACGGTGATGCGAGTGCCCGGCCCGCCGTGCCCGGTACGGGGATGGCCGGCCGATCTCGTCCGCGGCATTCCCCACGAGAACGAAGTCGATTAAGAAGTCACCGGTCGAATTATCCGAACCGATAACCAGTCTGCGTCGGACGCGGGTCTACGTCGGACGCGTGGCCGTTCCGTAGTACGAGGAAGCGACGGTCTGGCCGGCAACGAAACGAAAGGCGGGAAGACGGGAGGCGGGATGACGGGCGAGCGGCCTCCACGGCGGACCCCCGGGCCGTGTCGGGCCGGTCACCCGGCGGCGGGACGGGCGCGGGTTGTGATTCGCCGAATCCCAACGAGAAAAGCGTCGGTCTCCGGCAGCACTCACTATGGCCTTCTCGGTTAAAAAGGTGCGAGTTTCGGGGACGCAATGGTGAGCCGAACGACGCGGCGATCACGGTGAGTGACCACGGACCAGTCATAGAGGTAACAGCGCGGAAACCAACGGCTTCAGCCGTGGGTTAGCTTACGACTCCTCCGTCCCGTGACTGCTCCGAAGGTCCTCGGGGTCCTGAGTGGATGGACTTCCGTGTGACCCTCACGAAAATTTAAGACGCGACGAGTGAAACGGA
>LFFM01002259.1_pt1 | contig 12795 bp, 4 predicted proteins | sample 643131 | NCBI WGS metagenome assembly LFFM01 (sample SAMN03777445, study PRJNA286221) | soda lake metagenome | biome: soda lake; feature: Kulunda steppe; material: water; isolation source: sample Tc-Br brine of Tanatar trona crystallizer | place: Russia: Kulunda steppe | collected 2011-07
CCGGCACGCTGGAACTGGATGAGGAGTTGGTAGAGTTCATCGTCGATGACCTGAAGGCCCGCCAGTTTCTCGACGAAGAGCTGACTGTGACCGAACGAGGAGAACAGGCACTGGGCGAGGACGAAGATCGACAGCCGGAGATTGTATCCGGACATGTGTTCACCGATGCAATCTCGGGCCGACTGTGGCCGCGCTTTGTCCAGGGCAAGCTGGAGCATTGCGACGCTGAGATTAAACAGGAAGGCGGCGCAGAGGTGCAGACCGGTACTGTGGGCAATCCATACACCGCTCATTGTTTCGTCGTCTGGCCGCAAAAGATGCCCGATGTCAGTTCGACGCCCACCGACGCACCGGGCTCATTTGCCGTCGGCGACGCGATACGTGGCGGACTGAAGGCGCAACGGGACTTCGAGCGGTTTGCGCTAGATGACGAGACTCCTCGGGCGGCCGGGCATTTCGACCGGGGACTGGATGCCAGGAATGCGCGACTCGTCGATGGTCAGCCGCGGCCGTACTTTGTGACCACTTATGTCCACATGCCGGACGACCTGCAGCGTTCGTCAGCCTGGCAGGTCTGCGATCCCTTTGGTCTGGGATTGAGTGGCCGGCTCCGAAAAACCATCGGGGAGAGTATCGAAGACGGAGATCGGCTTCTCAAAGAGCGGGTTGTCGAAAAGGCGATCGGCGGAACCTATGAGGTGGATGATACGGAACTGGCCGATCTGATGATGGCGCGCTACGAGGAGGCGGCCGCCGGGGTCGACGAGAGGTTCGAGAAATGTTGGATTCCCGACGAGGTACGGCTGAAGTTGTATCAGATGGAGCACGCCTTTGTGGATGCCCGCGAAGCGCTCGACAGCTCGGGAGAGAGTATCGCCGAGGCGGATCGGCAGGTGCGCGCCTTCCTGCGCGGCGCACAGGCGGGATTGGAGGAGTTGTTCGCGGAACTATTGCCCCGCCATCTCGATTCTGGCGAACAATCGGTGTCGTTGTTGTCGAAACTAAGCCGAAGCTCTTCGGCGAATGGGCAGTTGCTGACCGAAGTAGCAGATAAACTGGGGTTCGTTGTCGATGACTCATCTCTAGAAGTGCTGTCCGTGCAGCGCAGCCGGGCGAAAGGGGTGATCGAAGACGGGAATCGTGAGCTGTTGACGAGCTTCGCGGTACTGGTTCTACAGGCGGGTTCTCGCATCGATCATGAACTGCGCTTTCTGGCCGGTCAGTTTCCGGACGTCGCGTCGTTTCTGGCCGAATTGCGAGCGGCGCGCGGAGCGGCAAATCACGCCTCACAGCATCGTACCGACCCTGGCAGACGACTGTCGGTGCAAGAACTCGAAGGGTACAGAGAAGACGTACTTCACATCTTCCACGCGCTGTCGCCTAAGGCGCCCGACAGAGAAGAGATTTCGAGTCTGACACAACCGGGCAACGAGTGGGACGCGGAGCTGATGTGCCGGTTGCGTGCCGGGGCGGCGCGCGAGGTGAGAGACCGGGTCGGTGACTCCCTCAATGACAAGCCTGTACTCAACGGTCGACTGGTGGAAGCTGTGCAATGTGCGCGCGAAATCGAAGGGCTCGTCGCACAGTTGGAGGGTGATGAGGCATCCGCGCTGAGCAGACGGCTTCAGGATCTGGCATTTGCCGCAAACTCGGCATGTGAGGCGGTTGCCGGGGAATTGGTCGGTTGTCTCCCGGCCTGTGAGATGCCGGAGCGGTTCAGCGACGACAGAGAGCAAAACAAGCCGGTTCTGGTCGAGATTACAAAATCATTCAACTTCCGTTTCGACGCCGGCCACGAGAATGCCGAGGCGTTGCTGATGGTGAATCCTAATCGGCTACGCCGGGCGGTCGGGCAACGAGAAGGGTCGCTGAATTCGCTGACCTGGGCGGCTCTTATCCGCGCTTACTGTGCCGACGGACAAGTGACCGATATTCTCGGTGAAATTGCGTCGGAGCACCCCCGTTTCCTCGATGATATGGCGTGGGTTTCGACGGCTAGAGGTCACGGCAACAAGGTTGAAATTGACACAGATGATGCGCCGGAGCTGCTCGACACAGTCTTTCGGCAGGTGAAGACGGTTTTGAGTATCATTCAGTGAATTTTTGGGAGGAGTCTGATCATGAGTGAGTCCGCAGACAAGTCGAAGTCCCGGCAACGAGAAGAAGAATTGGAAAAGCGAGAAGAGCTCCTTGACCAGCAATGGAAGGAACTTTACCGCGAAAAGGATGAGCTGGAGGAGCGAAAATACAGCTTGGTTGAACGAGAGAATGACCTGAAGAGTCAAAAAAAGGGACTGGCCAGAGTCACCAACGAAGTCGAGGAGCGCAAGCAGCGTATCATAAAGCGGGAAGAGTCGCTCCGTGAACAGGGACGTGAACTTGAGCAGAAAAGCGCCGATCTCGACCGTCGAGCCAGGGAAGTCGAACGGCGCGAACAGGAAGTTCAAGATGACTTCCAGGCCATGCGTCTGCGCGAAGAAAAAGCGCTCCGAGAAGAGATGGCTGAGCTTCACGAGGAGATGAAAGCGCAACTCGATAAAGAGATCGAGGCGGAACGTCAGCGGCGTCGTGAAAATCTGGTAGCTGAACTGGAACAGCGCCGAGAAGAGGTGTACGAAGATCTGGAACAGCATCGCAAGGAAGTGCGCGAGGCGTTGGAGCAGAAACGCGAAGAGGTCGACAAACTGCTCGAAGAGCGCACCAAGGAACTCGATACACGGGCCGAAGAGCTGGATAAAACAGCGGAGCAACTCGAAAAGCGACGCGACAGGCTGGCCAAAGAAAAGCTGAAACTCAAAGAACGTGAAGATCAGCTCCACATCCGCCGAAGCAAACTGGATGCCGAAGAGGGCTTCGTTGAACAACAAAAACAGCGCCTCGATGAGGAGGCCGACGAACGCGCTGCCGAGAAGGTCGCGAAACTGAAAGACCGCCTTGATCAGCGGCAAGAGCGGATCGAAGGGTTACAGGAAGAACTCGGTTTGCTCCAGAAGCGGCTCGACTCCCACGAGGACTGGCGCCGGCGGTTCGGTGAGCGGGAACCCGACGAGGTCCTCGATCGCCTGCGACAGTTGGAGAAGCAACTCGACGAAAAACGCGAGGAGTTGCGCAAGCGGCCGACCCCCGAACAGAAGGAGCGGCTCGACGTGCTGGAGAAGATGCGCACGGGCTGGGAGAAGCAACGGCAAAAGCTGACGACGGAACTCAACGAGGCGAGAACGCAGCTCAACGACCACGTTCGGGAGCATGGCCTGGCCGAGCAGCAACGGGATCTGTACGAAGCCGAAAAACGCCGTCGCGAAACGCTCAATGCCACCGTCGAGGGACTCGAGGGAGAGATTAAGCGGCTGAAGGGAATCTACGAGAAGCCCACGGAGCGCAAGGCGCGAATCGGTTCCATCGAGCAACCGGTGGAGTCTCTGACAAAGCGATTGACGAATCGGCGAGCTTCGGCGGAACTCGACGAGTTGAGGTGGCTCAACGTCATCGACGAAAAATGCGACGAGATCGACTTCAAACTTCCCCGGCGTCTGCTCCACGCCTTTCACACCTCACTGAAGACAGCTTCGGCGTCGCCCATCACGGTGCTCGCCGGGGTCAGCGGTACCGGCAAGTCGATGCTTCCACGGGTCTATTCGCACTTTGGCGGGTTGCAGTTTCTCGATGTTCCCGTCCGTCCCGACTGGGATAGCCCACAGTCGCTGTTCGGGTTCTTCAACTCCATCGACAATCAGTTCAACGCCACCGCGCTGTTGCGTGCAATGGTTCAGGCCTCGCATTCGCCACGGGATTTGGAGTTCGAGGATGGTTTCAGCGACCAGATGATGCTGGTGTTGCTCGATGAGATGAACCTCGCTCACGTAGAATTGTACTTCAGTGATCTGCTGTCGAAGCTGGAGAGCCGTCGCAGCAGCAAGGCCGAACGACTTTCCATCGACCTCGGAGCAGGGGTCGACGATTACGAATTGGAATTGACCGACAATGTGCTGTGGACGGGCACGATGAACCAGGATGCGACGACGAAGTCGCTGTCCGATAAGGTCGTCGACCGCAGCAACGTCATCTTCTTTCCTCGACCCGACGAGTTTATCCGCCGGTTCAACAACGACCTCGGCGACCCCGAAGCACTGCTGCATAAAGATACCTGGGAGCAGTGGAAGGCCGACGACCCGTTTTCCGATGAAGAAATCGAGGACTTCAAAGCGGGACTCGAGTTGGTCAATGGTCGTCTGGAAAAGGTCGGCCGGGCGCTGGGACATCGCGTCTGGCAGTCGGTCGAGCAGTATATGCTCAACTATCCGACGGTCATCGAAGCTCGCCAACAGTTGGCTGCCGCTGAAGATGAGGGCGAGACCAGCGACGAAGGCGAGCAGATACAGAAGGACACCGAGAAGTTTGACCGAGCGATGAAAGAGGCGTTCGAAGACCAGGTCGTTCAGAAAGTGATGCCAAAACTGCGGGGCATCGAAACCCGAGGTGAGGCACGCAAAGAGTGTCTGGAGCCGATCCGGGAGATTCTCGTCGATGATCTGGAACTGGGTCTGGAACGGGACTTTGACATCGCCTGTGAAACAGGTCAGGGCCGCTTTGTCTGGAACAGCGCGCACTACGTGACGTCTGATTGAATAAGGAGGAGAGATGAACATCCCGGAGATGCCACCGTTCGATGAACTGGAAGCGTCGGCATCTGCCGACGAGCCGAGCATCGAGGGCGCGTGGTGGATTGCCACGCAGTCGACGATTGATCTGCTGACCGCGATGTCACGTCGCGATGGATACACCGGTCGGGGACTTCCCGATTCGATGCGTGAGATGCTAATGCGACTCGACGAAGCTCTCGTTGGTCCGGCTCGCCCGCTGCCTCGGGATACGATGTTTCGGGCCATGGAGTTGTGCCAGGAGGCGCTAGAGGCGGTTCTGATGGAACCGCGGACCAGGCTAGTTCGACGACACGAGATGGTGCCTATCCATGCGGCTGGCGAAGTCGACAAGAAGACGATGCGCTGGCTGGGACGGCTGCCGGGACGGACAGCGCGCGAGAAGCTGGCTGGTCGAGATAAGATGAAGGCGCCGAAACGCCGGTTCATTGCCAATACACGGGAAAACCGGGTGGTGCGGCGAGTGATCGAGTTGTTTCAGGAACACGTCGATGCCCGCGATAAATACTTCGATGCCTACGATGGCGACAACGCCAGCGAAGCCGTCCGGCGTCTCAAGGCGATGCGGCGGTTGTGCGGTGTCCAGTTGCGCAACTCGCCGCTGTCCGACGTCGATCCCGCCGTGCAGATGCGTGCCAACAATGTCATGCTCGACGACCGCCGCTATGCCCGGGTGTGGCGTGCTGCAAAGTTGTTGCGCAAGCGCCGACAGAGCGCGGAGTCCGGCTGGAAACAGATGCCCCGGCGAGCCCGGGAAATTGCCTTCTGGGGCATCGTCGCACGGCTTATTCGAAGCGGAGCTGTATTCTGGAACCGTCCCGGCATCATCGGTTTTGAAGAGGACGAGCGGCCGGAAGTGTTGTCGGTGGAGGACCTGGTTGCTGATGCCGATGGGGGGCAGTTCGTAGAGTTGTGGTTGTCGATACAATCTGGGGATTCCGAGCCCGTCGAAGACGTCATCGGAGGACGGGTTAGGAAAATCAAAGGAACCTTTGGATTCATCCAGCGAGATGATGGACCGGACGTCTACTTCAATCGTCATTCGCTGAAAGAGCCAGAGCGGTTTGAACAAGTCGAGAAGGGCAATGTCGTCCGTTTTCAACTGGGCACGCCGCCCAACCCGGATCAGAATCCACCGGCGAAGGAGTTAGTCTTGGTCGGTGACGATGATGAAGAAAGTGGGATGATACTTCGGATTGAATTGGACGGGCAGACCCTGTCGGTCAAACCCGCGACGCTACCGGAAGTTGGTATCACCTGCCCGAACTTTGCCAGAGAATCGACGGAGTACGAGATCAATTTCGATCTCCCCGCTGACTCCGACGCCGGTCGAGGCTTCCCCTGTTCAATCCCCTTCGACCTACTTGGCAATCGGGTCGACCGAGGCCGTCCCGTCGACCCGCAAGGACTCCGCCAGTTGATCGATATGGTTGAGCAACGGTTGCTTACTCAGGTTTTAGGAGATGAGCAGAGGTTGCGTGGCGGTGGCGAAGTTGAGTCACCGCCAGGCGGACAGGCTTCGTCGGATGTTGCCGGTGTTGATTTCGGTCCGACCTGCCCGAGTGTCACCCGTAAAAAGACCGAACTGGTTCAGGTCAGTGGGTATGCCGTCGGTTTTAACCTCGACGGAACGGACTTCTGGGAAGTAGAGACGGAATTGAACCCTGTTTTTCCGCCGGGAGTAGGCGACCAGGATGCATCCACCAGTTCGGTGTTTTCTGCGGAGAGAGGCGAAACCAACGACAATTTTTCTGGCGTGCGTCACCTCGTCGAAGAACTTGCCGACCACCCGGTGATCGACACCGCTGATGACGTCGGCTACGCGGTACCGGATCTGGCGGACGAAGAAGCAAAACGACGGTTTCGGGCATTGCTCGAGGGTAGGCTTCGACCACGGAGAGTTGTTCCGATATGGCGCAGTGTCGCCGCCGCTGTGGGCTGGCAGTCCGGTGATGAATCTCTGGTCGATGGCGAAGACCAGCTCATTCTGGTTGTCGATGCCGATGCCTCGCAGTTGACGATCACGCCACTGATATCGTGTCGGGACGAAGAACTAGCACAGCAGCAACCAGACACCGGAGGCATCTACTGGGAACGGCGACCGCCGATGCCTGTCGAGGATTCCGATGATCTGCTGACGACACGGTGTCTGCTCACCGACTACGCCACGAATCTCGTCAACGAACACTGTGGAGAAGAATATCTATGGCTGGTCGACTATCTCGTGGACTCCGGTCGAATCGAGCGATTGATCGAAACCGGAGAGGTTGTCGCTCCCGTCAATGACGACACCGGTAAATGGATGCGTCTCGTTCACGACACCGAATTGTGGCAGCGGTGTCGGAATCGCTGGTTCAAGCTATTCGATGAACGTATCACGCAGCAGGTGGGCAGCGGTGAACTCGATGGCCTACGCGATGACCATCTACTGGCTACGGTGGTGCTTACCGGATATCCCTTTGCCAATACACCGGAGCTGGGAAAAAAACTGTCCGGTCTGGCAATTGGCGACCACAATGAAACACGACAGCAGGGTCTGATCAAATTTGTCAATCACGAAAAGAATTACGGCTTTATTCGTCGACTGGGTGAGCAGGAGGATGTTTTTCTGCATCGCGGTTCGTTGCGAAACAGCGAGCTCTTCGAGCAGCTCAAGGACAATACACCGGTACGTTTCGAGACTCGACAGGGGGACAAAGGACCAAAGGCTGTCGATCTAACAGCCGGGGTTCCCGCAGACATTTGCGACGTGCCACAACTCGGCGAAGGTCTGGCGATACTTACGGGGCGCGCGAAACACGACCAGGTGACCTGGGCGGAGTGGATGCCGCAACTGGGTATTGAGGTTATCAAAGACGGTCACTTCGGCGTCTTACCGTTGCTGACCGAGGGGAGAGGAAAGGTCAGTCACACCGGACGTCGCGAGACCGTTGAACTCGATGAACGTCTGCGGCTGCCGGCGGACCACGACCAGATACTGCTGCCCATGCTCTCCGGCGATGATGGTCGAGAGGTTATTGGATTGCAGGCGCAACTGGCCGGTGGCTCGTTGTCGCTGTCTGAACCGGCGACGGTGAACCTGGAGTTCGGTTTTATGCCAGGCGTAGATGGTGACTGGTCCATCACCGTCGCAGCGCCCTCTAATGAACAATCCATCGGGGAGTCGACCGCCCGTTGGATCAGTCACGTTGATGTACATGGAAATCGCCGTTCTCGACGGTTGTCACCGGAATTTCCCTATTCTGACTCGCAGAGAAGTCTCTCAACCCAAAAGGAAGCCAGGGAACTCTTTAAGCAAATTGAAGCGACTCGAGACGACACAGGCGCCCGTAAGGAAAAATGCCACAAATTAGTGAAGGTTCTCGGAACAGGTCAGGGAGAACGCGCGGAGTTCGTCCAGAAGACACTCGATCTCATCCGGTCGTTTCGCAGCTTCGAGCACTTCAATCCCGCGCTGGCCAACGCCACCATCTCGGGGCTGGGCAACGCGCTGTGGGACTTTTCGGAGCTGGTGAAGCAATTGCCCAAAGTCGATGACGACGCGATAGAACTTCTCTTGGACGTATCGGACAAGGGACTTCGCAATATCGCCTCCAGGTTACCTATGCTGGCCGACGAACTGCGCGATGACCCGGACCCAGATCTAGAGAAGTTGAACATCTATGTGAGTCCGTATCGCAATATTTGCCGTCTGCTGATGGCCTTGTTGCGACTGCGCGATGTTGGAGAATATCCCCTGCTGGCACCGAGTCAGCGTTGTATCGGGCGAATGGCCCGATACATCCGCCGAATCGATGCTCAGCTTGCTAACTTCAAGGAGAGCGAGGTCGACCGCCCAGATATTGTGGGAGAGATGCTGAAAGTCAATAAAGAGGTCGCACCCAGACCTCGCAAGCTACGGCGCGTCAGCCGACTCGGCTACCAGACGATGTTTTTCCTGATCGGCGGAAAACCGCCATTGGCTGAGTTGGCCTGACGGCAAATCAGACGCGATCGAGATGATCGTACAGTTTCTGCTTAAGGCCCCTGGAGATGGGGTAGGAGTCGATCTTCTTTCGGATCTGTCGTTTCGTCATCCCTTCCTCGTACAATTCCTCGACAACCCGACAGAAGACCGCGTTCACGCCGAACGTCCCGATGGCGCTGGATATCAGCGTCACCACTCCGAGCAAGCCGAGGCCCCCAAGTATTCCGAAGGGACCGCCCAATGCAGCGAGAGCGGCAACCACGGCGGCGGCTCCGGTCAGACCGTTCATCGCGACGGCGACGAGCAGAACCAGTCCTGGAACTCCCCGGGCGACCAGTAATTCGACGACGTTGTCCATGATGTGCTCCGTTAGGTGGTAGGAATGACCGACGAGACCATCTCGCCCTCACCACAAAAGACGCGAAGCACGAACATTATTGACAATTAGCAGTTGTTAAGGATGATTTCCGGCTCTCGGGAGCCTGTACATTCGGGCCTGATGGCAACGAAGCAAGAGGTGTGTCCCTGGACGGACCGTAGTCATCTGATTGGATACGCTCCGAACGTCGTCTCTACCGCTCAGCAAACAAGGTCAAAAATAGGGGAGGTCGGGCATATCACTGAGTTGCCAAGACTGGTGACGATTCAAGATGTAGACTCGACGAGAGCGGTGAACAATGAGGTCGCGATTGGACGTCAAAACGCTTTCATTGAGCGTTGGTGATTGTGGAGGGCGGTTGGGGACTGTAATGTTCGTATCGTGATCAATGACTCTGGAAAAGGGGACGGTCCCCAGGAAGGCTGCATTGGACGAGCCATGGACGATGATGCGTTAATTTCGAGCCCGGAGAAGCCACAGCTCCAGGCCATCGAGCGGGCCACGCTGTGCTGCGAGCCGGTAGACGATGAATTTTGGGAGGCCCGCGATCGGTTGATGGCACTTCCACGGGCGATCCAGGAAGAAAGTATGGCGACGGTGTTGCGCGGCTACTTTCTGTTTATGGAAGACCGGGAACCGGAGGCACGAGACTTGTTGGAGGCGGGGTATCGAGAGGCGGCGTCCGACGGAGAATGGGGCGTCGCCGGGATGGCATGTGCCAGGATGGCGCTCTGGCACTACTACGCCGATGAAGACTGGGACGCAGCACTCGGTTGGCTCGGAAAGGGCTATGACTGCGTCAGGCATCTGAAGACGCCGGCGGTCGTTTCACACCTGTCGCTGACGGAGGGACGGATCTGGGTGCTCCGCGATATGCGGTGGCGACGCGGGCTGGAGGTCCTGGAAGAGGCCGTCGACGGTTTTCGGAAGCTCGATGACCGCAAGAGAGAAATCTGGGCGGCCTGGCTGCGCTTTGAAGTTCTTCCGGAGGACAAGAGGTTTCGGCCCACCGACAGGCTGGCGTCCATTGATTTCGACGATTGGCAGCGGCGCCACGAGTTCGCCGAGTGCTCAGAAATGACGATCAATCGATGGGCCTATTGCCTGGCGGCGTCAGGTGAGGTCGAACGAGCAGAGCGCTTCATTCGCCGAACGGTCGGACGGTGGGATTGGCTCGATTCGTCGCTGCCCGATATTTTTCTGGATGTGGCCCTGGAAGCGCTTCCCTACCAATCGACGAAGATCGCCTCGCTGATGGGGGCCGCACTCGACGAGGGATTGGAGGGAGAAGAAAAGTGTTTTGCAGTGGTCTTTCTGTCAAAACACTGGATGCGAACCGGGCGGGGCGACGAGGCCATCGAGTTATGTGTCGGGATCATTGACGATCCGGAAGTGTCAAAATATTACCGCGTGTTTGCCCGTCAGAACGCGGCGATTGGTCTCGTCCAAAAAGGGCAACTACGGCGAGCTCAGGAGATGACGCCTGCGCTGGAGGATGTACGGCGACTGGATGATGCGGAAGCGCTCTGGCAGTTTCATATGGTGTGGGGCACGATCTGGTTTCAGCGCGGCAATTTTGTGTTGTCTCTCGAACACCTGGACCGAGGACTGGAGCAGCTCGAAACCAATCCGGATTACTTCGCGGCGATTGTGGTCGAACATATGGTCACCACCCGGTTGAATCGGATCGAGGTACTCCGGAAGTTGGAAAGAGGCGACGAAATCGTCGAGGAGATCGAAGCCGTCGAAGATCAATTCGACGAAGTCCCAGAGGTGACTCGCTGCAGAGCGCTCCTGACGTTTGGCTATATCTTGCTGGCGCTTGATGACTACGAGCTTGCGCGAGAGCGCCTGGAGGAGGCTCGCCAACTGGCGTCTGGATTGGGCGCTGAAGCTATCGGGGCATTGTGCCTGGCAAATCTGGCGGTCGTCGGACTGGAAACCGATGATGACCAGTTATTTGCTCGGGCCACGGCATCACTGGAGGAGATGGCCGATGCACAGCCGCTGGCCTATTCGACGGTGCTACTCACCAACGGGCACTGGTGTCTCGAAGGTGGCGATGAACAGGCGGCACGGGGTCATTTCGAAGAGGCCTCAAAACTATTGCTTGAGACCGGGCAGCTCGCCGATTGCGCCGATACCTTTGACACACTCTCCATGATCGCAGAAGACCGAAACGAAGCGGAGTCATATTCGCGCCGCGCACTGGATACCCTGCTGATGTTGCTCTCCGTAATCGACGGCGAAGACGCGCGACTCGCCAGTCTGTCGAGGCTTCGATACGTGGGAGCGCGGCTGGCAGATCTGCAGATCAATGGCGGTTATAACGAGCGAGCACTTCAGACGGTCTACGAAATCAAGAGCGGGGAGTTTCTCCGGCTTGTGTCGGAGTTGGGAGAGCGAAAGGAGGAGTCAACGATGCCGGCGCCGGGAGTTCCGGCCGATCAAATTCGGACACTGAGATCGGACTCCAATCAAAAGACGTCGGTGTTTCGAGACACCAAATCCGTAGATCCGTCGCTTACCGAGCGGGCGGCGAAGCGGTATCGAAAATTGACCCATCTCGACGAATTCCAGGAGGTGTCTGTCGAGCCCGGCGAGGCCGCCGCCAGTCTGGAAGCCAATGAAGTGGCGGTGGAGTACTTCTTGCCCCGAGATGCCGGTGAGAAGTTGTTCGCCTTCATTCTCACCAACCAGTTGATCGATGTCGTGGAGATGCCGTGGTCGGAGCACATGGGCGAAGTCAGCGAACGCACCGTGGAATTGATCGGCGGACTTGAGACGCAGGGTCGAGATGCTCGCCCCAAAGAGCACGAGCGTTTGATCGATGGGCTTCGGCAACTGTACGACGCTCTCATCGAGCCCATCGAAGGCGCACTGGACTCCGCGGAGAAGATCGTGCTGGCACCGGGGGCGAGCCTGGGGGCGATCCCGTTTCAGGCATTGGTCAGTTCGGAGCAGCAGTTTTTCGCCGATCTGGCGCCGATCTCCTTTCTGGTATCGACGGCGCAACTGGCGATGAGAACGGCCACTTCAGCACCACTAGAGCAGGCCGTGGTATTGCGCGGCGATGACCGGGGACACGAGGGCCGATTGGCGCATGCTGACCGCGAGGTGGCCGCCGTCCGCGAGGCCCTGGAGTGCAGCGGTACCGAGTTGTTGAGCGCCAAAGAGTTCTGGTCGGCGGACCTGGTCCACTACGGAGGCCATGCCTCATTCGACTCCCAGCAGGGCATGGCGGCCAGTCTCTTCTTGGAGGACCGGCGGCTTCAGGCCGTCGATTTTCTGGAGCAGTCGTTCAGCCGTCGACCGCTGGTGGTATTGGCAGGCTGCGAGACCGGGAGGTTTGAGTCGATGGGCGATGAATTCGTAGGGTTTGTTCGATCTATTTTTGGTGCCGGCGCAGCGCAATTGGTTAACTCCTCATGGAGGGCAGATGACGAGAGCGCGACCTGGCTCTTCGAACAATTCTATTCGTATATTCTCGATGACGGGATGGCGCCGTTTCAGGCGCTGGCTCGAGCCAGCCGCCAGATGCGAAGAAATCCACCAAATCCGCAGTGGCGCCACCCGTTCTACTGGGCCAATTTTCGATGTTGGGGCGCGCAGTAGAACAAACCCGGCGCAGAGACGAGGTTGAAAATGTGTGACCAGGAAAAGGCACTCGGCGACGTGGCCGAAAACGTGGCCCAGGAAGCGGTCCGGGCCATCGACGAGCATTCATTGGTCTGGATTCGAGGGGGCGAAGAGGTTCGACTGCTTGCGCTAAAGGAGTTCATTGCCGCCGA
>LFFM01002260.1_pt1 | contig 12795 bp, 14 predicted proteins | sample 643131 | NCBI WGS metagenome assembly LFFM01 (sample SAMN03777445, study PRJNA286221) | soda lake metagenome | biome: soda lake; feature: Kulunda steppe; material: water; isolation source: sample Tc-Br brine of Tanatar trona crystallizer | place: Russia: Kulunda steppe | collected 2011-07
CGCCCGCTTGAACGTCAACGCCTACAACACGTTGTTGATCGTCATGACCGCCGTGGTCGTCGTCGGCTCGATGCAGGTTCTCGGCGTGATTCTCGTGGCTGGCATGCTCGTTATTCCCGTCGCCGCGGCCTCACAGATCTCACGTGGGTTCCGCGAGACGATCTACCTCTCGATCATCTTCGGCCAACTCTCGATCGCCGGTGGACTCGCCTTGGCGATCTCACAGAGTCTCCCCTCGGGCGGCTCGATCATCGTCGTGGCGATCGCGATCTACCTGCTCACGATCGCCGCCTCGAGCAGGCAGGTGATGGCGATTTCGACGCACTGATCTAATCGTCGAGACAACTGGGGGCACTGGGATGCGTCACCAGTTCGCTTTCGCTCACTCCTACCTGTCGGGAACGCGTAAACAGACTTAACTCGGTAGCGAGTGACCGTTTTACCGATGGGAAGGTTACGTGAACTCTTTGCACCAGCGACCGTCGCCGTCGTCGGGGCAACCGATCGTGAAGGCGCAGTCGGTCGGGCCATCCTCGAGAACCTACAGGCGGATTTCGACGGGGAGATCATCCCGATCAACCCCAATCGCGAATCCGTCCTCGGGGAGACCTGTTACCCTGATGTCGAGAGTGCACCGGATGTCGATCTGTCGGTTATAGTCGTCCCGCCGCCGATCGTTCTCGAAGCGATTCGCGAGAGCGCTACGGCCGGCGTGAAAAACGTCGTCGTGATCACCGCTGGCTTCGCTGAAACCGGGGGTGACGGGGCTGCGCGCGAGCGCGAACTCGAGGCACTCGCTGCGGAGTACGACCTGAATCTGGTCGGTCCGAACAGCCTCGGCACGATGAACACCCGAAACGGCATGAACGCGACGTTCGGCCCTGAAAACGCGCTCGAGGGCGGCGTCTCGTTCATGAGTCAGTCGGGGGCGTTCATCACGGCCGTCCTCGATTGGGCCAACGAACAGGGCATCGGGTTCCGAGACGTCGTCTCCCTCGGGAACAAAACCGTGCTCGATGAGACCGATTTCGTCGAGGAGTGGGGGTCAGACCCCGAGACGGACGTGATCATCGGCTACCTCGAGGGAATCGATCGCGGTGACCGCTTCGTCGAGACCGCCCGAGAGGTGAGCAAGGAGACCCCGATCGTATTGGTTAAATCCGGCCGCACCGACGCCGGAGCACAGGCCGCCTCCTCACACACCGGCGCAATCGCCGGGAGTGAAGCCGCCTACGAAACCGGCCTCGAGCAAGCAGGGGTCCTGCGCGCTCGATCCGTTCAGGAACTGTTCGACTGGGCTCGAGCCCTCTCCGGACTGCCAATGCCCAAGTCCGAGGGCGTTGCCGTCGTGACGAACGCGGGCGGTCCCGGCGTGTTGACCACGGACGCCGTCGGCGATGCGGATCTCGAAATGGCGTCGTTCACCGACGAAACCATCGAGGCGCTCGGTGAATCCATGCCCGACGAGGCAAACATCTACAACCCGATCGACGTGATCGGCGATGCCGACATCACTCGGTTCGAAAAGGCGCTCGACATCGCCCTCTCCGATCCAAACGTCGGCAGTGCCGTCGTGGTGAGCGCCCCGACGGCCGTCCTCGAGTACGATCGGCTGGCAGAAGTCGTCATCGAGCAACGAGAACGCCACCAGAAACCGGTCGTGACCAGTCTGATGGGCGGGTCACGCTCACGGGCGGCCGAAGACGTACTCCGGGACTTCGGCATCCCCAACTACTTCGATCCCGCACGGGCCGTCTCCGGGCTCAACGCCCTGGCAAAATACCGGTCGATCACCGACCAGACGACGGCCGACCCGACCACGTTCGACGTCGACCGCGACCGTGCCCGAGAGATCCTCGAGACGGCGCGCGATCGGACGGGCAACCGTCTCGGCGTCGAAGCGATGGAACTGCTCGAGGCCTACGGCATCCCAACGCCGAGCGGCGAGATCGTCGACGATCCAGCCGATGCCGAAACCGTCGCTGCTGACATCGACGGCGACGTCGTCCTCAAGATCGTCAGCCCCGATATTTCACACAAATCCGACATCGGCGGCGTCCGGGTCGGGGTGAGCGACGAGGACGTGTACGACGCCTACGAGGACGTCGTGGCTAAGGCTCGGAACTACCAGCCGGATGCGACGATTCTCGGCGTCCAGGTCCAGGAAATGCTCGACCTCGAGGGGTCGACCGAGACCATTATCGGGATGAACCGGGACCCACAGTTCGGCCCGCTGATCCTCTTCGGACTCGGTGGCATCTTCGTCGAGATACTCGAGGATACCTCACTGCGAGTGGCGCCGATCAGCGAATCCGATGCCCAGGAGATGGTTGACGACATCACCGCCGCACCCCTGCTTCGGGGCGCACGGGGACGAGAGCCAGCAGATATCGACGCAATCGTCGAGTCACTGCAGCGCCTCTCACAACTCGTGACGGACTTCCCGGCGATCCTCGAACTCGACGTCAACCCACTGGTCGTCGGGCCAGACGGTGCACAGGCAATCGACCTCAGACTGACTGTAGACACGGAGGAGCTATGAGCGACACACCACCAACTGATGATGGCGAACCGACTACCGAGCACCCAACCGACGGCGGTAATGAGCGTCCGATCCTGATCGCCTCCCTCACTGAGAGCATCGGGAAAACGGCGATCACCCTCGCACTTGCCAGCCAAGCGGCCGAGGACGGCGTCGACGTCGGCTACATGAAGCCGAAGGGAACGCGGCTGCAAAGTCGCGTCGGCAAGACCCTCGATGAGGACCCCATGCTTGCCAAGGAACTGCTCGGTATCGACGCCGAAATGCACGACCTCGAACCTGTCGTCTACTCCCCAACCTTCATCGAGCAGGCGATTCGAGGCCGAGAAAACCCCGCGGACCTGCGCGACCGTGTGAGCGAAGCCTACGAAACGCTGGCAGCAGACGCCGAGTTGCTCTACCTCGAGGGTGGTGGCCGGTACGATCAGGGCGGGATCGTGGAGCTGACAGACGCCGACATCGCCGAACTCCTCGACGCACGCGTCGTCCTCGTGTCTCCATACGTCACACCCGGCGACGTCGACGACGTGTTGGCCGCGGCTGATGCCCTCGGTGATCGCCTCGAGGGCGTCCTGTTCAACGCCGTCGCCGACGCCCGTCGCGACCAGCTCGAGACCGAAATCGCCCCGTTCCTCGAAGGCCGAGGCATTCCGGTCCACGGGGTCTTACCCCGCGAACAGACCCTGGCAGGCGTCACCGTCGAGGGACTGGTCGACGAACTCGGCGGCCAGCTTTTGGTCGAGGAAGGAACCGATGCCTACATCGAACGGTTCGCCGTGGGGGCCATGGGTGCCGACAGCGCCCTCCGGCACTTCCGGCGGACGAAAAACGCCGCCGTCATCACGGGCGGCGACCGGGCCGATATTCACGCCGCCGCCCTCGAGGCATCCGGTGTCAACTGCCTGATCCTGACGGGGGGCCACCGGCCATCCGGCGCGATTCTCGGCCAGGCCGCACAGAAAGGCGTTCCTGTCATCGCCGTGCAGACGGACACGTTGGCGACGGTCGAACGTGCCGAAGAGGTCGTCCGCAGTGGCCGCACTCGAGACAGCGAGACCGTCGAGGTCATGCACTCGTTGCTCACCGATCACGCCGACCTCTCGTCACTCCGCTAACCGGCCTGCCCCTTTCGGCAGGGTTTTTAGCTCACTCGCTCATGTGAGCCACGTGTTTCGTCGATCGGACCTCGAGGTGACGCCACTCGCGGCACTGGGGCTTGCCGTCTTCGCCGCGAGCACGAGTGCGATTTTGGTCCGGTGGAGTCACGCACCGAGTTCCGTCGCCGCGTTTTACCGCGTGCTCTTCACCACTGCACTCGTCGCACCGATCGCCCTCTTTTCGTACCGCGAGGAGTTCGCCCGACTGGGTGCTCGAGACCTGATCGGTGCCGGCGTCGCAGGTGTCGCCCTCGCCGTCCACTTCGCCGCCTGGTTCGAGAGCTTGAATTACACGAGCGTGGCTGCAAGTGTGACGCTGGTGCAGACACAGCCCCTGTTCGTTGCCATCGGTGCCGCGCTGTTCTTACACGAGCGGGTCACCCATCGAACCGTCGTCGGGATCGTCGTCGCCATCGGCGGGGCTGGACTCATGTCCCTCGGGACGGCTGGGGAGGCCCCCGTCGCTGAGGCAACGCTCTACGGGAACAGCCTGGCTATCCTCGGTGCCATCACCGTCGCAGGCTACGTCCTCGCCGGCCGGTCCATCCGCCAACGCGTCTCGCTCTTTCCGTACGTCACAGTGGTGTACACGGCCTGTGCACTCGCCCTGTGTTTGCTCGTCGCCGTACAGGGGCACGATTTCGTCGCCTATCCAGCCCGCGAATGGGTGCTCTTTTTCGCGATGGCACTCGGGCCAGGGATTCTCGGGCACACGATCATCAACTGGGTGCTCGAGCACCTCGAGTCGGTCGTCGTCAGCGTCGCCTGGCTTGGTGAGCCGATCGGATCGACGGCCCTCGCGTTCGTCTTGCTCACAGAGGTCCCGGATGTGGTGACGGTCGTCGGCGGACTCATCGTCCTCTCAGGTATCGCCTGGACCGTCTACGAGCGTTGATGGGGCTCGAGTAGCCCCAACAGTGCTGCATATATTGTGGGAAAGAACCGGCTATTCTGGAGTGGAGAGACACATTTAAAAACAGTGGATAGTAATTTCGTGTACATGGAATCAGGGGATGGGGATGTCGATGAGGGCTTCGAGGTCCCCGTCAGTGTGGCCGTTGTCGAAGCCATAGCGGCAGCCGAGGGTGTCTCTGCGGACCAGATCTGTCCCCCTGCGTATCCGCCGCTTTACGTGGCTATCGATCCACAAGCGCTCGACGCTCTCTTCGAGCGTGACCGGATCCGCACTCGAACTGGACAGATCGAAGTGACCTTCGAGTACGCCGGCTATCAGGTGACCGTCGATCAGGACGGGCGTGTGTCGGCAGTGCCGGTCGAATCCGAGTGATTGGCGATACTGCATCACTCATTTTCCCCATTTTCTGACCTCGGTCACAGCGCCACCACGCACGCGAGATTGAACGCACAGACACCGTTCCAACCTGGTCTCCACAGCTCGCCACCGTGCTGTACGCTGGGTCAGGCCGGATGCTATCGAGAGCGACATCCGTCGAGCGTACCGACAGTTGCTCACTCGTCTCATCACGATTACGGTGGCTCCAGTGCGGAGTTCGTACGCCTCAAGATGGTCTCCGAAGCACTTCTCGAGGACCAAGTGGCGAGAACAGGCTCGAAACGGCCAGCGTGACCGGCGAGATACACCGGAGGAAAAGAGCGAATCAGACACCGAACAGGTCGTCGACGGCGGCTTCAGCCGCTTCGACTGCTTGCTCAGTGACCGTCTCCGGGGACCGCCCGTCGTCGGTCTCCTCCGAGACGTTGAGGTAGACGTCGACCTCGAGGATTCCGTCCTCGAAGACGACGGTCACGTCGTAATCGCGAACGGCTGACTGCTTGTATGCCGAAAACAGGACGTCTTCGGCCGCCTCGCTAGCGGTCTGCACGACGGTTTCGGCAGACGGATCAGTAGCCTCAGTCCCCATCTATGCGCCGCCGGCACCGGGACCGCCTGGACCAGCTGGGCCGCCCATACCACCGCCGAGGAGGTTCTGGAGGTCCTCCTGGAGGCTCTCGAACTGGGACTGGACGCGGTCTTCCTGTTTCTCGAGCGTTTCGAGGCGGATCTCGAGGGTGCTCACTTTGTCTTCGAGCTGGTCTTGGGCCTCGTCGTACTCCGTTTGGACAAAAAGCTCGCCAACCTGACGGTACATCGTGGTATCGTCGTCGACGTCTTCGAGTTCCTCGAGGGCGGCTTCGGCGTCGGTCAACGAGGATTCGGCTTCCTGTTTCTGGACGGCGACCGTCTGGGCCGTCTCCTGGAGGTCCTGCAGTTGTTCGATTTTCTCCTGTGCCTCCGGGGGCAGATTTCCTTGCATACCTGCACCTATCCCTCCGGACTGATAAAGCCAAGCTTTGTGGTTCACTGGAACGCGGTCCGCTCAGCGGTCCTCGAGCACCCGACGTGGCACCAACGCGCCAATCGTTCGCTCCTCCTTCGACGTAGCCACGATGAACGTCACCGCCCCGACGGTCACTTTTCGTCCGCGGTCGAGGGCCTCCCGCTCGGTGGTGGCAGTCGTGTGTACGTGTTCGGACCAGCCACCGGCGAGTGTCGTCGTGCCGGGCGGATACGATCGGACTGACACCGTCTCCCCCCGGCGTCGTCCCGTCGTCGGGAGCCACCAGCGAAAGCCAACGAGCGCGAGATAGACGGCTCCCATCGGGAGGAGGTAGCCAAAGGCAGAGGTCCCGGTCGTGATCATCAACGCGAACCCACCCGCGTGTATCACCGCCCCGGCCAGTGCACTGGCAACGAGCCACGGGAGTGACGCATGCTCGAGGACTGATCGTGACGGGTCGGTCGGTTCCGGGAGGCGAAGACTGGCGACGGTCCGTCCAACCCGCGTCTCACGAAGCAGCCACAGACCACCGGCGACGATGCCGATGGTGAGTACGCTCCCGAGCACCCAGGTGATAGTCGAGAGGGTCGTCGTCACCTCACCAGCCAGGGCGGACTCGAGGCCGATGAGGACACTCCCAGCCACGATTACGACGAGAAGCCCACCGGACATTCCCCAGGTCGTGGCGAGCCACCAGCCAAGCACCCGGGTGTTCGATGGGGTCAACTGCCACTCGTCGTCAAGCAGGTCAGCCTCGGTTACCTGACGGCCGCTGAGTGTATCCTGGTCACTCATTGAAGTGGTGGTCGAGATACCCCCGACGTCGACCAATAGCTGCCGATTGCTCGGCAACGTCGACGAGCGTACACCAGGTGTTACAGGCCGCCCGTAATGCAGTGAGATCGGTCGCCTGAATACCGAGCGTCAGGTGACGACCGTCCCGTTCGAGCGTCGTGCGTGAGCGGTCGTCCTCGAGCGCCGCCGTTTCGAGGGCGACTGCCTCCTCGACGAGACGCGCGACTCGTGGGGACGGGTACGCAAACTCGAGGGTAACGTCGTGAGAAAACACCGGAGCGTCAGTCGACGGAGACGGTTTTGACGTCACGACTGCGTTCTTTCAGCAGGACTCGGTGACCGCAGTAGGGACAGCGGACGCCCCCGTACTCGTCCAGTTGTACGTCACGTTTGCATCGGGAGCACTTGTAGCTCATATGTGGATGTTGATGACTGGACCTGTCAATCTACCGGTCCAGTTGGTGTGGTTAGTCGCTCTCTTCGGTTTCGCCGAGGGCGGCTCGGATGGATCGGCGGGCGGTCTCACCGGCTGGCGTCTGCGGTCGGTAGGCACCGCCGGTGAAAATCTCGCCGGTCTCCTCGTTTTTCCAGATACCCGTACCGACACGCGTGACGTCATCGCCATCGACTTTCGACGATCGCATGTCGTGTTCGATCTCGGTCACCCGGCGGCGGGCGACGCGTCCGTACCGTGCGCCGAAGCGGCCGGCACTGCCGACACGCCCTCGCTGTTTTTCGGCCATAATATCAGTCCCTATCCCCGGCGTTCTGATAAAGGTGTTGAGTTGGCGCCGCCCTCACTCGCCCCGAAAGCCGGCGTCTTCCAGACTCTCGTTGAGGTCAGCTCGAATCACTTCGCCGAGTTCCCGGTCACGAGCCGTCGTGACGATCCGGTTTTCTTGCACACTCGAGCCATCGCGCAGGAGCATACGGACGTTGCCACCCTGGTCGGCTCGTGTGACCTTCGCTCGCAGGCCGGATTGCGAACCAGTTCCCCCGGCATCGATCGGGCCGGGAATCACTTTCTTCACGTGGGGGTGGCCGGCTACGGTCTGGATGGCAGCGAGTCCCGTTCGCCCGCCGATGAGGGTCGAGTGGCTCCCCCCGATTTTGTCAGCGGGTGCGGTCTCGACGACGTCCAGTGCCGGTTGCCCACCGCGCTCGAGGACGGCCTCGACGGGATCGTGTTCCTCTGCAGCGATCCGAAAAAACTCATAATGGGTGTCGGCACGAACGGCCTGAATCACGGTTCGGTCCCCCGTTGCGTAGACCTCCGCTGGGCGTTTCCGCCGGAGTTCGTCACCGATCAAGCCGGCGTAATTTCGCAGTTCGATGACTCCCTCGTCACCCGTTTCGGGCGCAGTCGTGATCGTGGTCTTCCCACAGACCGATTCATCGGCGAGCATCGTCAGCGTGGTGCGGTCGCGTGCGGCCTCGAGCACCACCGCCTCAGTGTTTGACTCCCGACAGATTAGACAGAAGTCTCCGGGTTTCTCGAGCGGTGAGCCACACTGACGACACGTCATAACGGGATGTTGTTGGCCCTCGAGTATAACAGCGGTGTTTCCGAAGAGCGCTGTCGGGGTGTGGGTGTCTGGGTCAGGCACTGGGTGTGGGGAAATACAGAGAAACACGCCCAATGCCTGTCCCAGGGGATTCGAGACTACCCCAGGTGCAGTGGGTTCGTCTGCAGATATTCTCGCATTACAACCGTCGCGTAGGAGCCTTTCGGGAGCGAGAAGCGAAACGTCAGTTCGTCGGTATCGATCTCGAGCGGCGTCCGAACCAGGATCGCCCGGCGAGTGCCGGTCGAGTTGTACTCGCCCTCGAGATCGAAATCCGATCCCTCGAGATCGAGCTCCTCGAGCACCGCTCGTTCGATGGCCCCCTGTTCCCCGTCAGCGAGCGTCGTTTCGGTGCCGACGAGCGGGGCCGTGACGAACGCTCGGCCCCGTTCGCAGTGACGACGGACCGACTGGACGCGACGCTCGTCGACGGTTTGCAGCCGATCGGTGTCCGGAAGTTCGAGGTTCTCGGGGGCGTCTCGGTCGGCAAAACACACCACGTCACCTGCGACCGGCCGATCGAATGGAAGTCCTTGCTCGAGACGACGGCTCAGTATCCGATTGAAGACGAACGATTGGGCTGCGTGGACGAAGAGCCGTCTGAGGTTCGATGGGAGTCGCTCGAGAGCACGCTGAAACGCTGCCGGGCCAGTAGGACCATCGTCCTCGGCGAGGGCGTGGAGCATCGACCGTTCGTACTGCAACCGGTGGGGAAATCGGTCCAGCGCCTCGGACCAGTCGTGGGTCTCCTCGACGAAGGCCCGGGCTTCCTGTGTGTCTTCGGGCTCGTGTTCACTCGGGCGTCCCAGATAGGCCATGACGGCCGCCTCCCACTCATCGCGAACGATCTCGAGGCCCACTTCGTGGGTGATGGGACGCTGGCTCCCGAACCGTTGCTGGCCGAAGAAGTTGAGGACCCCAACGTGTGCCTCGATCGACCCACGCTGTACGACAGGGTCAGTCTGTGCTGTCAACGCAGCCAACTCAGCGGTTATCGACGCCAGTCGATCCTCGATCGTTCTTCTCTCGGTTACGTCCGGGGAGTCGACGGCAATCTCGAACGCGTTGCCAGCCAGGTCGCCAAACTCGAGGGCACGTCCCGACCGTCCCAGGACCTCGACCGTCGTCCGGTTGAGCGTGGGGAGTGCATCCGGGTCGATCCCATAGACCGAAAACAGCTGGGTGGTAATGGCGTGTTTGTCCTTCGTTCCCGCCCACGAGACACGTTCGCGTGAGACGCCTAATTGGTTCGACAGCTCGCGCGCGAAGTCGTTCGTATCCCATCCCTCGAGTGTCGCTCGGAAGACCAGATGCGGGTACGCGTCCGGTGAGGCATCGACCGGTTTGGTTTCGAACCGCTCGAGTTCCCGGACCCGAAAGTCGTCAGCATCGGCGCGAACGGTCCCCCCAATTCCGGGGCTTTCGGCGACGTAGTGTTCGATACCGACAGCGCGCTCGATGGGATGGGCGTCTCGCATTCAAGCAGAGGTCCGTGCCGGGCGCTCATAGGACCAGCGGTTCGATGCGGGGGTGGTCAACCGACTCATTGATACGTTTCGAGAGAACACACAGTCATAGGAACCAACTAGAGAGCGATTCGGGAGAGAAAAGAGTAATCAATGACCGACGACCGAGACGACCGGCGACCGATAACGGGCCGCTCCCTTCCGGATATTCTTTCACTGACAAAATCATGAGTCAGGATGGCGACACCCTCGAGCGAACACACGTCCTCTGTGTGAGTGGTGATCGTCAGACGCGTGCCTTGCTCACGAGATCCCTGGCTGAGGGTGCAGTGAGTGTTGCGATCACGACCTCGTACGCGGACGCTATCGACCGCCTCGAGTACGACGAAATCGACAGCGTCGTGGTCGACACCGACACGATCTGGAACGCGTCCCGATTACTCGAGCGCCTCCATCACGAGTGGCCAGGAACGCCCGCGTTCGTCTATGGGGAGGAAAAACAAGCACAGAGACTCTCCGGTGAAGCGCCGGGGCACGTCACCGTCGTTGAGGATCCGGATCGGCTACCGTCGCTGGTCGAGAGACAAGTCGAAGCCAGACCAGTTATCCCACTCGAGACGGTCGTCAATCAGGTCAAACGCCGGTTGGCAGACGCTAGATCTGCCGGTGAAATCGAACGGGCGGTTCGCGAAGGCTTCAGTGGTGAAGGTGCGTACGCGTTCGCCTGGCTCGGCGAGTACGATCCGGGCGAACGTGAAATCATCCCCTGGGTCACAGACCGTTCCGCTGTCGACTGGCCGATTCACCGCTCGTTTTCTATCGGTGGTGGTGACCACCCCTTGCTCGAGCGAGCCCTCAAAACAGGCGACAGCCAGGTCGTTTCCCCGCTCGAGGACTGCGTCGACGATGTGCCCCTCGGTGAGACCGCACTCGAACGGGGTGTCCATACGGTCTCGGTGTCCTTGTTGGAAACCGACGAGGAGCGCTACGGTGTATTCGTCCTGTACGCACGCCACGAACTCTCCGAGAGTGAACAGACGGCCATCGCATCGGTCACTGACACCACGTCCTATGCACTCGAATCAGTCTCGATCCGTGGGCAAGTTAGTCAACTGTCACAGTCGCTGAACCGGTACGAGCGGTTAGTCGAAGCAGCCGACGATGGGATGTACGTCGTCGACAGCGAGGGTCATTTCACAACCGTCAACGATGCGCTCCTCGAGATGACGGAATACAGTCGGGAAGGGGTCCTCGGTGAACACTACACGTTGCTGTTCGACCACGGGGCATCGAGACCGTCGATCACCGCTGTGGAGGCATCGACGACGTTCGAAACCCAACTCGAGACGAAGTCCGGCGAACGGATTCCCTGTGAAACACAGGCCGCGGCAGTGACGGACGACGTGGGGGACGCCAACAAAACCGTGGGAGTCGTTCGCGACATCACGGACCGAAAACGTCGGGAGCGACAACTGCGAGAACAGAACGAACGACTCGACGCCTTCGCACAAATCGTCAGTCACGACCTCAGAAATCCGCTGGGTGTTGCACAGGGGTATCTCGAATTGGCAGTCGAATCAGGCGAGCACGCACACCTCGAGCAGGTCAGCGACGGCCTCGATCGGATGGAGACGATTATCGCCGACGTGTTGACGGTCGCTCGAGAAGGGGAGTGGGCAGGTGAACTCGAGACCGTCGACCTTCAGACCCTCGCGGAGACCGCGTGGGAGAACGTCGACGCGGCAAACGCGACGCTCGTGATCGAGGATTCCTGTCAGCTCGAAGCGGATAGATCCCCGGTGTTACGCCTCTTCGAGAACCTCTTTCGGAACGCCATCGAACACGGTCAGGTGGAGGGCGAGCCGCTGACGATTCGAGTCGGCGTGCTCAATGGATACACAGAATCTGGCCTCGGATCGGATCGGGCGGGGTTTTACGTCGCAGACGATGGTGAAGGGGTCCCACCGGGGCTCAGAGACGAGGTGTTCGACTCGGCGGTGTCCACGGGGACAGAAGGGATCGGACTCGGCTTGTGGGTCGTCCGCGAGGTCGCGCACGGACATGGCTGGTCAGTGCTGTTAACGGAGTCTGCGGATGGTGGGGCCAGATTCGAGTTCGAACACGAGTGATGACTCAGTTTTCACTCTGGAGGTCTTCGAAGGCACCCACAAAGTCGTCGTGAGAGGACATACTGGAGACAGAGTCGTCCACGCGCTCTCGAAGTTCGGCAACGCGCACGGTCAGTTCCTGGTACTCTTCGTGATCCTCGAGTTCTCGATCGGGTTTTTCTGACTCGAGGAGGGCTTTTTTCGAGACGAGTGAGTAGTATTCCTGGATTTCGTGTTTGTACGCAGAGCGAGTGATGACCTCCTCGACCATGTCGAGCAGTTCATCCTTCGACACCGGTTTGACGAGATAGTCATCGAACCCCATCTCGATAATGTCGAAGTCAGGATCGACCGCGGTGACCATGACCACTCGGCAATCGTAGCCCTCTTCACGGATCTCCTGCAGGACCTCATCACCCGACAGTCCAGGCATCCGTCGATCCAGCAGGACGACCTCAACCGAGTCCGTCATTTGCTCGAGTGCTTCCTCACCGTTGTATGCGGTTGCCACTGGACGCTCGGCCCCGAGCCAGGCCGCAAAGAGATCGGCGAGGCGCGATTCGTCGTCCACGACGAGCACATGCGGCTCGCTAGACACTGGTGGCCCCCTCCGTTTGGTCTGCGATAGTAGACACGCGTGAGATATGGAGACTCTGGGTGATAAATCTCGCGACCAGGTATTATTTTTCTGACATTTGTGGATGACCGGAATCACGATTGTTTACACACTCCACTGAGAAGGACTGGTATGGCTACGACATTCCACACGACAGGCGACCTCTGTCGGCACCTCGAGAAGCAATCGTTCGCACAGACACCGGCAATCGTCTGTAACGCACACATTACGGGTGCGAGCGTTGCA
>LFFM01002261.1_pt1 | contig 12794 bp, 12 predicted proteins | sample 643131 | NCBI WGS metagenome assembly LFFM01 (sample SAMN03777445, study PRJNA286221) | soda lake metagenome | biome: soda lake; feature: Kulunda steppe; material: water; isolation source: sample Tc-Br brine of Tanatar trona crystallizer | place: Russia: Kulunda steppe | collected 2011-07
CCTCCTCCATGTCAAGGAGGTGTCATAACCGGGCTAGACTACCAACCCGCCGGGGCTTACTGACGCGTTTCGAGGTATCCGGGGGACGTAATTGAACCTTTCGGAACGGGGGCCGGCGTGGGGATGCGACACACGTCTCCCGGTACGACCACACCGCTTCGATCTCCCTCGTGCGTCGTCGGCGATCGACCGCTTTTACTGGGTCGCAGCGAGCTCATGGGCATGGTCGATCTCGACGCGCGTGCGGACCGGTTGGACGCGTATCTCGCCGAACACGGGCTGGAAGCCGTCTGGTTCGCCGAGCCGAACGGCTTCGCATGGCTCGTCGGGGGCGACAACGTCGTCGACGCGGACGCGCCCCACGGCGTCGCCGCCGCCGGCTACGACGGCGAGTTCCGGGTGATCACTGACGCGATCGAGGCTGACCGGCTCGCAGCCGAGGAGCTCCCCGACCGGGTCGCTGTCGAGTCGTTCCCCTGGTACGCTGACTCGCTCGCCGAGGCCGTCGCCAAACGCTCGCCGACGCCCGCCGCCGCCGACGTCGACGTGCCCGGTTTTGCCGACGTCGACGCGAGCCGGCTTCGACAACCCCTCACCGACGACGACATCGAACGGTACCGCGAGCTCGGCCGTGAAGTCGCCGCTGCGGTCGAGACGGTCTGTCGGAACCTCGAACCCGAGGACCCAGAGTACGAGGTGGCTGCCGGGGTCGACATCTCGCTCGCCTCCCGGGACGTGAACACCCCTGTCGTGCTCGTGGGCGGGGGTGAGCGCGCCCGGAAGTATCGCCACTTCACCCCGAGCGATGCGACGCTCGGCGGCTACGCGCTCGTCTCAGTCACGGCCGAACGCGCCGGCCTGTACGCCTCCATCACTCGGACCGTCGCGTTCGACGCCCCCGATTGGCTGGAGGAGCGACATCGCGCTGCCGCCCGCGTCGAAGCCACCGCGCTCGCCGCCACCCGTGCGGCTGCCGCGGGGGAGCTCGGAGCCGGCGAGGGGCCGGACACCGCCGGCGACGTGTTCGACGCGATCCGCGAGGCGTACGCCGCCGTCGGCTTCGCCGACGAGTGGAAACGCCACCACCAGGGCGGTGCGGCCGGGTTCGCCGGTCGCGAGTGGATCGCGACCCCCGACAGCGACGAACCGGTGACCCGACCGATGGGCTACGCTTGGAACCCCACCATTCGGGGAGCGAAAAGCGAGGACACGTATTTGATCGCGAGCGACCGGTTCGAGACGTTGACGAAGACCGGTCAGTGGCCGACCCACGAGGTGGCGTCGATCGCCCTGGATGGGCTTCCCTCGGTATCGTTCGAGCAACACGCACCGGTCATCCGCTGAGGAGGACACACACCGGTCATCCGCTGAGGAGGACGCCCGCCGGGACCGAACCGATTCACCGTTCGGAAGGCTATATCAAGCCCCCGTGACCGAATGGGCATGTCCGATACGTCCCTCATCGGCGAGAAGATCGAGCAGCCAGTCCGCCTGCTCCGTGAGACCGACACCGACTGCTGGCTCACCATCGCCCGCGAGACAACCGAGATCGACGAGCCCTGTCTCCCGTTCTTGCTCGGGTTCGATGTCGTCTGGCCGACGTTCGTCGTCGTCACCCGCGAGGACGACCGACACGTCGTCATTGGCCGCCACGACGCGCCGAACGCCGAGGCGCTCGGCGAGTACACGGTACACCCGTACGACGAGTCGTTCGAACCGGCACTCCGTGCGGTGATCGACGACATCGATCCGACGGAGATCGCGGTCAACCACGCCCGCGACGACGTGGTCGCCGACGGACTCACCCACGGGATGTACCTCCCGCTCACCGAGACGCTCGCCGGAACCGGGTACGAGGACGCGTTCGTGAGCGCGCGGGAGGTCGTTGCTCGCCTCCGAAGCGAGAAGTCGTCGCGGAGCACACACGCGTCAGGCGAGCCGCGGCGATCACGCTTACGCTGTTCGACGAGCTCGCCGCGGCTTGGACGCCGGAATGGACGAGATCGATGTCGCGGCGTTCCTGCACGACCGGATGCGCGACCGCCAGCTCGAGAGCGCCTGGAGCTGGGAGCACTGTCCGACCGTCCACGCCGGGGGCGACGCACCGGTCGGACACACCACTCCCGGCGACCGTACCCTCCCGCCGGGTGAGGTGCTCCACGTCGACTTCGGGGTGAACCACTGCGGCTACGCCGCGGACATCCAACGACTCTTCTACCGGCCCGTGGACGCCGACGGCAACACCGGGAACGCGGGCGACGCCGGCACGGACGTCACTGACGGCGACGGCGGCGACAAGAGCGAGCGAGACCCGACGACGCCGCCGGCAGACCTTCGGGCCGCCTACAACGACGTCCGAGCGGCGATCGACGCCGCCTTCGAAACCGTTGCGCCGGGAGTACAGGGGTTCGAGGTGGACGCCGCCGCCCGGTCGACGATCATCGACCGAGGCTGGCCGGCGTACGAGCACGCTGTGAGGCACAACGTCGGGCGGAACGCCCACGACGGCGGGACGCTGCTCGGCCCGCGATGGGACCGGTACGGGGAGTCCCCGGAGGGGATCGTCCGTGAGGGAGAGATATACACCCTCGAACTCGGCGTCGACACGCAGTGGGGGGTATCTCGGACAAGAAGAGCTGATCGAGGTGACGGTCGACGGTGCGGTGTACTTCGTCGAGCCACAGACCGAGCTGTACACGCTCGTATCACGGGAGGGCATCGGATCCGCGGGAAAGCGTTAGTGGTCTCCGCTCGGGAACTCAGTACACGTACTCGTCCTCGCTGATCGTCACGTAGTCGCGTTTCGTCTTCCGTTTGTTCCACTTGTAACCGAGCAGGAGCTTCAGCGACTCCCATCCGGAGCGATACGGCTGTGAGAGCAGGTCACCACCTCGCTCCGCGGCGAGCATCGCGTCGGCCGCCCCGATCACCCGGTCCCAGTCGGCGGGACCGTACTCGGCGACCATGTCTGCCATCGTCACGTTCCGGACGATCTCGTCGCCGATCGCCTCCTTCCAGCGCCGGTTGTAGGCAGCGAGATCCCCGTTCGCGGCGAGCTCGCCGGCGATTGCACCCGTCCGGACGGCGACGTGATCGCCGCCCTCGTGAAACGCCGACGTCGTTCCCATCGCGCCACCGACGACCGCGATCCCCGCTTCCGTCGGTGAATCGATCGGTCGTGTCGACGAGATCGGGTACGTCTCGGTTCCGCCCCGTTTGCCGGCCTCCTCGACCAACGGGAAGTCCGTCTCGATGTCGTATTCGTCGCCGAACTGCCACTCCAACAGCCGCCGGATGTACTCACCGCCGCTCGGGATCGACTCGTCGTCCGCGTCGAGCAGCTCGTACTCCGCGGCGTCGAACGCGTCGATATCCATCCCGATCGGCATCGTCAATCCGATCCGACAGAGCCGGTCCTCGTTCGGGAATATCCACGGGTACGCCGTTTCTCCAGGGATGACGCCCCACCAGAAGACGATGGCGTCGTCGAACTCGGCAAACACCTCCTCGGGCACGCGTCGGTACTCCTGATAGGCGATGTGGTTGGCCTCCGGCGGGGCGAGCCGGTCCGACCCACCCACACCCTCCGGGAGGTACTCGTCGAGCACTCGGTTCGTCACCGTTCGTTGCGGCCCGTCCGCGAGCACGACGTAATCGGACTCGACCGTCTCACCGGACGCCAGTTCGATAGTGTGCCGGGCCTCGGCGTCGTTCTCGGTGCCCGCGCCACCCTGGTCGTCTCGTCTCAACGCAGTGAGATCCGTTTCGACCCCGCGAACTGATTCCCCGACGCGATACTCGGCACCAGCGTTCTCGGCCCGCTCACGCATCCAATCGTCGAAGCGAGCGCGCTGAAACGTGTAGCCGAACGCGTCGTACGAGGAGTCGATACCGGTCGAGTACAGCGTCGCCGACTCGCTCGGTCCGCGGAACTCCGCCCGGTTCAGCTCCCGCTGAACGACGCCCTCATCGAACTCGTCGGGGTGGATCCCCATGAGGTCTACCCAGTAATCGAGGATTCCCGCGGCGTCCGTCGAGTCGGGACCGAGCGCCTCTCGATCCGCCCGCGGGACCCCTTTCTCGAACAGGAGGGTCTCGGCACCGGCGTTCGCGGCCGCGTGCGCCGCGGCGGAGCCCGCGGGGCCGCCACCCACGATAGCGACGTCTACGCGTTCCATATATTGTGAGGTCGGCGTCCGTCTATTAAATTCATGGTGTTACACGACCTGCCGGGCGTTCGAGCCCAATGATCGTTTGTTTGATTCTCTCCGGAACAGATCGGCTTCGAAAGACACCCTTTTGTGCCACCCGCCGAGTCCTCCGACGATCATGGCACGAGAGACGTGGGCGACGCGAGTCGGGTTCATTCTCGCCGCCGTCGGGAGCGCGGTGGGGCTCGGAAACATCTGGCGGTTCCCGTTCATCACCGGCCAAGAGGGCGGATCGGCGTTCCTCCTCGTGTATCTGGCTTTCATTCTTCTCATCGGCTTTCCAGCGCTGCTCGTCGAGTTCGTCGTCGGCCGCCGGACGGAGCTCAACCCCGTCGGAGCGATCCGGGAGCTCGGCAGCGGCGCGTGGCGGTACGTCGGCTACCTGTTCGTTGTCACCGGTTTCATCATCCTCTCGTACTACAGCGTTGTCGCCGGCTGGTTCCTGCGGTACACCGTCATCGGCGTAACCGACGGCTACGCGGCGGGTGCCGCCAGCCCGGAGGCGGCAGAGGCGTTGTTCGGCGGTGTCGCCACCGGCCTCGACTCGCTCCTGTTTCACGCGCTGTTCATGGCGCTCGTGATCGGGATCATCGCTGCGGGGATCCGCAGCGGGATCGAGGTCGCAGTGAAACTGATGGTCCCGGCGATCGTCGTGCTGCTGATCGGCCTCGCCGCGTACGGGTTCACGCTCGACGCCTCCACGGAGGCGTACGCGTACTACCTCTCGCCAGACTTCGGTGTCATCGCGGAGAACTGGACGAGTATTCTGCCCGCCGCGGCCGGACAGGCGTTCTTTACCCTCTCGCTCGGGATGGGCGTGATGATAACCTACGCCTCCTACCTCGGTGAGGACCGAAACCTCGCGGAGGACGCCGGCGTGATCGTCGGGCTCGACACGCTCATCGCCGTGATCGTCGGATTCGTCGTCTTCCCGTTCCTCTTCGCCGCAGGACTGACGCCCGGTGACGGCGGTGCCGGCGAGATCTTCGTGAGTCTGACGAGCGCGTTCACTGAGATACCCGCTGGTCGGGTCATCGGTGTGATCTTCTTCGGGATGGTCGGGATCGCCGCGCTCTCCTCGGCGATCAGCATCCTCGAGGTGCTCGCTTCCTACGTGATCGACGAGTTCGGTGTCGATCGGGTTCCTGCCGCGGCCGGGCTCGGCGTCGCGGTGTTCCTCCTCGGCGTGCCCGTCACCGTGGACCTCGTCTTCCTCGACTTGCTCGACCTGTTCGCCGACAGCATCCTGCTGGTGCTGGGTGCGCTGTTGCTCGCGCTGTTCGTCGGCTGGGCCATTCCCGAGGTCGCCCGAGCGGAGCTCGAGAGGGGGATCGGCGATCTCGGCGGGCTCGGTGACATCTGGATCTGGGTCGTTCGTGTCCCCATCGTGATCGTCGTCTTCGTCTCGCTATACCTCGGTGTCGTCGAGTACGCGGCGTTCCTCACCGAGGACTTCGCCGAGTGGCTGGCGGCCCAGTAGACGGACCCGGTCGAGGAGCTGACCCGTCTCACCGTGACCGACCTGTTAAAGACGGGCGCGGACCAATCGTCGATAGTGAGCGATCCGATCCCGACCGGCTGTGACCCGGTCGACGAGCTGTTGGGCGGGGGGTTCGAACGCGGGGTCGTCACACAGGTGTACGGGCCGCCCGCGGCCGGGAAGACCAACCTCGCACTCGCGGCGGCGGTCGAGCTCGCCGCCGCCGGCGACCGATCGCTGTTTATCGACACCGAAGGGCTCTCGATCGACCGGTTCGAACAGATCGCGAGCGCCAGAGTCGAGCGATCGGACATCGATAGCGACGTCGAAACGTTGGCCGCCCGCCTTGTGATCTCGGAGGCGTACGACTTCGAGGACCAGCGTGAGGCGGTTCGCGACGCCGAGGAGCTCGCGGCGGAGATCGACCTGATCGTGCTCGACTCCGCGACGGGGTTCTATCGGCTCGAACGCGCCGGCGACACGGAGGGAGGGCAGTCCCTTCGGAAAGTCGCGAAACAGGTAACACACCTCCTCTCGCTGGCCCGGCGACACGACCTCGCCGTGGTGATCACCAACCAGGTGTTTACCGACCCCGACAGCGACCGGGACCGCGCGCTCGGTGGCAACACCCTCAACCACTGGACCGGGACGATCCTGCGCGTCGACCGCTTCCGCGGGGGGAACCGCCGGGCGACACTGGAGAAACATCGGTCGAAAGCCGCCGGCGACGCCGCAACCTTCCGGATCGTCGGGGAGGGGTTGGCAGCGGGGAGAGACGAGTAGCGGCCGCGGAGCCGTCACGGTGCCGCGGAGCCGTCACGGTGTCGCACGGAGTGTCGAGGCCGGATGTCCTCGGGCGTCGAAACGGGGTGAATAAAACGCTTGGACTGCGCTCGCCTTACAGCTCGCCGAGCTTCCGGAGGAGCTGGCCGCGATACTCCTCGTCGGCGTTGACCCCTTTGATCTCGAGGACGTTACGTTCGAGCTTGTCGAGCGCGACGTGGAACGCGTGTTCCGCGCCGTACCCTTCGCCGGAGCCACCGACCTGGCCCTGGTTGGTCCGGAGCCGGATCTGACACTGGATGAGCGGCGTGCCGCGGAGCTTCTCTTTGTGCTCGTGGAGCCGGACGTGTGCGTGCATCACCTGCATCTCGGCGTACTTGTCGGCGACGCCCTCGATGGACTCGACGACGTGTTCACGGGAGACCCGATCGAGTAAGTCGACGTTGGTGATCTGGACGTCCATCGAGTCCTGCTCGGTGAACGTGAGTGCACGGAGCACGTCGGTTTTGGTCACCATCCCCGCGACGGTGTCGCCGCCCTCGGGCGTGATGACCAGTCCGGAGACGTCGTTGTCGAACATGCGGGAGACGACGGCCTTCGCCGTCTCGTCGCCGGTCGCGGTGACCACGGGGCTCGACATGATGTCGTAGACGGGGAGATCGAGCATCCGATCGATGTCGCCCGCGCGGTCGCCGCTGCCCTGCCGCTCATGATCGCGGACGACGAACTCCACGATGTCGTTCGTGGTGGCGACGCCGACGAGCCTGCCGTCGTCGTCAAGCACGGGCAGCCGGGAGATGCCGTTCTCGCGGAGCCGGTTGATCGCCTGTCCGACGCTGTCGCCGTCGTTGATCCCGATCACGTCGGTCGTAGCGACCTGATCGACGGTGATCGCGTCGAGACTGTCGAGAACCGCCTCCAGGATCTGGTCGACCGTGATGATCCCGTAGAGCGTCTCGCCCTCGTACACCGGAGCGATCTTCACGTCGCCCTCGACGAGGAGACGGGCCGTCTCACGGACGTCTTCGGTCCGCTTGACGGAGGGGGCGGGCTTCATGACGACGGAGACCTTCGTGTCGTCCTCCATGCGCGAGCGCAGGAGCTGTTTCTCGCCGACCACGCCGGCGTACTCGCCGTCTTCCGTGACGACGATCCCTTTGGGGTTCTCGCGCTCGAAGATGGACCGGACCTTGGCGAGTCGCTCGTTGGCGACGACCTCGACGTACTCCGGCACTGCGATATCAGAGATGTTCATGGTCCATCCAAAGGTTCGACACGCCGGGTATTGAAAGTGCGGGAGTCGTCGCGCGTCCCCGGAACGCGGGATACCGCCCGCACATCGTGACTTCACGCGGAATGCGGTTCCCGTTCGGGTCCCCCTTCTCGCCAGGAGACGAGGACTCACCCACCGTGGCCTGTATACGGCCGTCCACGAGTACCGACTACGTGTGAAACCTTTTTGACTGCTACCGACCAAGGCTGCTGAGTGTACGATGCCGTCGTTCTCGACCACGACGGGGTGATCCTCGGGCGGACCCCGTTCGACACCCTTCGCGAAGCGGCCTGGGAGGCTTTCGAGCGGCAGGGCGTGTCGGATCCGGATCTGGCCCACGTCGACGACGTCGCCGTTGGCGTCGACCCCGCAACCCTGAGCGACATCTGTGAGCGATACGGTCTCGATCCGTCAGCGTTCTGGCGCGTCCGCGAGGAGCTCGCCACCGACGCACAGGCGACGGCCGCCCGTGCCGGCCGCAAGACTCCCTACGAGGACGTCGACGCGCTCCGACACGTCGACGCCCCGCTTGCGGTTGTCTCCTCGAACCAACAGGCCACCCTCGACGACCTGCTCGACCACTTCGGGCTCACCGGCCGCTTCGACGTCGTGTACGGCCGTGATCCGTCGATCGCGAGCCTCTCTCGAAAGAAACCGTCCCCGTACTACCTCGAACGCGTCCTCGAGGACCTCGGCGCGACCACCGCGCTGTTCGTCGGTGACAACGAGTCCGACATCGAAGCAGCCGATAACGCCGGGATAGACTCCGCGTTCATCCGCCGGCCACACCGTCGGTCGTTCGACCTTTCCGTCGAACCCACCTACGAGATCGACGACCTCCACGATCTGGTCTGTCTCTGCAGACGCTCTCCGGTCGGCCCGTCGTGAGGCGACCGATGGTCCCGATCGTCCCCGATACGGTGCGAGACGACACGACGTGGCGCGACGCTACTGGTCGGGCCGCCATCGACCGCCGATGTCTCCGCGAGGATAGTCCTGGTACGTGCCGTTGAGATACGTAGTGACACGGCCGTTCTCCTCGCTCAGCGTGATCGCCCACAGCACGTTCTCTCGGAGCGACGTCTCGAGAGCACTCATGTGCTTGGTCCCCATCCAGTCGGGGTACTCGAGATTTTCGACGCCAGCAACCTCGGCCCGACCGGGGCTCCGGACCCGAACCATCTGTCGCTGGATCGTTCCATCTCCGGTCACGACGATGGCGCCATCGCGGCTGAACGCGACGTCCTCGGCGACCCGCCGGAACCCCTCTGGTGAGTCGAGCACGACCTTACACCGATCGGTAGGCCAGATGTTCTCCCCGAGCGGATCGGTGTACTCCTCGAAATCGGTTTCGGCGACCACGAGGAAGTAGAGACTGGGACCGCTCACGTACTGGTCGTCCCACTTGTCGAACTCTATGCTCAGCGACTCGGCGACGTACCGGATCCGGTCCATGAGGTCCTGACTGGTGGCGTACTTCTGTAAAACGCGGTCGAGTTCCTCCATTTGTTCACTTTTATCATACGCCTGGAACGAACTAAAACCCAGCGCGGGTCGGCCTTCCGGCGGCGCCGAACGCGCGTTCGAGCCGTGTCGGGCGCTGCGAGCCGCCACGATCAACGCTCGCCGCGATCGATTCGGTCGATCGCGAATTGGAGCCGTTCCCCGAGTGAGACGGACGTGTCGATCCACGAATGTGTGTATATAAGGGGTCAAAAGGCCTACGTATCGCCACGATCCCGTGGTGTTTATGCCGCTTCCGGCACCCAGTTCGGCTATGACCGAGGTCATCGATGGCGAGGCGGTCGCGGCGGACGTCCGGTCGGATGTCGCCGGCTGCGTGGAAACGCTCGTGGACGCGGGTGTGGAACCGGGGTTGGCGACCGTGTTGATGAGCGACGACCCCGCGAGCGAGACGTACGTCTCGATGAAACAGCGCGACTGCGAGGAGGTCGGCATCGAGGGGATCCACGTCGACGTCGACGCCGACGCCCCCGCTGAGACCCTGTTCGACACCATCGACGAGCTCAACGGCCGCGGGGACGTCCACGGGATCTTGGTTCAGCTCCCCCTCCCCGACCACGTCGACACCAGAAGCGTGCTCCGGCGAATCGACCCCGCGAAGGACGTCGACGGGTTCCACCCGGAGAACGTCGGCCGGCTCGTCGCTGGTGACGCCCGGTTCAAACCCTGTACTCCTCACGGCGTCCAGCAGCTGCTCGCGGCGTATGACATCGAGACGGAGGGCGCGGACGCAGTCGTCGTCGGTCGCTCGGACATCGTCGGCAAGCCGATGGCGAACCTGCTGATCCAGAAGTCACCCACTGGAAACGCGACGACGACGGTGTGTCACTCCCGGACCGAGGACGTGGCGTCGAAGCTCGCGGACGCGGACGTCGTCGTCGCGGCGGCGGGGATCCCGGAGTTCATTGACGGCTCGATGCTGAAGGCGGGCGCGACCGTGATCGACGTGGGGATAAATCGCGTGGAAGCAGACACCGAGAAGGGGTATACACTGGTGGGGGACGTGGAGTACGAGTCAGCGAGCGAGGTAGCGGGAGCGATCACCCCCGTTCCCGGCGGGGTAGGTCCGATGACGCGCGCGATGCTGCTTTATAATACGGTGAAGGCAGCCGGCCTCCAACACGACGTCGACGTGGATCTGGACTGACGTCGGGACGCTGCGGAGTTCCTGCGTTCTCGTGGTCAACCGTTATATATGAAGAGTCCCGCGTATACTCTTGACCTCCTCCCACGGCTAAAGCCGATGGGCTTTCGCCTCGCTACCGCTGTAACCGCCTGCGGGTCGGCCCTGAACGGATTCAAACCCCAGCCGCGGCCCCGCTAGCAGCCAGCACATTGCGTTTCACCGCGTTCGTTTATAAGCGATCGTTCGTCGCTGCACCGCGTTCGTTTATAAGCGATCGTTCGTCGCCGCGTTCGCCCGCTCAGTCGTCGTCAGCCGCGGCGGCGCGGTTCCGGATCTCGATCCGGCCCTCGACCGTGGGATCGATCCCGTACTCGCGGGCATATGCGGCGAGCACCTCGTACTGGATCGCGGCTTCGCCGATCCGATGGCGCTGTTCGAGCGTCGGGAACTCGTGGTCGGAATGGAGCAGGTACTCGGAGGTCGCGACCGTGTACGTCGCCTCCGGATCGATCGGGTCACCGCCGACGCGCGCCTCGACGAGCGCTTCGCGGCCGGCGTCCCACACCACCCGCGCGTTCGAGACGTGCCCGTGCCACCAGTCGTCCTCGCCGAAATCGACGTCGGGTGCCGCCATCTCTCGAAGCACGCCGCGCAGCTCCGATCCCGTGAGCGAGACGAGCACCACCGGCTCCTCGAACGGGATGAGACTGATCAGGTCGGCCTTCGTCACCGCACCGGTCCACGGGTCGCCCTGTCGAAGTCCACCGGCGTTCGAGAGCCCGACGTCGGCGTCGTGCGCCCAGCGGAACGCGTCGGCGACGAAGTTTCCGACCCGACACTCGCCGCCGTGGACGACCTCGCCAGTCCGGGGGATCGGCTCGGTCACGCGGCCGACGACCTCGTCGAGGTCGGCCTCGTGCATCCGTCCTTCGAGCGCCGACTGTAGGTCGGCGAGCGGCTCCGCGCCGTCCCGGTCGTGGAGCGTCGCGACGGGGCGACCACCGAGCTCGACCTCGACCACGACTTCGCCGTTCACGCCCGGTCGAACGAGCAGCGTCCCATCGACGTACTCGTTGCGCGGGCTGTGGACGTGGCCGCCGAGCACGGCGTCGACATCGAGCGCGCGGGCGAGCTCGTCGTCGCCGCTCCCCAGGTGTGAGAGCACGACGCGGTGGTCGACAGCGCCGACCGCGCGGTCGAGGTCGTCGAGCGCCTCCCGGGCGGCTGTCATGGGGTCGTCGAACGAGAGCGGCGCGGCCATCGGATTGAGCGAGTCCGTCGCCGGGTCGGTGACGCCGACGAACCCGACCGTCGCGCCGTCGACTTCGCGGGTCGCCCACGGGACGACGCCCTCCTTCCGGCCGAACGGGTCGCCGTGCTCGTCGCGGACGTTCGCGGAGACGAACTCGGCGGGTGCGTCGGCGACGGTCCCCCGGAGGACGTCGGGTCCGTAGTCGAACTCGTGATTCCCGAACGTGTCGAGCGTCGTATCAGTCGCGTCGTAGAAATCTAGGATCTGCCGTCCGCTCGCGACGAGCGAGAGGACGCCCGGAGCAGTCGTGTCGCCGGTCGCGACGACCGCTGCGTCGGGGCCGTCGAGCGTCCGTATCCGCCCCGCGAGCCGCGCCGCGCGCTCCGGCGCGTCGAAGACGTTCTCGATATCGGAGTAGTGAACCAGCCTGACCATCTATCCGGGGGAAGTCGACGGAGCGGGTAAAAGTTCTCGGAGTGGCGGACCGGTCGCCCTCGCGGGCCTCCCATGCGCCCCGCTCGCACGCCCGAAGCGTATTGAAAGCGTTTTTATGACGGCCTAGCCAACCTCGGAGTACAGCCTCTTCGGGGTCGATGATGTGCCGTTCCGATAGGGATCGACCACGGGACGGACACGCGAGCCCACGGGAGGAACATAGGTGAACAACACATGCCAGTTTACGTAGACTACGACACCCCAGCCGACCTCGCCGAGCGATCGCTCGAGGCGTTCGAGGTCGCCCGAGACACAGGAACAGTAAAGAAAGGAACCAACGAGACCACCAAGTCCGTCGAGCGCGGCAACGCGAAACTCGTCCTTGTCGCCGAGGACGTCTCGCCCGAGGAGATCGTGATGCACCTCCCCGAGCTCGCCGAGGAGAAGGGGATCCCGGTCGTTTTCGTCGACACCCAAGACGAGGTCGGCCACGCCGCGGGCCTCGAAGTCGGCTCGGCCGCCGCCGCCATCGTCGACGCCGGTGACGCCGCCGACGACGTCGAGGACATCGGCGAGAAGGTCGCGGAGCTCCGATAACCACCCATGAGCGCAGAAGAGGGCACCGGCGACTCGACCACCGCCGAGGTGATCGAGGTCGTCGGCAAAACCGGGATGCACGGCGAGGCCATGCAGGTCAAATGCCGCATCCA
>LFFM01002262.1_pt1 | contig 12792 bp, 10 predicted proteins | sample 643131 | NCBI WGS metagenome assembly LFFM01 (sample SAMN03777445, study PRJNA286221) | soda lake metagenome | biome: soda lake; feature: Kulunda steppe; material: water; isolation source: sample Tc-Br brine of Tanatar trona crystallizer | place: Russia: Kulunda steppe | collected 2011-07
GGAGCACGGACAACCCCGTCAGTAGCGACACCACGTCGAAGGCGACGTTTCGAACCGACAGCAGCGCGCGCTGGCTTCCCGGGATGGTGAAGTAGTACCCGAGCAGTGCGACCGCGAACAGGACGAGCGTCAGCCGGAACGCGGTTCGCTCGTCGATGGCACGGGCGAGCACTGCCCCACCGACTGCAGCGACGACGACGACGATCAGGATTCGGACCGTCCCGCCGACGACGTCCGTGATCGACAGGAACACCGAGAGGTACGCGAGTGCCGTGATAGCGACCCCGAGAGCGGCTGGATGAGTGAACCCGTTCGGGATCACACCGAACGGTCCGACACCGGGCACCCCGGTCCCGTCACGTTCCGGTCCGTCGTTGTCGATACCCTGGTCAATAAGACCGTCGCCGTCCCGCATCCGTTCGAGGAGCGGCTGGTCGCTCATCGGACGACACCCCCGTCGCTCGCGGCAACCGCCCCTCCCGGGCCGATCCCCGTGGAGTCGGTTCGGTCGCCGGGCGGAGCGTCGGCGGCCCGGGATGACGCTTCCCCTGTAGTCGCTGCCCGTTTGAGCTCGGAGAACCCGACATCGACTCCGTCCGCACGGATCCGGGCGTCGACGGTGCCGGCTTCGATGCGAACGTCGGCTTCGTCCGGATCGGCGACGGTTCCAGTGCCCGTCCGTGCGGCGAGTTCGAGCACGTCGCGTCGGCCGCGGGGGCCGGGTTGAACGTCTACCTCGCCCGCCGGGAGCGACAGTTCCACCGGGATCCCGTCGTCGAGCAGTGCGAGCGCGAGACTCGCACTCGCGCTTGCGAGCACGTCCGCGGCCGCGGCCGCCCGGGTACCGTCCGTTTCGCCGGCGATCGAGACGCGTCGATGTTCAGTCTCGGCCGCGAACTCCTTCACGATCAGGTCGTCGTGTTTCGCAGTCGCCGTCCAGTGAACGTCCCGGAGCGCATCGCCACGTGCGTACTCACGGAGCCGGTCGAACTCCTCGCGCTGGCGGCTCTCGCCGAGTGCGGTGTCGGCGTACAACCCCCGACGGAACCACGCGGGGACCGGATGACACTCGGGATAGACGACGACCCGATCCCGGACGTCGACGACGAGTCGCTTCTCGAACAGCCCCAATACGTCTGTCGCGACCACGTCTACCGGACCGAACCGCTGCCCACCGCGGTTCCGGTACCGGACCCGATACGTCGCGCTCCCGCTACCAACCGTGGTCCGGATCGGGTCGTTCGGACCCACGAGCCCGCCGTCGAGGCGGTCGGACACGTCGGCGATAAACTCGGTTTCGACCGGGGTCCCGGGTCGGTCCCCGTGGAACTGGATCCGTATCTCGTGCGTCTCGCCGACGAATCCGTCCACGAACCCGGAGCGGCGAACGCCGGGCGGATCGATGCGGGCCACCTGTAGGTAGGCTGCGCCGAGCGCGACGGCCGACGGGATCACCACCGCGTTGAGCGACCGCCCGCCGACCACGAGCGCCATCACCGTCCCGACGACACAGACCCCCGCGACGATCCGACCCCGGCGGGTGAGAGCGGTTATGGCCATGGATCACTCCACAGGAACCCGCTGAAGCGCCCCCGAGACGACGTCCTCGCCGCTTTCCGCGCCGGAGTCGGTCCGGATGCGGTGTGGTAATACTGTAGGAGCCTCGGTTTGCACGTCGTCGGGGATCACGTACTCGCGGCCGTCGATAACGGCTCTGACCTGTGCGGTTCGCAACAGCGCGAGGCTCCCCCGCGGGCTTACCCCGAGCGCCGCCTCCCGGCGGGTGTGCTCGGCAAGTCGGGCGACGTACGTGCGGACGGGCTCCGTCACCTCGACGGCCGAGACGGCCCGTCTCGCCCGCCGGATCTCCTCGACGGTCGCGACCGGCTCTACCGCGTCCACCGGGTGGTCGCCGACCGTCCGATCGAGGATCGTCGCCTCCTCTTCGACCCCGGGATACCCGAGCCGTATCTTCTTCGTGAACCGGTCGACCTCCGCGACGGGGAGCTCGTAGGTCCGTCCCGGTTCCACGTCGTTCTGCGTCGCGATGACACAGAACGGGTCCGGGAGCTCGCGAGTGACCCCGTCGGTCGTCACCTGCCGCTCCTCCATCGCCTCCAAGAGGGCGGATTGGGTTTTTGGCGGGGCACGGTTGATCTCGTCGCCGAGGACGACGTTCGCGAACACCGGCCCCGGCCGGAAGTCGAACTCGTCGGTCTTCTGATTAAACACGTTGACGCCGGTGACGTCGGACGGGAGGAGATCGGGCGTGAATTGGACGCGCTTGAACGAGGCGTCGACGGAGCGGGAGACGGCTTTTGCAAGCGTGGTTTTGCCGACGCCCGGCACGTCCTCGACGAGCAGGTGTCCGCGCGCGAGCAACGTGACGAGCACGTGCTCGACGGCGTCGTGTTTGCCGACGATCACCTCCTCGACGTTGTCGACGATCCGTTCGATGAGGTCGCTCGCCGCATCCGGATCCATCGGTGAGATCTCCGCCTGGTCGGCGCGGCGGTGGGCGTCCGCCCCGCCAGTCCGTCCCGTGTCCCCCGTTTCAGCTGGCGGAGGGGCTTCGGTCGCGTCTCTCGCGTCCGTCATCGTCGTGCCCGTCCCCGCGTCCTGACGGCACGATCCGGCGTCCGGTCCATTCGAGTCATGTGAACATGACGCATGAGAGGTGTGATATCGCGAGTTACGGACAGCAGCGGCATAGGCGTTCCGCCGCATCGAGGGGCCTCACTCGGCCGCTCGGTTCACTACAGCTGCCTGCTCGGTCCGGACGTTTCGGTGGCTACCAACTCCGGTCGTCGCGACCAGTCACCGCGTCCGAACGTTTCGGCCGGCCGACTCCCCGAACGATGCGGCACCCGTGACGGGGTCGCGCTCGTACACCGGCTCGCCGCGAACGAGCGTCAGCTCGGGGAATACGCCCTGAAGTCCCTCGAACGGAGTCCACTCGGCCTTCGAGTGGAGCGCGGCCGCCTCGATCTCGCGCGGGTTCGTGAGATCGACGAGCACGAGGTCGGCGTCGGCACCCGCCTCGATCCGTCCCTTGTTGTCGAGTCCGAAGAGCGACGCGGGGGTGGCGGCGACCACGTCGCGGACCCGCTCGAGCGACAGCTCGCCCGACCGGACCGACTCCAAGAGCAGCGGGTACAGCGTCTCGACGCCGGGGACGCCGCTCGGCGCGTCGGTCAACCCCTGGCGCTTCTCGGCGACGGTGTGTGGCGCGTGGTCGGTGGCGACGACGTCGACGTCGCCGTCACGGAGCCGCTCGAACACCGCCGCGCGGCGCGACTCCGAGCGCAGCGGAGGGTTCATGCGGCCGAACGTCCCGAGCCGATCGGTGTCGGCACGCGACAGGAAGAGGTGGTGGGGCGTCACCTCACAGGTCGCGTCCGTCCCCGCGACCGCGTCGATCCCCTCCGGTGTCGAGGTGTGTGCGATGTGAACGCGCGCGTCGCTCTCGGCACCCGCCGCGACCGCGCGTTCGACGGCGGCCGCCTCGGCCGCCGCGGTCCGATACGCCGACCAGGCGTCGGCGGCCGCCGCGGTGCCGACCCCGCCGAGGTCGCCGGAGAGAGCCGACTCGTCGAAGAGCGTCGCGTCCTCCGCGTGGACGGTCACGGGGACGTCGCGGGCGGCGGCTTCGGCGAGGGCTTCAGAGAACAGATCGAGATCGATCCCCATCTCGCCGGTCGAGTCCGCGAGGAACACCTCTCCGAGCGCGAACAGCGGCCGGTCGAACAGCGTGTCCGGGTCCCAGTCGGCGACGACCCCGCCGTTGATCCCGTAGTCGACGAGCGAGGCGTCCGCGGCGAGCGCCGCCTTCCGGTCGAACGCGTCGCCGTCGACGGTCGGTGGCGAGGTGTTCGGCTGGTCGACGACGGTCGTGACGCCGCCGGCGGCCGCGCTCTTCGACCCGGTCTCCCACGTCTCCTTGTGGCTCCCGCCCGGCTCCCGGAAGTGGACGTGGATGTCGATGGCTCCGGGGAGCAGGTGCCGACCGCGCCCGTCGACGACGCGCTCGCCGGCGACCGGGTCGAGTCCCTCCTCGACCGCGTCGATGACTCCGTCTCGGACCCGCACGTCGCGGACCCGACCGTCGGCGAGCGCCGCGCCTGTGATGAGCATGCCTACGCGCTCGCGTCGCGTCGGTTAAACCGTGGTGGTCCCGCCCGGCCGCGGCGGCGATCCGATCGACCTCCGTTTGACGCGCTTACGCTGCCCGGCGGGTCGGCGAAAGGATATCAGGTATACCGCCTTCTCCGACCGGAGACGCCCAAAACCCGTCGATAACGGTCTCCTAACTAAGAGGATGGGAACGGAGGACTGTGTATGGGTCTCTCTCACGCAGTTCACGACGGAACGCTGCTCACACCCATTCAGCTCGGTGGGGACCTGATCGGACTGGCGATACTCTTTCTCGTCTTTGCGATCGTCGCGGCGGTCGCCGGTGCCAGCGGAGTCGCCGGGGTGAGTATGCGGATCGCGAAATGGCTCGTCATAATCTTCATCGTGCTTGCCATCGTCGCGTTCGTTCTCTGAGCCATACCGGTCGATACCCGTCCGTCGCGGCGTTTCAGCGTTAGTCCGTCGTGGCGGGATCCGAGGCACCCTCGTCTTTCTGGGTATCGCTCTGCTTCATTTCGGCTTCTGACGCCGAACCCCCCGGTCCGAGCGTATCCGGCGTTCCGGGTCCGCTGATGAACCGTTTCGTCCGTTCGTGTTCGGGGTTCCCGAAGAACGATCGTACGTCGTTCGCCTCGACGACCTCCCCCAAGTACAAGAAGACGACCTCGTCGGCGAGCCGGCGAGCCTGGTCCATGCTGTGTGTCACCATGACTATCGTGTACTCCTCGGCGAGTCCGGCGAGCGTCTCCTCGACGTTTTCGGCCGACACCGGGTCGAGCGCCGACGTGACCTCATCACAGAGTAGCACGTCGGGCTCGACCGCGAGCGACCGCGCGAGACAGAGCCGCTGGATCTGCCCGGTCGAGAGCCCCGCTGCCGGCGCGTCCAGCCGGTCGGCGACCTCGTCCCAGAGGTCGACCTGCCGGAGATACCGCTCGACGCGGTCGTCGAGGTCATCTTTCGAGTCGTGGAGGCCGTGGATCCGGAGCCCGTACGCGACGTTCTCGTAGATCGACAGCGGCAGCGGGGTCGGGTCCTGCGGAACGTAGCCGATCCGCCGCCGGAGCTCGGGCGCTGGCACGTCGGTGTCGTAGACGGGTTCGCCGCGCAGATACACCTCGCCGGTGACCTCCACGTTCGGCTGGATGTCGTGGAGCCGGTCGAGGGCCTTGAGGTACGTCGATTTCCCGCAGCCCGACGGCCCGATGATCGCTGTCAGTCGGTTCTCCGGGAACGACAGGTCGACACCTTTCACGGCTTCGACCCGGTGGTCTCCGGTGTACGTTACGGCCAGGTTCCGTGTTTCGAGGACGGTATCGGTCATGAGTGTCTCCCACCCGGGGCAAACCGGGCGTAGCGTCCGGCGAGCAGTTTCGAGGCGAGGATCAGTCCCAACACGACGACGATGAGGACGAACGACGCGGCGTACGCGTGCGATCGGACCTCGGCGTTGAACGACGTCGCTTGGTCGAATATCAACACGGGTAGCGTCGTCGCCGGCTCGAAGAGCCCCCGCGGCATCCGGGTGCTTCGACCGGCCGTGAAGAGGACGGTCGCGGCGTCCCCGACTCCACGGGCGAATCCCATGATCACCCCGGCGACGATGCCAGGAAGCGCGGCGCGAGCAGTCATTATCGCGCTCTCGAAGCGGGTCGCCCCGAGCCCGTACGTCGCCTCCCGCACCGTGTCGGGCGCGGACCGCAACGCCTCGTCCGTGTATCGGGTCATGATCGGGTACTGGAACACCGCGATGGCGACGATACCGAAAAAGAGGCTAGTCCGCGCGCCGACGGCGATGACGACGGTCAACACGAACACGCCGTAGACGATCGGCGGGGTCGCCCACAGCACGTTTAAGAAGGTGTTCACCGCGTCGGAGAAGCGCTCGCTGGAATAGTCGCTCTGGAGGTACGCCGCGGTCGACACGGCGAGCACCATCGCGACGACCGTCGCGGGGCCGACGATGAGCACGCTTCCCAGCATCGCGTGGAGGAACCCGCCGTTCGCTTCCAGCATATAGCGTGACCCGGGCGGAGTGACCGCGATGGTCGGGTCGGTGAGGAGCACGCGGCCACCGCGTGCGAGCGTCACCCCGATCACGATCGCCATCACGGCGAGGACGACCGCGGTCGCTCCGCGGACCGCGAACCCGAACGCGCGCTGTTTCGCGTATCGGTCCATCAGTACTGCCACCTCCGTTTCAGCCGACGGCGAACGAGCATCGCGCTGAAGTTGAACAGCCAGACGACGATAACGAGCAGCAGTCCGACGAAGATCAACGCCGACTGCGTGAGCGGTAGCGACATGAGTTCGCCGAAATCGTTGACGATCAGCGTCGGGAGTGTCTGTCCCGTCGAGAAGACGGAATCGGGCAGCTGTGTCTGTCCGCCGATCAGCATCGCGGGAACGATCGTCGCGCCGAACACGCGGCCGAAGCCCAGCAGAACCGCGGAGAAGATCCCCGGTCCCGCCGCCCGCAACAACACCGATCGGATCGTCTCCAGCCGGGTCGCGCCGACACCCAGCGACGACTCACGGAGCTCGTCCGGGAGCGCCTCCAGCGACTCGACGGAGAGGGAGATCATGAACGGCGTGACGACGATCGCCATCACGAGACTGACGGTCAGGATCCCGAGCCCCGTCGCGTCGGTCCCGACTGCCGGCGCGAGGTAGTTCCCGACGAACGGCACGACGACGACGAGCGCGACTAGTCCGAAGATGACGCTCGGGATCGCGGCGAGGACGTCAATAAACGTCGACACGAGCGTCTTCGTTCGACCGGTCGCGTATTCCGCGATGTACACCGCCACGAGGATCGCCAGCGGTGCACCCATCGCCATCGACAGCGCGGTGACGTACAGGGTGCCGACGATCGCGGGGAGGAAGCCGAACTCGTTCGACGCCGGGTCCCAGTTCGACGACAACAGCAGCTCAGAGAGGGGGTACTCCGCCAGGATCGGGAGCGACTGGTACGTGAGTACCGCGACGATGACGACGAAGAGCCCGACAGCGAAGTACCCCGCACCCCCGAGCAAGTAGCTGCTCACCCGCTCGGTGCGAAGCCGGCGGCGGAGACCCGGAGACAGCTCGCCGGCGGACGGATCGTCGTGCCGGTTCCCCCCGAGTGAGTCCCCGCTCATCCCGCTAGGAACCTCCCGGAAGCGCGTCGAGCGCCTCGTCGATCCGGTCCTGTTCGAGCGGGACGTACCCGTTCTCGCGGACGTACTGTTGGCCCTCGGTGAGAACCCACTCGACGAACGACGCGGCTTCGCCCTCGAAGCCGCCGTCGGCCGCGAGGAACATCTCGCGGGCCGGCGGGGCCGGATAGTCGCCGGCCTCGACGGCCGAGAGGAACTCGTCACGCGTCTCGTAGAAGTCCTCGGCGGGATCGAGTCCCGTGTCGTCCCCGTCGAGCGGGACGGGGCGGATATCCCCTTCCAGCTCCCCGCTAGAGAGGTCGTACACGTAGTTGATGTTGTTCAGGGAGATGGCGTTCGGCTCGCCGGCGACCGCCTCGGCGACCGGCTGGTCACCGTTGTAGTTCGCGTCGGCGACGCTCTGGAGGTCGTTTTGTGTGTACGCATCGGCGTCGCCGGCGAGGAAGTCGCCCCACTGTTTGTACGCCGCGGAGGCGTCGGAGCGCCCGTACACGACGATCTCCTCGTCGACATCGGCGTCGACCAGCTCGCCCCAGTTGGTGGTCTCCCGCAGGAACACCGACTCGAGCTGCTCGCGTGTCAGTCCGTCCGACTGTAGCTCGTCGAGGACCGGGTTCTCGACGTTGACCGTTCCGACGACCGTGTCGATCAGCATCGGCACCGCGAACAGCCCCTGCTCTTCCTCTTCGGACTCCGGCTCTCGGCCCATCATCGCGATGTCGACCTGATCGCTGAGGACGTCCGAAACCCCGACACCGGTCCCGCCGCCGGAGACGTCGAACCTCGCGTCCGTCTGTTCTTCGTAGAGATCGACCCACACCTCGACCATCGGGAGGGGACCGACGCCACCGGAGACCCTGACCGTTTCCTCGCCGTCACCGCCCAAACAACCCGCCACGGACGCTACTGCAGCACTTCCGAGAATACCCAACGCCGCTCGCCGAGACCGTGTTCGGTTCATTCGGTCCGGGCTACGGAACCAGCACGAGTTTATTCCACGGCCTCTTCAAATTTCGTTGGGAGTTCCTGAGAACGGCAATTGTTGCAGATACCGCGTTCGTCCAGACGCCAGCGGAGCAGCACACGCCCGGACAGCCATACCAGGCGAGAACGACGGTCTCGGCGAGCGGACGGCTAGACCGACATCACCACGGTCGATACTCGTGTGTCAGCCGATACCGACGCTCCGATACGGTTTTGGGCCGTCCGCCGGAACCCCCGGTAAATGCTATCCCGCCAGTTCGTCCGGGAGAACCCCGAGACGGTCCGCGAGGCGCTCGACAACAAAGGCGTCGACGTGGACCTCGACCGGATACTCGACATCGACGAGGAGTGGCGCGAGCTGAAAAGTCGCGGCGACGACCTGCGTCACGAGCGCAACGAGGTCTCCTCGCGGATCGGCGACCTCAAACAGGCCGGCGAGGAGGAGGCGGCCCAGGAGGCGATCGAACGCTCACAGGCGCTCAAATCGGAGCTGCAGGAGATCGAGGAGCGCGCCGACGAGCTGGAGGCCGATCTGGAGGCGGCCCTCCTCGAGCTCCCCGGGATCCCCCACGAGTCGGTGCCCGTCGGCGCGGACGAGTCGGAGAACGTGGAGCGCCGCCGGGAGGGGTTCGACGACCTGCGGACGCTCCCCGACGACGTGACCCCGCACTACGACCTGGGCGAGGAGCTGGAGATCCTGGACTTCGAGCGTGGCGCGAAGGTCGCCGGTGGCGGCTTCTACGTCGCGAAGGGCGACGGCGCGCGCTTGGAACACGCGCTGATCCAGTTCATGCTCGACGTTCACCGCGAGCAGGGGTATCACGACGTGTTCCCCCCGATACCCGTGAACTCCGCGTCGATGCGGGGCACCGGCCAGCTCCCGAAGTTCACCGAGGACGCCTACCGCGTCGAGGGGACGAACGAAGAGTCGTACGACGACGACGACCTGTGGCTGCTGCCGACCGCCGAGGTACCCGTCACGAACCTCCATCGCGACGAGATCTTGCTCGGCGAGGACCTCCCGATCAAGTATCAGGCGTACACGCCGAACTTCCGCCAGGAAGCTGGTGAACACGGCACCGAAACCCGCGGGATCGTCCGCGTCCATCAGTTCAACAAGGTGGAGATGGTGAACTTCGTTCGCCCGGAGAACAGCTACGACCGGTTCGAGGCGCTCGTCGACGAGGCCGAGGCGGTGCTCCGTCGCCTTGAGCTCCCGTACCGCATCCTGGAGATGTGTACGGGCGACCTCGGCTTTACCCAGGCGAAGAAGTACGACATCGAGGTGTGGGCCCCGGGAGACGACATGGAGGAGGGCCCCGACGAGGGTGGTCGATGGCTGGAGGTGTCGTCGGTTTCGAACTTCGAGGACTTCCAGGCGCGCCGCGCCGGTATCCGATACCGTGAGGAGCACCACGAGTCGGCCGACTTCCTCCACACTCTCAACGGCTCCGGGCTCGCGGTCCCCCGGATCGTCGTCGCGATACTCGAGTATTACCAGAACGACGACGGGACCGTGACCGTGCCCGAGGCGCTCCGGCCGTACATGGGTGGGACGGGGCGCATCGACGGGCACGACCCGGTCGGCGAGACGAAACTCGGCGGGGAGTGAGCTCGGTCTCGGCCGTCGGCGGGCGGCTCCCGTGATCTTTTGTGGGGTGCTCCGCCGGGCGCGTCTCAGCGGGGCAGCTCGATCACGATGGAATTCCCCGACTCGTCGATGTCCGAAAAGGAGAGCGAGCCGTTCGAGCGGCGAACGACCCAGTAGACGAACCAGAGATCGAGCCCGGTGCCGTGGTTGAGCGGGTCGATATCCTCGGTGTCGAGGAGGACGTCCCGGTCCGTCTCGGGGATCGGGTCCTCGGTGTCGGCGATCCGGATCGTGACCCGCTCGGTGGTGGCCGTGACCGTGACGTCGACGTGGGGCGCACTTGATTCCGCGTGGTCGAGCAAGAACCCGACGGCCTCCGTGATCGCGTCGGAAACGTTTTCGGTCGCGATCGCTTCGGTGTCGGTCGGGCAGTCGACCCGAAAGTCGAGCATGGCGTCCGGGTGCGACTCGCGGGCCTCCCCCAGCGCCGCTCGGAGGGTCGGCACGATCTCGACCGCGACGCGTTTCGGGCGCTCCAACAACATCCGGTTGATCTCGCGCCCGCGGTCCGCGATGGCGAGCAGATCGTCGATCGCCTCCGAGATCGCGTCCGCGTGTTCGGCTATAGAGTCGTCGACCGCCGCCTCTTGGATCGCCTCAGTGTGGCCCATCACGACGTTGAGCCGGTTCCGAAGGTCGTGTCTGAGCACCCGATCCAGCGTGGCGAGGTGGCGTTCGTGCTCCTTCTGTACCGTGATGTCGGTTTGGATCGCGACGAGTTCCTCGACCGAACCGTCGCCGTCAAACACCGGGGTGATCGTCTGAATCGCGTGATACGTCCCCCCGTTCGCGTGGCTGTTGACGACCTCTTCCGTCCACGTTTCGCCGCTTAGGACCGTTTCCCACATCCGCGCGTAGTACGCCTCGTTGTGTCGGCCGGACTGGAGTATTCGCGGGGTTTCACCGATGACCTCGTCCGTGTCGTGGCCGGTTATCTCCTCGAACGCGGGGTTGGCGTACGTGACCGTCCCGTCGGCGGTCGTGGTGAAGATCGCTTGGCCCGCCGCCTCGACTGCCCGTTCGAGCCGACGGCGGTCGTGTCGGGCGTCGACCCACGCCGTGACGTCCTCCTGAAACCCGACGAAATGGGTAAGCTCGCCGTTCTCGTCGTGGATCGGGGCGACCGTGAGTCGGTTCCAGAACTCGCTTCCGTCCGCGCGGTAGTTGCGGAGCTCGACGGTCACCGGCTCGCGTGCGGCGATCGCTTCACGGATCGCTTGGACGGGCTCCTCCGCGGTGTCCTCGCCCTGGAGGAACCGACAGTTATGGCCGAGTATCGTCGATCGGTCGTAGCCGGTCAGCTCCTCGAACCGGTCGTTCGCGTACACGAGCGGCAGGTCGTCGGCATCGGCGTCCGCCAGGGTGATGCCGATCGGCGCGTCGTCCATCGCCCGGCTCTTGACGGCGAGCTCGTGCTCCAGCCGCTGCCGGTCCGAGACGTCGGCGAGGACGTACACGATCGCCCCCTCGTCCCGCCAGTCGGCGCGTGCGACGGTCACGTCGACAGGGGCGTACCCGCGACCGGGCGCGAACAGGTCGAGGGTGACCTCGGCGACCGCCCGATCGCCTGCGCGGATGCGTTCGACGGCCGCCTCGATCGAACCGTCCTCCCGCGGGTGAAGCCACTCGGACACCGGACTCCCGCGGTCGCCGAACGCCCTGGGGACTGCTCGCTCCCCCTCGGGGTCGAGGAGCGTCCGGGCGTTCTCGTTCGCGAACACGACCAGGTCGTCGATAGCGACGATGACGCCGTCGGGGATCGCGTTCAACACCGCCTCGGTCCGTGTCGTCCGGTCGACCAGGTCCTCGCGACCCCGTCGGTACGCGACCGCGTCGCGTACCAGCGACGCCAGCCGGTCCCACTGGTTGCCGAACCGTTCTTTGATCAGATAGTCGGTGACGTCGGCGGCGATCGCGTCGCTGGCGATCTCTTCGGTGCCGTCGGTGGTGAACAGGACGAACGGGAGCGTCGGCGCGGCCGCGCGGACGACCTGAAGGAAGCGCACGCCGTTCGAATCCGGGAGGTCGTAGTCGCTGACGACACAGTCGATCCCGTTCGAGTCCCCGTCGCTCACGCCGTGGGCGGCGAGCGTCGCGACCGCCGCGTCGACGGAGCTCGCGGTGAGGACGCGTATCCGCTCGCGTCCCTCGAGCGCCGTCACGAACTCGTCGAGGTACGCGTCGTCGGCGCTGACGACGAGCACGGCGGTAGGATCGCCCATCGGTTTTCCGAACCTACGGACCCGTCCGGGTTAGACCTACTGACTCACCGAGCGCGTCACCCGCCACCTTTTATCGCCGCGGCGATACTACCCCCGATATGCCGAAGTATTCGACGGGCGGCGGTGGCGGTGGCGATGACGGCGACGCCTGTGAGCTCTGCGGACGCGAGACGACGAACCTGCAGCGGGCGAACGTCGCCGGCGCGCAGCTCCTCGTCTGCTCGAACTGTCGCCCCCACGACGACGCGACCCGAACCACCGGCAGGGGGCGTGGCGGGGGAAGCGGCGGCGGGAGCGCGGGCGGTGCCGGCGGATCGAGCGACAGCTCCGACCCCGCGGAGGGGACGGGGAACCGGTCACAGGAGATCGCGAACAAACAGGCGCGGGTGTACGACGCCGCAACCGGGGACTCGAGCCACTGGGAGGAGGAAGGGACGAGCTACGAGGACGACCGGCTCCCCTACCTGGTCTCCGGCTACGGGGACGCCGCGAGGGACGCTCGGCAGGACGCCGGTCTCACCGTCGAGGAGCTGGCCGACGAGCTCGGCGTCGCCGAGGACGACCTCCACGCGATCGAGGACGGACGGGCCGCGACGGCGAACGTCGGCGGCTCCGTCGTCCGCGCGGTCGAAGAGCGCCTCGA
>LFFM01002263.1_pt1 | contig 12791 bp, 13 predicted proteins | sample 643131 | NCBI WGS metagenome assembly LFFM01 (sample SAMN03777445, study PRJNA286221) | soda lake metagenome | biome: soda lake; feature: Kulunda steppe; material: water; isolation source: sample Tc-Br brine of Tanatar trona crystallizer | place: Russia: Kulunda steppe | collected 2011-07
CCCCGCTGCGCCTTCAGACTGTGGCCCGTGGGGGTTACCCCTCCAGGTGCTTCTTGATGTAGTCCACGGCCTGCTGGACCGTCGTGATCTTTTCGGCTTCCTCGTCGGGGATCTCGCACTCGAACTCCTCCTCGAGCGCCATCACGAGCTCGACGGTGTCCAGCGAGTCGGCGCCAAGGTCGTCCACGAACGAGGCCTCACCAGTGACCTCTTCCTCTTTGACCCCCAGTTGCTCGACGACGATTTTCTTGACGCGATCTTCGATGCTGCTCATTAAAAGGTCCTCCGAGGTTCTAATTGGCGCAGTCTTCCGGCTGCGGCGCGTATTGTAGGGGAACAGTTCGCTGAGTACCAGAACGCCCCAGCGGAATCCTGAACCATTTACAAGATACTGTTTAACAACGAGTTTTAAGCCATGTGCATGCCGCCGTTGACGTGCAGTGTCTCGCCCGTGATGTAACCGGCGGACGGCGAGGCCAGGAAAGTCACCGCCGCGGCGATATCCTCCGGGCTGCCAAGCCGCTCCAGGGGCACATTGCCAATCAGCGCCGCCCGCTGCTCCTCGCTCATGGCGGCCGTCATATCCGTCTCAATGAATCCGGGCGCTACCGTGTTCACCGTGATGTTGCGCGCACCGAGCTCCCGGGCCATCGACTTGGTCAGGCCCATGATGCCGGCCTTCGCCGCAGAGTAATTGGCCTGACCGGCGTTGCCCATGGCCCCGACGACCGAACCGATGTTGATGATGCGCCCGCCGCGCGCCTTCATCATGCCGCGCAGGCACGCCTTGCTCATGCGGTAGACGGAGCTGAGGTTCGTGTCGATGATCTGATCCCACTCATCATCCTTCATCCGCATGAGCAGGTTGTCGCGGGTGATGCCGGCGTTATTCACCAGGATGGTTGGCGCCCCGAAGTCACGGCCAATGGCGCCCAGCACCTCGGCAATCTGCTCCGAGTCGGTGACATCCAGTGCCATCCCGGTGCCCATAAGCCCGGCCTCCGAAAGGCGCTGCCGAATTCCCTCGGCGCCCTGCTCGCTGGTGGCGGTCCCGATGACCGTCGCGCCGGCGCGGCCGAGGGACTCCAGAACGGCTTGGCCGATGCCCCGGCTCGCCCCGGTTACCAGGGCGATCTGCCCCTGCAGGTCGTCTTTGCCGTGCACGCTGCCTCCTTCAAACAAAAGCTGTCCGGATGGGGTTAGCTGGTCGCCGGGAAACGGCGCAGCATGTCGTCCAGAGTGTCCGGCTCGCTGAGCGATCCGCCCTGAAGGCTGCGCTCAATCCGGCGAGTCAGTCCGGTCAGAACCTTGCCCGGGCCGCACTCCGCCAGGACCTGAACGCCTTCGCCGCTCATCTTCTGGACCGTCTCCGTCCACCGCACCGGGTTCGCCAGCTGCTCGACCAGCCGGCGGCGGATCGACGCAGCGTCCCGGCTGACCGAGACATCGACGTTGTGGATGACCGGACGGCGCGGCTCCTCGATCGCTACTTCCTCGAGGCGCTGGGCCAGACGCTCGGCGGCTGGCTGCATGAGGCTGCAGTGGGACGGCGCGCTGACTGGCAGCGGCAGAACTCGCTTGGCGCCGGCCTCCTTCGCGGCGGAACCGGCCCGCTCCACTGCCTCCTGGTTGCCGGCGATGACCACCTGTCCCGGCGCGTTGAAGTTGACGGGCTGCACGACGGCCCCCTGGGCGGCGCCGGCGCAGATCTCCCGGATCTTGTCGTCCTCAAGCCCGATGACCGCCGCCATGGCGCCCTCGCCGGCCGGCACGGCCTCCTGCATGTAGCGACCGCGCTCGGCGACCAGCGCGGCCGCATCGGCGAGCTGCAGCGACTCGGCAGCCACCAGCGCGCTGTACTCCCCCAGGCTGTGTCCGGCCAGCACCGCCGGCTCCGCACCGCCTCGTTCCTGCCAGACGCGCCACAGCGCCACGCTGGCGACCAGGATGGCCGGCTGCGTACGATCGGTCCGATCGAGTTCCTCAGCTGGCCCGTTCGCGACCAGTTCCCAGAGATCGTAACCCAGCGGCTCGGAGGCTTCGCCGAAGGTCTCGCGGACCGTTTCGTCTTCCTGCCAGGCCGCCATCATCCCGACCGCCTGGGAGCCCTGGCCGGGAAAGACCATTGCAAGTTCCGGGGTGTGATTGCTCATCTCAGCTCCTGCACGGAATCCATCTCGGGAGGGCTAGTACCGGACCAGCGCCGACCCCCAGGTAAACCCGCCACCAAAGGCTTCCAGCAGCAGGGTCTCCCCGCGCTGGATGCGACCGTCACGCACCGCGGTATCCAAGGCGATGGGGATCGACGCAGCCGACGTGTTGCCGTGCTCGCCCACCGTCACCACCACGCGCTCCATGGGCAGATCGAGCTTCTTCGCGGTGGCCTGGATGATGCGGATATTCGCCTGATGCGGGACGAGCCAGTCGACCTCGCCCTTGTCGACCCCGGCCGAGTCCAGGGTCTCTTCGACAATCCGCGTAAGGGTGTTCACGGCCACCTTGAACACCTCGTTGCCCCGCATGTGGATGTAGCCGCTTTGGGCCCCGAGGGCGGCGTAGCCCCGCCCCGGCCCCCACGGGACATACAGCAGCGGCTCATAGCGACCGTCACAGTGCAGGTGGGTGGAGAGCACACCGGGTTCGTCCGAGGCCTCGAGCACCACAGCTCCACCGCCATCCCCGAAGAGCACGCAGGTCCCGCGATCCTCCCAGTTGAGGATGCGGGTCATCGCCTCGGCACCGATCACCAGGGCACGGCGCGCATCACCGCAACGCACGAAACGCTCGGCGATACCCAGAGCGTAGATAAACCCTGAGCAGGCCGCCGAGATGTCGAAGGCCGCCGCACCGGGACGCACCCCAAGGGCGCGCTGCAGGGACGAGGCCGTACTTGGGAAGATCCGGTCAGGCGTGCAGGTGGCGACGATGACCAGATCGATCTCATCGCCGCTGACTCCGGCCGCTTCCAGCGCCCGCTGCGCCGCGATCCGACCGAGATCGCCGCAGACCTCCTCATCGGCGATCACCCGCCGCTCGCCAATCCCCGTGCGCTCGCGGATCCACTGATCCGAGGTCTCGACATGCTGCTCGAGATCCTTGTTTGTGATCACACGTTCGGGGAGGTAGCTCCCGGTGCCGATTATCCTTGCGTTGCTCACGCCCCTTCTCTCGCCCCCAGCAGCCGCTCGATGCGCGCATTGATCAGGTCCGGGACCCCCTGTTCGGCCTCCCGGACAGCGGTGTCGATGGCCCGACCAAAGGCAAAGCTGTCCGCCGAACCGTGACTCTTGAGGGCAACCCCCCGCAGGCCGAGCAGGCTCGCGCCGTTATACTGACGGGGATCGATACGCCCGCGCAGGGAACGCAGCACCGGCAGCGCGATCAACCCGGCGATCCGCGAGAGAAGGTTGCGGCGGAACTCCCTGCGCATGTACTCGGAGATCAGTGACGCCACGCCTTCACTGGACTTTAGGGCCACGTTGCCGACGAATCCGTCGCAAACGACCACGTCGGCCTCGCCCTTGAAGATGCCGTCGCCCTCGATGTAACCGGTGTAGTGGATCTCCCGGGACTCCAGCAGCAGCTCCGCGGCGTGCTTGACCGACTCGTTGCCCTTGATCTCCTCTTCCCCGATGTTCAGCAGCCCCACACGCGGACGCTCCACCCCGTGGACAGCCTCCGCGGCCACCGCCCCCATGACAGCAAACTGAAAGAGGTGGTCGCCGGTGCAGTCGACGTTGGCACCGAGATCCAGCATGTGTGTGGCACCGTCAAGCGTGGGGAGGGTGCTCATGATCGCCGGCCGGTCGATGCCCGGCAGGGTCTTCAACAAGTAGCGGGCGGTCGCCATGAGCGCACCGGTGTTCCCGGCGCTTACACAGCCATCGGCCTCCCCGGCCTTGACCATCTCCAGGGTGACACGCATGGACGAATCCTTCTTGGAGCGCAGCGCCTGGGAAGGCGGCTCGTCCATGGCCACGACCTGCGTGCAGTGGCGCACGCTCACGCGCTCGGCATCGCCGTACCTCTCCGCCCGGAGGTGCTCGCGCAGGGTCTCTTCCTGCCCCACGAGCACCACGTGGAGATGGGGGTGGCGTTCCAGCGCCCGCAAAGCAGCGGGGACCACGACACTGGGTCCGTGATCCCCGCCCATAGCGTCCAGCGAAAGGGTTATATGGCCCGTCATGCCTTCACCCGCTCGACGACTGGGCAATACCCCGCGATGACGACCACGGCGGAGCGGCTCAGTCGTCCTGCCCGCGGGTCACCTTGCGGCCCCGGTAGTAGCCGTCGGCGCTGATGTGGTGACGGCGATGAGTCTCGCCGGTGCTCTGCTCCGTGGCGAGCGTCGGCTTGCTCAGGCTGTCGTGGGAGCGACGCATGCCACGCTTGGAGGGCGTCTTGCGATTCTGTTGTACGGCCATTGTCTAATCACTCCGATCGGTTCAGAAATTCGTTTTTGGCGGGGCCCTGGTTAGTCATCTGCCTCGTGGCGGCGGACCTTGCCCTGCAGGCTCGCAAACGGGCTGAGGGCTTCCCGCGCGATACCGGCCTCGTGTTCGGGGGGCGTGCAATCTGCCCCTGTATGCCGCGCCACCACCGGCAGCGCCAGCAGGATCTCTTCCTCGACGACCTGCAGGGGCCGAACCGCCGAGCCGCAGACATAGGGCTCCAGCTCGTCGGGCAGGGCCTCGCCCTCCTCCTCGGTCGCCACGATGACCACCCGGAAGGCGACGACCACCGGGTGATGATAAACCCCGAGGCAGCGCTGGCACGTCAGCGGCACGTCCGCCTCGATGCGCCCCGCCAGTTCCCGCCGGCCCGCGTCATCCAGGCTGCCTTCCAGGCGAGCCCACGCCTGCCCTTCCTGGATCGCCAGCAACGGCGCCAGGCGCGGCATGGTCGGCAGCGCCAGAGTGCCCTGGTGGACACGAGGCGGCGTGCCAAAATCGTCTGGAGCCAGCCCATCCGGCAACATAAGGGTCTGCATACTAGCCCCGCCACCGGATACTGTAAAGTGCTGGCACTGCGCCGTTTACGGCGCTAGGGTGCACGGCGTTCCAAGCCAATGGGTCTTAATCTATGTCTGAAGCAGGATCGCTGATTCTGGCCTCCGCATCGCCTTATCGTCGGGCGCTACTCGAACGTCTGGGCATCCCGTTTGAGATCGATGCCGCTTCTATTGACGAGACCATCGCCAGCGGCGAATCCCCGGAAGGCGCCGTGGCGCGCCTAGCGCGGGAGAAGGCCCGGGCGGTGGCCGAGCGTCGCCCCGGAGCCGTGGTGATCGGCAGCGACCAGGTGGCCGCACTCGGCAGCGAGATCCTCGGCAAGCCCGGAAGCGAAGAGCGTGCCCGAGAGCAACTGAGCCGCTACTCCGGCCAATGCGTGCGCTTTCTCACCGCAGTCTGCGTATGCCAGGACAGCGCCGAGGAACACCTGCTGGAAACCGTACAGGTCCGGTTCCGGAGCCTCGACGCAGAGACCATCGAGCGTTACGTCCGAGCCGACCATCCCCTCGACTGTGCCGGGGCAATTCGCTCGGAGGGCCTTGGTGCCGCTCTGCTGGAGTCCGTGGAGAGCAACGACCCCTCGGCGCTCATCGGCCTGCCGCTGATCGGCGTCGCCCGGCTTCTGCGCGACAAGGGCTACCGTTTGCCCTGATCCCCCTGCGGCTGCGGACCGGCCCGGTGGCCGGCCCGCAGCGCGACATCAGCGGGGCTGATACTCGAGACTCTGCAACGACTGGTAGACCCCCTGCCCCACGGCGGTGCCGAAACGCTCGGCGAGTTGGGAGAGGAAGTCCCGACGGGCTGTGTAGTCGACGAGCTCCTCCTCGCCGATCACGTCCCGGGCAACGCTGCGCACACTGCCGATCTCGTCGGCAAGCCCCTTGTCGAGACTCTGCCGCCCGGTCCAGATCAGCCCCGAGAACAGGCGCTCCTCGTCGGCTCCAGCTGCGTCGATCTGCTCCCCGCGCCCGTCACGGACCGCGGCGATAAACTGGCCATGGATATCGTCGAGCATAGTGCGGACGTGCTCGACATGGTCCTCGTTCTCCGGCGCGAAGGGATCGAGGAAGGCCTTGTCCTCTCCGGCCGTATAGATTCGCCGCTCGATGCCGAGTTTCTCCAGCGCCTCACCAATACCGAAGCTGCCCATGATCACCCCGATCGAGCCCACGACACTCGACTCGTTGACGTGGATCCGGTCGGCGGCGGCAGCGACATAGTATGCGCCGGAGGTGCCGACGTCCTCGATGACCGCATGGACCGGGATGTCTTCATGCTCGTCGCGCAGACGCCGAATCTCCTGGTAGATCTGCCGGGCGTGCACGGCGCTCCCGCCGGGGCTGTTGATGCGCAGCACCACCCCGGCGACATCGTCCGCCTCGAAGGCGCGCTCCAAGCCGCGGATCACCTGCTCGGCGCTGGCCGCAGAATCCGACATGATCGGACCATCGATCCGCACCTCAGCCGTGTGCGGGCCAACCTCCTCTTCGGCAGCGAAATCAAGGCGCCCGAGGGAGATCGCCACCAAGACAACCACCGCCAGAACGGCACCGCGGGTAATCAGGCGCCAGCGCCGTGCCCGCCGCTGCTCGCGGATATTCTCCTTCAGCAGCTCCAGTAGCGCTTCGCGCTCGGATGTCTCTTCGCTCATGCTGACTCCTCGTCTTGGGATTGCGACAGGCGCTCAAGCACCGCCTGCAACTCATCGCCCAGCGGTGCCTCGATACATAGGGGCTCCCCGCTGTCCGGATGCTGGAAGCGCAGCGATGAAGCATGCAAAAACAGCCGGCGCAGGCCGCACTCACGCAGCGCGGCATTCGCCGCACGATCGCCGTAGCGCTCATCGCCGGCGACCGGGTGGCCGATATGGCGGGCGTGGACCCGGATCTGGTGAGTGCGTCCGGTCTCCAGCCGCGCAGTGACCAGAGTCGCCCGCACCCACCGCTGTACCGGGCGGAATTCGGTCACCGCCGCCCGCCCCTGCTTGCTGACGCGCACCTGGCGATCCCGCGGTGCGCCGGGCAGGCGCTCCAGAGGCGCGTCCACCCGCACCGGCATCACCCCGCGCACCCGCCCGGCCAGAAGCGCGGCGTAATGCTTTTCCACCTTGCCCTGGCGAAGCTGCTCGTGGAGCCGACGCAGGGTGGAGCGCCGCTTGGCCAACATCAGGCAACCGCTGGTCTCTTGGTCCAACCGGTGAACCAGCTCAACGAAGGGAAGGTCTGGCCGAATACCCCGGATCGCCTCGACCAACCCGACACGCACGGTAGAACCGCCATGCACAGCAAGCCCCGACGGCTTGTCCAGGATCAGCAGCCGTTCATCCTCGTAGAGGACCCCATCGCGCAGTCGCGCCTCTAGGCCGTCGGGCAGCCCGCCGGAAGCGACCTCAGCGGGCTGACGCTGCCCCGAAACCGGCGGTATGCGCACCACCTCCCCGGTGCTCAGGCGGCGCGTGGGCCGCGCCCGCCCCCCGTCGACCCGGACTTCCCCCTTGCGCAGCAGGCGATAGATCCGGCTGCGCGGAACACCCTTGAGCTGGCGCAGGAGGAAGTTGTCAATTCGTTGCCCGGCCTCTTCGGCCAGTACCTGATGGTGTCGAACCTTGGGATCAGAGGCACTCATTCGGAAATTTTAGCAAAAGAAGAAATTTGAAGGGTGACGCAAGTCACTGATACAATTAGTCGCACGTGGCGACCGGTTAAGCCGGGATCCGCGACGACGGGTTTCATGCAGTGTCGCACCTCGTGCGGCACTGATTGCAGCACCAGAACGAGACAACGGGCCCGCGCCCGGACGCGGCGCGGGCCACTTGACCACGACCAACAAGCCCTGCGCCCCTTCAACAGGAGTCGAGCGCGGATGACACGGACGGATCTGTCGCACTGGATGGTCTGGCTCGCCGCCTGGTCGGCGCCACCAATGTCGCCCGAGCGGCCCTTGGTGGCGTGGCCAGATACGACGCCGACGTACCGGTCCGTCCTGTCCGGCGGCCTGGAAGCGATGGCGGCAGGGCTGCGGAGATTGCGCACCCATGAAAAGAATGCTGATCAACGCAACTCAGCCGGAAGAGTTGCGCGTTGCGCTGGTGGACGGCCAGATCCTCTACGATCTCGACATCGAGGCGCCCTCCCGCGAGCAGAAAAAGGCGAACATCTACAAGGGGATCATCACCCGGGTTGAGCCGAGCCTGGAGGCCGCGTTCGTCCAGTACGGTGCGGAGCGCCACGGCTTTCTGCCCTTCAAGGAAATCGCGCCCGCCTACTTCACCTCGGCGGATGGTCAGCGGAACACGCCGAAAGACGGCCTGCGCGAAAATCAGGAAGTCCTCGTCCAGGTCGATAAGGAGGAGCGTGGCAACAAGGGCGCCGCGCTGACCACTTATATCAGCCTGGCCGGGCGCTACCTGGTGCTCATGCCGAACAACCCCCGGGCCGGCGGCGTGTCCCGCCGGATCGAAGGCTCCGATCGCGCCGAGATTCGTGAAAGCCTGCGCCAGCTCGACGTCCCGGAGGGCATGGGCTTGATCGTGCGTACAGCGGGCGTGGGGCGCAGCACCGAAGAGCTCCAGTGGGACCTGGATTACCTGCTCAAGCTCTGGGACGCCATCCAGAACGCCACCGCCGAGCGCGCCGCTCCGTTTCTGGTCTACCAGGAGAGCGACGTCATCATCCGCGCCCTGCGCGACTATCTCCGCTCGGATATCGGCGAAATCCTGGTTGATGACGACGAGGTCTTCGCCAAGGCGCGCGACTTCATCGAGCAGGTCATGCCGTACAACCGGCAGAAGCTCAAGCAATACACCGACCCGGTTCCCCTCTTCTCGCGCTACCAGATCGAGAGCCAGATCGAGTCGGCGTTCCAGCGGGACGTGCGCCTCCCTTCCGGCGGTGCGATCGCCATCGACCATACCGAGGCGCTGATCTCCATCGACATCAACTCCTCGCGCGCCACCAAGGGTGCTGACATCGAGGAGACGGCGCTTAACACAAACCTCGAGGCCGCCGACGAGATCGCCCGGCAACTGCGCCTGCGCGACCTCGGTGGCCTGATCGTGATCGACTTCATCGACATGGGTCCGCCGCGCCACCAGCGGGAGGTGGAGAATCGGCTGCGTGAGGCGGTCAAGGCGGATCGGGCCCGGGTGCAGATCGGGCGAATCTCCCGGTTCGGCCTTCTGGAGATGTCCCGGCAGCGCCTGCGCTCCTCGCTTGGTGAGGCCCACCAAGAGGTCTGCGGTCGGTGCGGCGGCCAGGGCACGGTGCGCAGCGTCGAGTCCCTGGCGTTGTCGATTTTGCGCATCATCGAGGAAGAGGCGATGAAGGAGAAGACCGGGCGCGTGCTCGCCCAGCTCCCAATCGAGGTCGCCACCTTCCTGCTCAACGAAAAGCGGGCCCAGATCGCCGAGCTCGAACACCGCTACGGCGTGCACGTCCTGCTGATCCCGAACCGCAACCTGGAGACCCCGCATTACGACGTCCAGCGCGTGCGTACCGACGAGGGGCTCGAGCAGAGCGGCTCCAGCTACAACCTGGCCACACCCGCGCCGGAGCCGACCGTCATCGAAGCGGGCCTGCCGGCCAGCCGGCCACCGGCACCCGCCGTGCAGGGTGTAACCCCCAGCGCGCCGGCGCCCGCGCCGGAATCGCAACAAACATCGGACGCTGCAGCCGGGGATGGCCACCAGGAGGAGGATGCCCCGCTGAGTTCGATCTTCCGGCGTCTCCGCGGCCTGCTGTTCCAGAGCGCGCCCGGCGACGAGCGCACCGAAGAGGGGGATTCCGGACGCGAGAAGAAGCCACGGTCCCGGAGCGAGCGGAGCTCCAGTGATGGCAACGGCTCCAGCACCGGCCAGAACAGACGGGGAACCCGGCGCGGTGGCCGCTCCCGCGGCGGCGGCCGGAGTCGACGCAGCCCCGGCGGTGGTGCCAGCGAGGGCGGCAACGGTCAGCAGCAAAACGAGCAGGAGAGCCCGTCGAAGGGCGCGTCGAGCGAAGCGCCCCGCGCCCCGGATGAGACCAAGGGGCACGGTGGCAACGGCGGCAAAGGGCGTTCCACGGGCGGCAAGCGCAAGAATGCCGGTGGCAACGGCAAGGCTGAGGCCACCGCCGAGCCCCCGGAGGACGATGCCCAGACCACGGACGCTGACAGCGGCAGCACCCGGCAGGACACCCCCTCGGCGGCAGCGGGTCAGGACGACACCTCCCGCAACGCCGAAGCCCGCTCCGCCCGCAGCGGTCGCAGCCGCCGCGGGCGCCGCGGGGGTCGCCGGCGCCGTCGCTCCAGCAACGGCAACGAGCACGCCGACGGATCCACCACCGCCTCAGGCGCGGAGGAGAACGGCGACACGGGGCCGGAATCCCCGGCACCTGACCCGGCGGCTGCCGCATCGCCCGCCACTTCCACGCCGGAGGGCGCGGATGCGGAGAAGACGCCGGACAAACCTGCAAACGCGCCGGACCGGGCGGATACACAGCCCCCGAGCGCGGGCGGGCAGCAAGATGCCCCGCGGCCAGACAAGGGGAACCGGAAACCGGGGGACAACGGAAAGGCGCGCGCGGAACAGAAGCCCGCCACCCACGCGGAGGCGAAAGCGGAGAAGACCGCCCCTACCCCGAGCGCGGAGACCGGGGATGTACAGCCCTCACAGCCGTCTGCTGGCCCCGCGCCCCGGGGAAGCGCCGACGATGCGGCCCAGGGCAACGGCGGGCGCAAACAGGTCCGCTCGGGGCGTCCGCGCCGACCGAAGCAGGCTTCTACATCCGGAACCGAGGCATCATCACCAACCAGCGATGATCGCACCTCGACCCACGCGGAAGGTGAAGGGGCGGAAAAGGCCGAGTAACCGCCGCCCTCTCCGCCCAATAACGGTTGACTGCGGGCGGCGTCACGCCGCCCGCAGTCTTTCGTGACTAGCCCTGGTTCCGGCGTACCTCGTCGATCAGCCCATCGGCGGCATCCTGGATCAAGTCGAGCACGTGCTCGAAACCGCGCTCACCGCCGTAGTACGGGTCGGGCACCTCCCGCTCACTGCGGGTGCGGGCGTAATCGAGAAAGAGTCCGAGCTTGTGCTTGTGCTTCGGCGGGCAATCGGCTTGGAGGATGCCGAGGTTGGCCTCGTCCATAGCCAGGATCAGATCGTGCTCCTGGAAGTCGTAGCGCTCCACCTGGCGGGCACGCAGGTCACTGATGTCGACCCCGCGCCGCCGCGCGGCCTCTTGGGCGCGCTGGTCCGGCCCTTTGCCGACGTGGAAGTCATGGGTGCCCGCGGAGTCGAGGTCCACGTGGTGGTCAAGCCCCTCCTCGCGCAGGCGCTGGCGCAGCACCCCCTCCGCTGTCGGCGAACGGCAGATATTGCCCATACAAACTAGAAGTATCTTCATTTTGCTTTCCTGATCAGTCGGTTCCACGAAACCTGCACCCTACAGAGACCGCACCTTATTTACGGTTGAGGTGACTGCAGTCGTCGAGCCACTGCCTCCAAGTCGGCCGGCGTATCGACGCCGGGACCCGGACGCTGTTCGGTGACGGCAACCTGGATCGCAAAACCGTGCCACAGTGCCCGGAGCTGTTCCAGCGACTCAAGCTGCTCCGGCGGCGCCGGTTCCAGCCCCGGGAAGCGGCGCAGGAAGGCGACGCGGTAAGCATACAGCCCCAAGTGCCTGAGCCACCCGCCGGCCGCCACCGTCGTGTCATCGATCGCGCCGAAGCGCTCCCGGTCCCAGGGGATCGGCGCCCGGCTGAAATACAGGGCGTGGCCACGCCGGTCCCGCACCACCTTGACCACCGAGGGCTCGAAAAGCTCACCGGCCTCCGAGATCGGGGTTGCCAGCGTGGCGATGGCGGCTCCGGGGTCGGCCCCGAGTCGTTCGGCCACCAAAGTGACCAACCCCGGCGGCATCAGCGGCTCATCGCCTTGCAGATTGACCACGATGGCGTCATCGACTAGCGCCAACCGATCGACCACCTCGGCAATGCGGTCCGTGCCGGTCGGGTGATCCGGGGCGGTTAATAAAACCTCCGCCCCGAAGTCGAGGCAAGCCGATTCAATGCGCCGGTCGTCGGTAGCCACCACAACGCGCTCCGCGCCACTCTCGACCGCCCGCCGGTGTACATGCCGGATCACCGGCTCGCCGAGCAGATTGGCCAGCGGCTTACCGGGCAGCCGGGAAGCACCGAAGCGAGCCGGTATGACGACGATGAACGCTGGGGGGGTCATGGCCGCTCCTCCCGGGTACCGAGCCGGTCGATCAGCCCGGTCACCGCTGCGGATAGCTTCGCTCCGGGAACCAGCTCCACGGGCAGGTACCAGAGGCGGTCTACCCCGGGCAGGTTTCGACACTTCACGGCATCCTTCTCGGTCATCACGACAGGCCGCTCATCGACAAAGGCAAAGTCCCCCGGTGAAAAGGCGTGGTGGTCTGGGAATACGTGACGTTCCGCCACGCGGATCCCCGCCTCCTCCAGGGAAGCAAAGAACCGCTCGGGATGGCCGATACCGGCCACGGCGTGGGCCATGCCATCCGGCCAGGGCCGCTCGCTGCCATCCACGGCAAGGGGGGAGCCCGGACGCAGACGAAACACGCTATCGCCCTCGGGGACCGCGTCGCCGTTCACCGCAACGATATCCACTGTGGCCAGCCGACCGGCCGGTTCCCGCAACGGCCCGGCCGGCAGCAGTCGCCGGTTGCCCAGCCTGCGCCGCGCATCCAGAACCACGATTTCGGCGGCTCGCCGCATCCGGTAGTGCTGTAGCCCGTCGTCACTGACCACCACATC
>LFFM01002264.1_pt1 | contig 12785 bp, 10 predicted proteins | sample 643131 | NCBI WGS metagenome assembly LFFM01 (sample SAMN03777445, study PRJNA286221) | soda lake metagenome | biome: soda lake; feature: Kulunda steppe; material: water; isolation source: sample Tc-Br brine of Tanatar trona crystallizer | place: Russia: Kulunda steppe | collected 2011-07
CACCACGACAGTCGACGTCCGCTGTACGGGCCACGTTCGAACCGAGATCGGCGAACACAGCTTCGAATTCGGCTTCGGCGGGGAGACGCTTCGGGAGTTTCTCGAGGCGTTCTTCGAGGAATACGACGTCGAGGAGCTTCTCATCGCCGAAACGGAAGCCGAGGCGACGACGAGCGGCTGGGCACCGACCGACGGCGACCCGCCCGGGGCGTGGGAAAAGAACCCGGAGGGAGAACAGACCCGGGCGTTCGCACGCGTCGCGATCAACGGCCGGTTCAACGAGCACCTGGATGGGCTCGACACCGAACTCGCCGACGGCGACCGGGTTTCGCTTATGTACCCGTTCATCTTCTGTTGTTGAACGGGTCGTTGGGACCGGATACTATATCGGCGGAAACCCTACACTACGTTATGGACGATCCGTCCTCGACACAGACCCGGTCTCGTATTCATACTGCCCCGCGGACGGACGTCTCGCAGAACCAGGGGAAGTTCAGGATCCACTTCAATTTCCCCGGGCAGGCCGTCCCCGGACACGACGATCACGGCTACGGCCCGCTGGCGACCGTCGTCGAATCGTTCATGGATCCGGGGACGCTGATCCGGATGCACCAACACCGCAACGAGGAGATCGTCTCGTGGGTCCCCGAGGGCGTCATGCGCCACGACGATCGGCAGGGCAACGAACTGATCACTGACTCCGATCACCTGATGGTGATGAACGCCGGAAGCGGCTTCTGGCATGCCGAAGAGACGTTCGCCGACGATCCGCCGCTACGGATGCTCCAGATCTTCGTCAGACCCCACAGTCTTGACCTCGAATCGGACATCCAGCACGAACTGATCCCCGATCCGGTCCCCAACGAATGGCGCCACCTGTTCGGACCGATGGACAGCGATGCCCCGCTGTACGTCCGAAACGACGTCGATTTTTACGATTGCCGACTCGAGGCCGATGCGACGACCACCCTCCCCGCAAAACGGGGCTGGGACACCTACTGTTACGTCTTCGAGGGTGCCGTCGACGTCGCCGGTGAATCGCTCGGACACACCGAAAGCGCACTCGTGACCGGAGCGAGTGAGACCGACGTGACCGCCGTCGAAGACTCGGTCATCGTCGCCTTCGTCATCGATCCCGACGCACCGATCACGCGTCAGGGAACCGTCGGCCGTTGATCGTTCGTGGGATCTCTCACAGCAGTGCCACGAGCGCACACTACGGTTCGACAGAGCGGAGCATACGGCAGCGATCAAACCGAACGGTCGTCGACGACGAACGACAGGTCGTCGGCGACGTCGTTTCCGCTCATTATCTCGGGAATGACGACCGAATCCGCACCGGCCCGCTGGGCGGTCGTCGCGTACATCTGTGTCCCGACCCGGACGACGATCTTGGCCTCGGTCGCCAGTTGATCCGCGAGGATACAGATCTGGATGTTGACGTTCGAGTCGTCAACGGCGGCGATCACCGTGCTCGCCCGGTCGATTCCGGCCCGGTTCAGCGTCGCCTCCATGCGGGCGTCCCCATCGACGACCAACAGTCCGTCCTCTTCGGCCCGTTTGACTTCGTTGTCGTCGGCTTCGATGACCACTACGGGGTGTTCGTCGGTGTCGAGTCGACTCGCGATCGTCCGGCCGAACATCCCGTAGCCACAGACGATGACGTGGCCCGAGAGGTCGGCGATCTTTCGTTCCTGTTGCACGCGTGTCACCTCCTCCGATATCTGCCCTTTGAACAGCGCGGAGACGACCGTCTGACCGATCCACAGACCGACGATCACGAACCCGACCCGCGAGAGGACCGCGAACGCCTTCGTGGTCGTCCCGGATCCGGGGGCGTCCCTGAAGTGGAGTCCGACACCGGCCGGGCTGATGAGCCAGTACGCGGCCTCCACGATCCCCACACCGGCCAGCAAAACGAAACCGACGATGGACGCAATGACGACGCCGACCAGCGCGAGTACGGGACGGAGGGCCCGGGCGAGAAGCGGCCTGTTTTCGAGGACGGCTGTCGGTTCAAATCGCACGGTCTGATCAAAGCTCCTATGAAACACGTGAACTGCCGGCCAGTTGAAGGGGGCGTTAGAGTTGGTTTTTTCCGCAACTCGTCGTCGATTGACTCGACGGAGAGATGAGGGGCACCTGTCGTGGGCTCGACAGCGAGCGTTGGCCGCACAGTTGTGAGCCGTTCAGTACGACGCACACACCGCCTCGCGTGGTCGTGGAACACCGAGCGGCGGCGGCCAATCGCGGGCTTCTCGTCCGATCCTCGACAAGCGCACCCCCAAGCGGTTTTGGTTTCGCGCCCACAACCGGAAACCAGTGTTACCCTGGGGCCATGCCGCGGTCGGCTATCTACTGTATACGGTGCTGTGTCGGTATCGAACGGGAGAGACGCCCGAAAGCGCGCCAGTTCTCGCCCTGGCGGTCGGGACACAGATCGCAGATCTCATCGACAAACCGCTGGCGTGGTATCTCGGTGTGATCCCCAGCGGGCGCTCGCTCGGACACTCGCTTTTCACGGCGGTCGTTCTCATCGCGATCGCCGACTGGATCGCCAGACGGTACGGCCGTCGCGAGTACAGCGCCGCCTTCGCCGTCGGCCATCTCTCGCATCTGGCCGCCGATTCGGTGTATCCGATCCTGCGCGGCAATTTCGGGGAGCTGCGGTTTCTGCTGTGGCCGGCGATCCCCCAGCCGCCCGAGGAGACGGAAACTGATCGGACCATCCCGCAGGTGTTGATCGAATCGACGTTCTCCCCTGTCGGCGTCTTCGAGTTGCTGCTGTTCGTCCTCGCGACGGCGCTTTGGCTCGCCCACCGGGCGCCGGGGCTGTGGCTCTGTCTCGGGGCGGTTCGCTCGCTCGTTCGGCGTCGGTGACTCTATTCACGATCCGAGCCCGAACGGAGCTACAAGACTCAAGGCGCACCCGCCCACAGCGTCTCCATGGACCAGCTGTTTGCGCCCTGGCGCATCGAGTACGTCACGCGGGAGGACGACGATATCGAGGGCTGTCCGTTCTGTGTGCTCCCCGACCGCGAGGACGCCCGCGAGGCGCTGGTCGTCGCCGAGTCCGAACACGCCTTCGCGCTTTTGAACAACGCCCCCTACAACCCGGGTCATCTCATGGTGATCCCCCGAGCCCACACCGGGGCCTACACCGACCTCGACGACGAGACGCTGCTCGATCACGCGCGGCTCAAACGGCGGACGATCTCGGCGCTCGAAGCAGCCTTCGACCCCGACGGCGTCAACGCGGGGCTCAACCTCGGGGAAGTGTCCGGAGGGTCGATCCACGACCATCTGCATACCCATCTCGTCCCGCGGTGGGGCGGCGACACGAACTTCATGCCGATCGTCTCGGAGACGAAAGTGATCGTTCAGGCGCTCGAGGAGAGCTACGACCGACTTCACGGGGCGTTCGCGGCGGGCGAGGACACGCGGATCACCGAGCGCGGCTCGGTGTTCATCGAGTTTTGACCGCGGGGACGGTTAGTCCGCCGCCGTGCTCGCGACCGATTCGACGACTCCCTCGGGGACGGTTCCGTCCTCGTTCCACCCTCGGGCCGCGTAATACTCCTGGATCGCCGCCTCCAGGTCGGGCAGCTCGTAGGGCAGCGCGTTGTCGTCCGAGAGATCGAAGCCGCGCTGGTTGTTGAAATGCCGCTCCCGAAGGACCGTTTCGGCACCGACCGAGAGCAGGTCCTCGAAGCCGGCATCAAAAAGCTGGGTCAGATACTCGTCGGTCACGTAGCCGTCGCCGAACGCACAGACGACTCCCGTATCCCGGAAGGCGGCGCGGTCTTCGTATTCGACGAGGGTTTCGGCCTTCCCGAGCGTTCCCTTCGGGTCGATCTCGCCGCCGTACTCGAGTCTGAGGATGACCGAGTACATGTGATCGGCGCCGCGATTGGCGACCGCATACGAGAGTCCCTGTCCCTGGATGACGCGGCCGTCGTGGGCGGCGAACTCCAGTCCCTTGACGGACCAGTTCTCGACGCCGAGTTCGTCGTGACAGCGATCGACGCCCTCCGCGAGCGTGTCGCCGATCCCCTCGCGGTGGGCGATCTTCTCGGTGACCTCCTGGGCGAGCTCGGCGTTCCCGAACTCGTCCTCGCTCGCCAGATAGGCGGCCACGGTGACGCCCGCCGACACCGTGTCCATCCCGAGGGTGTCACAGAGCTCGTTGGCCTTCATGATATCGAGGAGATCGCCGACGCCCTGATTGGAGCCGAACGAGTACAGCGTCTCGAACTCCGGGCCCTCGGTCTCGAAGCCGGTCTCCTCGTCGCGGAGCGGGAGTTTGCAGGCGAAGGCGCAGGCCGAACACGAGCCCTTCTTGTACTTTTTCGCCTCGACGGCGTCGCCGTCGATCGAGTCGATCTCCTCGAAGCTCATCTCGCTGAAATACCGGGTCGGCAGCGAGAACTTCTCGTTTTTGAGCCTCGTCCCGGCGGTCGTCCCCTGCCGTTTCCGGATGTCGTCGGCCGTCGCCGCCTCGCGGTGGATATCCATCTCCGGGGGGTTCGGGATCTCGACCGAGGGCTCGACGTCGCCGGCGAAGGTGACTCCCTTGACGTTCTTCGAGCCGAGCACCGCCCCCAGGCCGCCGCGGCCGAACGCCCGGGAGTTGTACGTCATCACCGCGGCGAACCGGACGAGGTTCTCGCCGGCCGGCCCGATCGCGATGCAGTTTTCGGGGCCGAGATCCCGCGTCTCGGCGACGTGCTCGGAGACTTCGGGGACGAGCGCGTCGGTGAGCTCCGGCACCTCCTCGAACTCGACGCCGTCGTCGGTGACGTGGATCAAGAGCGGCTCGTCGCTCCGGCCGACCAACTCGAGCGTCGAGATACCGGTCCCGGTGAACTCCCGCGAGAGGTATCCGCCGGCGTTCGTCGAGACCAACCCGTCGGTCAGCGGCGAGAGCCCGGTCATGTTCATACGCCCGGTGAAGCTCATGTTCGACTGCTGGAGCGGTCCCGTCGACAGGTACGCTCGGTTCTCGGGGCCGAGCGGGTCGGCGTCGAACGGGATCCGGTCGTGTGCGAGTGCGGTCGCGAGCGCTCGCCCGCCGACGAACTCCTCCAAGAGGTCGTCGATATCGGTCCGTGTCGCCGTCCGTTCGCCGACGTCGACGGTGAGCAGTGGGCCTTCAGCGTGGAGCATACCGTCCGTTCTACGCGAAGCGGGTTAAGCGCTGTCCCCACCGAAACCCCACGATCGGCGCCGTTGGGCGGTATCGTGTCGCTCTCCCCGGCTGTGTCACCGGGTTTTTATATCCCCTCCCTCGATGGGAGGTATGCGAAACGTCAAGATCGTCTGTACGCTCGGTCCCGCCTCCGGAGACCGACCGACGATCCGTCGACTCGCGGACGCGGGGATGTCCGTCGCGCGGTTGAACGCCAGCCACGGGAGCGTCGAGAGCCGAGCCGAACTCGCCGAACACGTCAGCGCGGTCGACGACGCGACCGACGAGCCGCTCGCGGCGATGCTCGATCTCCGCGGCCCCGAGGTCCGAACGGCCGAAACCGACGGTTCGGTCGAACTCGAAGCCGGTTCGCTCGTCCGGTTCTGCGAGGGGACGACCGTCTCGTCGGAGTCGATCGGTATCACGGACTCGATCGCCGCCGTCTGTCCCGGTGACACCGTCCTCCTCGACGACGGTCGCATCGAAACGATCGTCGACCGCGTCAAAGGGGACGTCGTCTACGCCCGCGTCGAGTCCGGCGGAACGCTCGGTTCGCGGGCCGGCGTGACCACCCGCGACGTCGATCTCGATCTCGACCTCGTCGGCGACGTCGACCGGGAGAACCTCGAACTCGCCGCCGAACGCGGTATCGACCTCGTTGCGGCTTCCTTCGTCCGCGACAGCGAGGACATCTACGAGATCGCTGACGTTCTGAAGGGGTTCGGCGCCGACGACACCGCCATCGTCGCGAAGATCGAGCGATCGGCGGCCGTCGAGAACATCGACGGGATCATCGACGCCGCCGACGGCGTCATGATCGCCCGCGGCGATCTCGGCGTCGAGTGTCCACTGGAGGACGTCCCGGTCATCCAAAAGCGGATCATCCACCGGTGTGTCGGGGCTGGCGTTCCCGTCATCACCGCGACGGAGATGCTGGATTCGATGGTCTCCTCGCGTCGGCCGACCCGCGCGGAGGCGTCGGACGTCGCCAACGCGGTCTTCGATGGCACCGACGCGGTGATGCTCTCGGGAGAGACCGCCGTCGGCGATTATCCGATCGAAACCGTCGAGACGATGGCGACCATCGTCGATCGGATCGAGAAAAGCGGCGAGTACGCCGAAACGCGCGACAGCCGGGTGCCGCCCGCAGAGAAAGGAGTCAGAACCGACGCGGTCGCGCGGTCGGCCCGCTATCTCGCGGGCGACGTGAACGCGACGGCGATCGTCTGTCTCTCCGAGTCCGGGTACACGGCACGCAAGGCCGCGAAGTTCCGTCCGTCGGTCCCGATCGTCGCCGCGACGCCGAACGATCGCGTCCGGAGACAACTGGCCGTCACGTGGGGCGTCGACGCCAGGTACGCGACGTATGCGGCCGATATGGACGCGATTCTGCGAACCGCCGTCGACAGCGCGATAGAGGCCGGCGTCGCCGAAAGCGGCGACACGATCGTCGTCCTTGCGGGGATGATGAACGATCTCCCCGAAACCGACGTGACGAACACCCTGAAGGTTCACGTCGTCGCCGAGACGATCGCGACCGGCCGGACGGTCGTCGCCGGGCAGGTCGCCGCGCCGATCGCCCGGACGATGGACGGCGATCTCGGTTCGGTTCCGGACGGCTCGATCGTCGTCCTTCCGTCCGGTTTCGACAGCGAGTTCGACGGCGACGTCTCCGGTATCGCCGGCATCGTCGCCGCCGAGTCGGGGCTGACCGGCTATCCCGCCATCGTCGCCCGCGAACTCGGCGTGCCGATGCTCGCCGGGGTGACCCTTCCATCCGCCGTCGAGGACGGGCGCGTCGTCACGCTCGACGGCGAGCGCGGCGTCGTCTACGAGGGCAACGTCACCGGAAACGCACAGGACCGGCGGCGGTAGCGTTCGGGGTCACGGCCGATCACCTCCCGCTTTCGGGCTCGCCGCCACCGGGGCTTTTAACGCGACAGCGCCCCTATCGGTTCGTATGCAACTGCGTGACGCGCTGAGTGAGCTTCCGGAGACGGTCTTCGCGGATCTCCTGGAGGACGACGAGTCGTATCTGCTCGTCGTTGACCTCCCCGGCGCGACGGCCGAGACGGTCGACGTGACGCTCGAGGGGGGACGGCTCCGGATCGAGGCCCGCAAGGAGAAGGCCGTCCCGAGGGAGTTCAGCTACATCGCCGAGGAGCGGGCGCTCTTTTTGGACGCCGATCTCCCCCTGCCGCCGGACGCGACCGGGGCCGACGCCGAGGGGTCGATCGAGCGGGGCGTGCTCACGCTGACGCTACCGAAATCGGACGCCGACGGCGGTGAACAGGTCCCGATCTCGTGACGGGACCCTCGCCGAGCCGAGGAGTGGCGCCTCGGTCCGCCGATCTCCGCTTCCAGCTCCGAAAAAGGTGAATCGGTAATGCTCCGCGCCTACCGACGGTTCGTCGTCGTCGCCTACCAGTTCCTCCCGCTGCTTTTGGCCTACGCACGCGACGAAAACCGGTTTCTGTTCTTCGGTTCGAGTCGACAGGTTCCGCCCGAAACCCGCCGAAAGCGCGCCCGATCGCTTCTGAACTCGCTTTTGACGCTCGGGCCGACGTTCATCAAGCTCGGCCAGCTGCTTTCGACGCGACCCGACGTGTTGCCGCCGGAGTACATCGAGGAGTTCGAACGGCTTCAGGACGACGTCCCGCCGGCCGAGTGGGCGGCCGCCCGAGAGGTCATTGAGGCCGACGTCGGCCCGGTCGATGAGGTCTTCGATCAGTTCGACACGGAGGCGATAAGCGGAGCGAGCCTCGGGCAGGTGTACATCGCCCACCTCGACGATCGGAAGGTGGCCGTCAAGATCCGCCGACCGGGTATCGAACCGCTCGTCGAGGCCGACCTCCGCGTGGTCCGGTGGTCGCTGCCGGTCCTGATGCGGTTCGTCGGCGAGGCTCGCTCGTTTTCGCTCGAGACCATCGCCGACGAGTTCGAGAAGACGATCAAAGAGGAGATGGATTACGAGCGCGAACGCCGAATGCTCGTCGAGATCGGCGAGAACTTCGCCGAAGACGACCGAGTTCGGGTGCCCGGGGCGATCCCCGAACTGTCGAGCGATCGGGTGTTGACCATGGAGTACGTCGAGGGGACGAAGATCTCCGAGATCGAGGACCTCGACGAGTTGGGTCTCGATCGGAGCGATCTCGCGGAGACGCTCCAGCGGACCTATCTCCAGATGATCGTCGAGGACGGCGTCTTTCACGCCGATCCGCATCCGGGGAACCTCGCGGTTCGGGACGACGGGACGCTCGTCTTCTACGACTTCGGGATGTCGGGCCGGGTCGACCCGTTCATCCAACGGAAGATAATCGAGTTCTACATGGCCGTCGCGGCCCAGGACACCGACGCGATCCTGGATACGCTCATCGAGATGGGAACGCTGAGCCCCGACGCCGATCGGGAGGTGATGTCGAACATCATGGAGCTGGCGATCGCCGACGCCCGCGGCGAGGACATAGAGCAGTACCGCGTCAACCAGATCATCCAACAGGTCGAGGACACGATCTACGAGTTCCCGCTGCGGCTCCCGCCGAACCTCGCGTTGGTGCTGCGGGTGGCGACCGTCGTCGAGGGGGTCTGTGTCACGCTGGATCCGGACTTCGATTTCATCTCCGTGGCGACCGACTACCTCCGCGAACAGGGGTATATCGAGGAGGGCGTCCGCGATTACGCCTCCGACAGGGTCGGTGAGGTCCGCGATCTCAGTCGCTCGCTGGTTCGAGTGCCGCCGAAGCTGGAGTCGACGCTCGACGATCTCGACCGCGGCAACGTCACCCTCAAAGTCGAGTTCGACGCCGAGGAGGAGACGTTCGACCGGCTGGCGAAACGGATCGTTCTCGGCGCGCTCTTGGCGACGACGGCGATCTCCGCGTCCGTGTTGTACGCCTTCGCGACGATCGAGGCCACCGCGGTCGCGCTCGCCTTCGCGGTCCCGCTCGCGCTCATGCTGTGGCGGTCCTTCCGGAGCCGAAAGAAGAGCATCTCCGGCAAACCGCAGTTCACCCGGCAGCGACTCAGGGAGCGCGACGATCGGTAGATCTGCGGACGCTACTATCCCGCTGGTCCGTCGGGCGCCTCGGGTGTGACGTCCGAAAGCCGCATCGCGTTGCCCGTCACGGCCAGGCTCATCCCCATATCGCCGATCACCACCGCGTGGACGATCGTCACGATCCCGAACGGAGCGCCGATCGCGAGAAGCGCCTTGACGCCGAGGCTCGACCAGATGTTCTGTCGGATCACGCCGTTGGCCGTCCGCGAGAGCCGATGGAGGTACGGGAGCCGCGTCAGATCGTCGCCAATCAGCGCGATGTCGGCGGTCTCGATGGCCGTGTCCGTCCCGGCGGCCCCCATCGCGATCCCGACCGTCGCGGTCGCGAGCGCCGGCGCGTCGTTGATGCCGTCGCCCACCATCGCGACGGTCCCGCGTTCGGCTTCGAGTTCCTCGATCTTCCTCAGTTTCTCGTCGGGTAACAGTTCGGCGTGATACTCGTCGATTCCGACGTCGGCGGCGATCGACCGGGCGACGCCGGCGTTGTCGCCCGTCAACATCACCACGTGTATCCCCTGGGATCTGAGCTTCGAAATCGCCCACCTGGCGGTCGGTCGCGGCTCGTCGGCGACGGCGATGGCGCCGTACAGCCGCTCGTTCGTCCCGACCACGACGACGGATTTCCCCTCCCGTTCGAGCCGATCGACCGCCGAGCGGACGGTCTCGACTCTGTCGTTCGTCGCGGCGTTTCTCGAGGACGCTCCGACGGTCTCACCGCCGTCAGCCCTTCGGGCGTCGTTCCGCAACTCGAAGCCCAGTTCCGAAAACAGGCCGGGGTTCCCGACGAAGTGGGTGACGCCGTCGAGATCCGCGGCGATTCCCTTTCCGGCGATCGCCCTGAAATTATCGATCGATCCGTCGCCGTCGATCTCCAGTTCGTTCGCCCGCCCGACGATCGCCTCACCGATCGGGTGTTCGCTCCGCCGCTCGAGCGCGCTCGCCCGTCGGAGGAGCTCCGTCCCGGTCACACCCTCGGCCGTGATGACGTCGGTCACGGCGAGTTCGCCGGTCGTCACCGTGCCCGTCTTATCGAGCGCGACGACGTCGATGTCGCCGGTCGCCTCCAGATCCCGCCCGCTCTTTATTAGGACGCCGTTTCTCGCCGCGCTCGTGATCCCCGAGACAACGCTCACCGGTGTGGAAATGACGAACGCACACGGGCAGGCGATGACGAGGAGTGTCAGCCCCCGGAGGAACCACGTGCTCCAGGCGGCGCCGAAAGCGAGCGGCGGCACGAGGGTCACGAGCACCGCCGCGGTCACGACGACCGGCGTGTAGATCCCCGCGAGGCGGTCGACGTACTGCTCTCTGTCGGTCTTTTCGCGCTGAGCCGTCTCAACCATCCGGACGATCCGTGCGATCGTCGACTCCGAGGCCTCGCTCGTCACCTCGATCTCGAGATAGCCGTCCTCGTTGATCGTCCCGGCGTAGACCTCCTCGCCTGCGGCTCTATCGACGGGGACGCTTTCGCCCGTGATCGGCGCCTGATCGACGGCGCTTTGTCCCTCCCTGATGACGCCGTCGAGCGGTATCTTCTCGCCCGGACGAACGAGGACCGTCTCCCCGACCGAGACTCGACTCGCCGGTACCGTCTCCCTTTCGCCGTCGCGCCGGACGGTCGCGGTGTCGGGGGACAGTTCCATGAGTTCGCGCAACGAGCCGCGGGCTCTGTCCATCGAGTACCGCTCGAGGAGTTCGGCGACGCTGAAAAGCACCGCGAGCATCGCGCCCTCGAAGGGATGATGCGTGAGCACCGATCCGACGATCCCGGCGGTCATCAGGAAGTCGATATCCAGACTCAGATTACGCGCGGAGTAGTAGCCGTTCCGGACGATCGGCGCCCCCGCGAGCGCGGCGCTCGCGATGAAGAGGACGTGGCTGGCGTTGAACGTCCGGCCGACGAACTCGAAGAGGAGGGGATCGGCGTCGGGGACCGCGAACGAAAGCACCATCCCCGACACGACGAGGACGGCGCCGGCGAGTGTGGTCGCCCCGCGCCGACTCCGCCAGATATCGCGCTTCGTCCCGAACCGTCGCTCCTCTCCGACCGCGGTCGCGTCGTAGCCTGCGGCGGCGATCCGCGAGACGAGGACGTCCGGCGAAACCCCGCTGTCGTGAGTGACCGTCACCTGCCCCGCGGCCGGCTGGGTCTCGATCTCTCCGACCCCGTCGGTGTTCGACAGCGCGCGCTCGACCTTTTTCGCACACGACGCACAGTCCATGTCCGGGACGGCAAACGTCGTGGTCGCCTCGTCGGACCCCGTCGCGTATCCGGCCGCTTCGATCCGGTCTCGGACCGCCGCCGCGGAGACGTCCGCGCGACACTCCACGAGGAGCGTCCCGGTCGTCGGACTCGCGTCGATTTTCACGACCCCGTCGAGTCTCTCGAGGCTTTTTTGAACCTTCGAAACACACGACGCACAGTCCATCTCGGGGACGTCGAACCGGTGGGTCCGGACGGTATCCTCAGCCGGGGGCGGTCCGTCCTGGTCGGTCGGCGGAGTCATTGCTCGAGTGTTGTCCTCGGATAAATATATCGGTTGTTCGGCGTGTGACAACTTCGGTGGCCGAACGTCGCTACCGATCGGCTCCGAACGAATCGAGTGACGTGTCGGCCGCGACGAACCGTCCGGCGAGTTCGGCTTCGGCCCGGCGGAGCCGATACGAGAGCGTCGAGCGCGGAACGCCGAGGCGCTCGGCGAGTTCCGAGAGTTCGATCCCCCGCGGCGTCTCGTAGTAGCCGTGTTCGACGGCCGCGTGTAGCGCCCGTCGCTGTGTTTCGGAGAGCTCTCCGGAGTCGTAACTGTCGACGGCGCCGCCGGGCGCGCGATCGATCAGCCGGAGCAACTCGATCCCGCCGACGCCGTCGACCGCCGTCCGGAGCGCGTCGGCGAACGAGCCGACCGCCTCCCCGCCGGCGAGGACGATCCGCCACGTGTAGCGATCCCCCTGCTGTCGGGTCTCGAAGAGCAACCCCTCGCCGAGATGCTCTAAGGCGAGATGGGGGATCGACGTACAGCGTTCGGATCGATTCCACACGCAGTATATCACACGCGAGCCGTCAGTTCGCTCGAGCACCCGAGTCTCCGAACTCGCCCCGCAGTCGTCGGTGACGAGACAGTCCGGAAAGTACTCGGCGGAGACGTAAGCCTCCTCGAGTTCCCCGAGTGCCGCCGTCGATCCCTCGATGTGATCGACCCGTCGCAGGTCCTCGGCGGTGACGTGACACGAAAGCGATCGGACGGTCGCCTCGGGGTGGTCGATGAGCGCGTCCGCCACCGGGTTCCATCCGGGACGGTAGTTCAACTCGAAGACCAACTCGCGCATACGCCCCAGTTGTCGGCCGAGCGTTAAACACCTCCCGTCGTTTCGCCTCTGAGGATGAAACACCTCCTGTCGTTCCCTCGGGAGCCGCGACGGCAACCACTATTAGGGCACCATCCCTCGAGCGAGTATGCGGATCGCTCCCTTCGCGCTCGAGCGGTGGTTCGCCGAGGTCGAAGCCGACGCCGACGTGATGCTCGCCGAGAGCGGCGTTCG
>LFFM01002265.1_pt1 | contig 12781 bp, 15 predicted proteins | sample 643131 | NCBI WGS metagenome assembly LFFM01 (sample SAMN03777445, study PRJNA286221) | soda lake metagenome | biome: soda lake; feature: Kulunda steppe; material: water; isolation source: sample Tc-Br brine of Tanatar trona crystallizer | place: Russia: Kulunda steppe | collected 2011-07
CCAGCCGACCGGCGACAGGGAGGACGACGACCAGCCGACCGGCGACAGGGAGGACGACGACCAGCCGACCGACGAGTGAACGAGCGACGACCGGTCGTCCGACCTTTTTTATCCGATACGGCGACAGTTGACGTATGCGCCGGGAGACTGTGGCGGAGCCGACCGTCGACCGAGTACTGGGTCGGTACGGCGGGGTCGTCGTCGCCGGGCTCGGATTTCTCGTCACGAGGCTGCTCGTCGTGGAGGCCGTCACCCTCTCGGCCTCGCCGTTGGTCGTCGCGGCGACGGTCGTGCCGCTCGTCGTCGGGCTCGGACTCACCGTCGCGGGGACTGGGGCCTCGATGTTCGGCGGTCCGTTCGGGACGCGATTGCTCGTCGCCAACGTCGTGCTCGGCGGCGCGGTCGGCGGGATCGTCAACGGCCATCGGAAGGCGTCGGTACGGGAGCGCACGGAGGTGGTGATGCGCGGGGCGAACCGCGCACGGTTCATCAACCGGCTGCTCAGACACGAGGTGTTGAACGCCGCGACGATCATCGACGGTTCCCGAACGTCCCGTTCGTCGGGCTCGTCGGGCACGTCGCGTGGGAAGCGACGATCGGTGCCGGATACGCGCTTCTCGGCGGACGGTTCGACTGACGTCGTCTGCCGGCGGGCGGAGACCGGCCGCTCAGCCGTCGGCCGAGTGGTCGGACTCCCGGACGACCGGGGCGACCGAGGCCGTTCGGTCGGCCACCACGCCGTGGTCAGCCTCGGCGACGCTATCGGCGACCGGCTCCGACGCGTGCCGTGAGGCCAACGACGCCAACAGCGCATCGCGGACGCAGATCCGGGTCGCCGACCCGACCCGGGTCGCGGAGCCGGAGAAGTCGGTAGACTCGCCCGCGGGATCGCACGCGACGACCACCGCGTCGCTCGTCGTGCCCGGGAACCCAGTCGTCGCGAGCAGCGTCGTCGCCTTCGCCTCGGCGGCGACCGCTACGAGATTCGCCAGCGCACCCGGTTCGAGGTCACGTCCCGTGCCGACGAGCAGGTTTACGGTGCCGATCGGGGGTCGGTCGTCGGCCGTCGGATCGCCTCCGTCAGCCGACGGATCGCCTCCGTCAGCCGACGGATCGTCCACGTCGGCTCGCCCCGCGTTCGTTGCGGGCGTCGAGTCGTCGATCGGAAGCGCAGCGGGATTCGAGAGGCCGGCGGTGGCGACGACCGTCACGTCGTCCAGCCGGGCAACTCTGGCGTGTCGCTGGTCGACGCCGGTCAGAAGTGCGGGCAGACCGGCGTCACGGGCGCCGTCGTGGGACGTTCCCGCGGCCGCGCGGCACGCCGCATCGGCCGCCTCCTGCGTGAAGCCGGCGCTCGACAGCCGTTCGGCCACGTACGATCGGAGGTTGTGCCGATCGCTCTCGCCCCAACCGTCGGGTACCGTGACGTTGTACGCGGCGTCGGCGACGCGGACCCCGCCGTCGAACCCGGTCGAGAGGAACCGCCCCGCGGGGAGCCCACAGCGACACACCCCGTCGACGACGTCGATCTCGAACGCTCCGGGTACGGGACTCATACGGCGAGCGCGTCGAGCAGCCGGTCGTTTTCGCCCGGCCTCCGGATCGCCGTTCGGAGGTGGTTGTCGAGCCCTGCGAACGTCCGCGCATCCCGGAGCGCGATCCCGCGTTCCCGGGCCGCATCGAGGATCGCGTCGGGATCGTCGTCGCCGACGTCGAACAACAGGAACGGCGCGTCCGACGGATACACAGACCACCGTGTCGAGAGCCGGGCAGCGACTCGGTCGCGTTCGCGCTCGACCAGTTCCCGGGTGCGGTCGACGAACGCCCGCTGCTCCAGACAGTAGCGCCCGACCGCGGCGGCCGGCGCCGACAGTCCCCACGTAACGCGTCCCGCGTCGAGCCGATCCCGGATGTCACCGGTCGCGACCAGATATCCGGCCCGAAGCCCGGGCAGCCCGAACACCTTGGTGAGCGAGCGCGCGACGACGACGCCCGGTTCGCCCGCGACTGACGGCCGGTCGACGAAGTCGAGAAACGCCTCGTCGACGAACAACGTCGCGTCGGCGTCCCGACACCGGGCCGCCAGGTCGCGAAGCGGGTCGATCCCGATCACCTCGCCGGTCGGGTTGTTCGGTCGGCACACGACGACGAGGTCGTGTCCCGCGGGATCGACCGCCGTGACGTCGTCGTGGGGAACCGACACCTCCTCGCCGCCCTGCAGTCGGATCTCGTGAGCGTATTCGCCGAACGTGGGTTCGGGGACGATCACCGACGCGTCCGGATCGACCAGCAGCGAGAACAGGAGACGGATGCCCGCCATCGCCCCTGCTGTCGGGATGATCCGTCTCGGCTCGCAGTCGAGGTACGCCGCGGCGGCGGCGCGGAACTCCCCGTAGTCGTCCGGCGGATACCGCCGGGACTCCGAGAGGGCCGCGTCGTACACCGGCGTGATACCTGACGGAGTCCGTGGGTTCGTGTTCGCGCTGAAATCGACCACGCGTGGGTCGCTGCTCCCGCCGTGGGGAACGCGACCGATCTCGTCCAGCGCCTGAGGGTCCATGTACCTCGAAAACGTCGGCGAGTTTATAAAATACTCGTCCGGACCCCGCCGTACGATCGGGGCGCAGGTCGCACGAGTCGCCCTACCCTCGATGCGGACCGCGCCGGCGACCGCGTCGCGGACGTCGTCCGTGGCCGGACCGGGAACCACGTCCGCCGACGCGCGTCTCACTCCGCCAGCCGTCGGGCGAGGCGCAGATCCGCCGGCCGATTCACGTTGACGGCGAGGGACCGTCGATCGCGGACGACCGTTCTGTCCGGCGTCCCGGCGACGACGACGTTCAGTCCAGTCGGGGCCACCGTCCGCCCGTCGACGGTGAACGCGGCGTCGACAGTGACACCCAGAGAGCGCTTCAGCGAGACCGGCACACACATGCTGACGGAGTCGACGCCGCCGACCGCGCCGTTGATGGCGGTAGCGATCGCGTCGTCGACGTCGCGGGCGCGAACGAGCGGAAGATCCGCGGTGACGGTCACTGCCGGTCCGTCGACCCGCTCGAGTCCGACCTCGAGCGCCGAGACGTACCCTTCGCCGGGGCCGACGACCACGGAACGGGTAAGCCCATCGACGTCGCCGAGCGCACCGCCGAGTGCCTCGGTCGTCGCCGGGGCGTGGGGGGACGTCACCGCGACGACGTGGCGAAGGCGGCTCGCGGCCAGTGCGTCGAGCACGTGCGCGACCATCGGTCGGTCGCCGACCTCGACGAGCGGCTTTTCGACGGAGGAGTCAAGTCGCGTTCCCTGCCCGCCACAGAGCAACACCGCCCCGCTCGGCGGACTCTCCGCGTCGCTCGGCGGACCGTCACTCTCACCCGATAGGCCGTCCGCGTCGTTCAGAGGATCGTCCATACGATCACCCCTGCGTGGAGCGCGACCGCACGGCCGAGCTCGTTCGCCCCGCCGAGCACGTCCCCGCTGATCCCGCCGAGCCAGGGTCGTACCCGGACGAGCAGCGTCGCCGCGACGGCCGGTCCGGCGAGCAGCGCGGCGAGCAGCGCGGGGAACGCCCCGGCGGGCGGCGCGAGCAGCACGGTCGCCGACAGCGCCGCGACCGGCACGAGCGACCCGGGGCCGACGGGGGTCACCATAGCCGAACCGAGCCCGTCGTGTGCGGGCGACCCGAGACAGACGAGCAGCGCCATGCCCGCCTTCGCGCCGACCTCGGCCGCCAGCACGATCCGGAACGCGACGGTCCCGGTCCCCACGGCACCGCCGACGAAGCCGGTCGCGAGCGCCAGCGCTCCGAGCGTCGTCGCGATCAGCGCGGTCGCGAGCGCCAGCACGCCGCCGACCCCGACAGACGAGTCCCGCAGGACCGCGACGCGTCGCTCCGGGTCGTGAACCGCGACCGCGTCGCCGAGGTCCGCTAGGCCGTCGGCGTGCGTGACGCCGCCGAGCAGATACAGGCCGACGAGATACAGCGTCGCCGCGGTCCAGGGTGACGGCGCGAGAAACGCCAGCCCGGCCACGCCGCCGACCATCGCGCCGACCACCGGCAGCGTCCACGGCGAGCGGCGGAACGCGTGCCAGTCCGCCGGTTTCCCGCCGGGAACAGGGACTCGGGTCAGGAACGTCACGGCGCCGCGCAGTGCGGGGATCGGTCGGGCCGGACGAGGCGATCGGGATGTCCCGTCGTCGTTCGCGGGAGAATCGGCGCCCGCGTCGCTCACGTGCCGACCACCACCGCGACGACGACGCCGATCGACAACCAGCCGGCACGCGAGACGGTGCGGACGCCCTCGCGTGCCGCCACCGCCGTCGGCAGGGGACGATCGGGAAACAACACGTACGCGCCCGGTTTCTCCAGCCGCACGTTGAGGACGGCGGCGATCGTCGCCATCGGCCAGCCGGAGTTCGGCGATGCGGGCTCGCGGGCCGCGGTCCGGGCTCGATGCAGCGTGAGCCGGATCCGGGTCGGCGTGCCGGCGGCGGCGAGTGCGACCGCGGCGATACGCGCCGGGACCCACATGACCAGATCGTCGAGCCGTGCTGGGACCCGCCCGGCGCGTCGGTGGGGATAGCCGAGCATGGAGTCCAGCGTGTTGACGGCCTTTACCCACGCGGCCGCCCCCGTCGCAAGTGCGAGGACGGCGACGGTTCGCCCGTCGCCAACGGTCGCGGCGGGCAGCGTCGCACCGGCGAGCACCGCAGCCACCCCGAACGCCAGCAGCGGCGCGAGTAGTCCGTCCGCGAGGTTTTCCGCGGCGCTCTCGACCGCGGCAGACCGGAGCCGGCCGGGCGAGAGCGCGGACGCGTCGCGCCCGGCCAGCGCTCGGAGCGACTCGCGTGCGGCTTCGGGGTCCGTCTCGGTCAGGTCGACGACCCTCCCGGCGAGATCGACGAGCATTCGCCGGCTCGAACAGACGAACAGCACCGCGCCCGCGACGGCGACGGCGGGCCAGGGACTCCGTATGCCGACGACGGTCGCGACCGCCGGGCCGGCGACGAGCACGACCGCGCCCGCCGCGAGCGCGAACGCGAGCGGAACGAGCGCGGCGAGTACGAGCCCGGTCGCCACGGCGTCAGGGAGTCGACTATCGAGTCCGTTCACGAGCGCGCCGAGCAGCGAGACGGGGTGGAGGCGAACGGGGGGTTCCGAGAGGACGCGATCGAGGGCGGCGGCGAGCGCGACGGCGCCCCCCGCCGCGAGGCTCACGGTTCGGCCTCCAGCGCCGCCTCCATCTCCGAGAGGGGCGTCTCGGTGACGTCGATGAATCGACCGCCGACGTCGACGACGCCGCCGTCGGCGGCCGGATCGTCGCCGACGTGCGTGAGGGCGGCCGGTTCGACGTCGAGCGCGGTCGCCGCCGCCTCGAACGCCTTCGGATGCGGCTTTCGCCACCCGCACCCGACGCTCGTCGTCACCGCGTCGAACTCCCCGCGGAGGTTCGCGCGGATGAGCGTCCGGGCTACGAGCTCCGGCACCGCACAGTTCGATAACAGGCCGACCGGCCCTCGATCGCCGGCCGCCCGAACCGCCGTCAGCGCGTCGCTGCGTCGGGTCACGTCCGGATTGAACGCTGCGACGACCGCGTGTCGGACGACGTTCTCGGCGACCTCGACACCGCGGGAGTCCAGCGCGCGCGAGACGTGTGCTGGGAGAGGCGTCTCCGCGCCCGCCGGGGCATCGACATGGATCTCGCCGTACGCGACGTGCCAGTCGTCAGGAACGTCCACGCCGCGCGATTCCAACTCGCGAGCGACGGTTTCCGCCGGGTCGGCGGGATACGTCACGTCCACGAGCGTGCCGAACAGATCGAAGGTGACTGCCACGATAGGAAGGGATACGGGCAAAACGGGGTTGAACTTGTCGGTCGCGACAGGGAGAGCGCCTGCGACTCACGCGAGGATCGGCACGAGGTGTAGCACGTAGAACCGATAGAGCCCGGTGACCCAGGCACAGAGCCAGAGCACGGTGAACCCCGCGACGCCGACACGGAGCCGCTTTCGCCAGTGGCTCATGTTCTCGTGTATTTCGTCGATGTCGACGTCGGGATCGTCATAGGCGTCCGCGTTCCGTTTTGCCTGAAAGATCCGGACGATGCCGGTCAGGGCGAACGCCAGCAGCGCGTACGCCTGGATGCCAAAGAAGGCGTGGATGATGGCGTCGCCGGTCAGCTGACCGAGCACCCGGGGAATCATCCACGTCACCATCGGTACCGTCGTCAACAGCAGCCCGACGGTGATGTACTGCAGATGGTGGACCAACACGTCCCACGTGACCGTCTCCGCGTCGATCATGATCCACGCGCCGTACAACAGAAACGGCAGACTACCGGTCACCGACAGACCCGCGGCGACTGCGATGACCGACTCGTCGACCATGCGACCGGTACGTGCTCCGCCGCGTAAAACTCCCCGATCCGTCGGTGCGGCCTGGAGGACGGAGATCGGTCGCATATAAGGATCGCCGAACCCGAACGGCTGACATGAGCCTTATCGACGCGGCGATGTGGACGATCCACGTCGGCTTCGCGGTGTTGTGGACCGGTAGCGTGTTGTTCGTGACCATGGCGGTGATCCCGCCGGCGACCCGCGGGGACGTCGGCCCGGAAGCGCTGTCGTCCATCGTCGCACGGCTCCGGTGGATCACCCGGATCGCCGCCATCGCGTTCGTCGTCTCCGGCGGTCACATGGCGGGGACGCTCTACACCGCCGAGACGCTTACCGGGACCGGCGCGGGGCATCTCGTGTTGACGATGATCGCGCTGTGGCTGGTGATCACCGGACTGGTGGAGGTCGGCAGCGGGAAACTCGCCGACGGCCTCATGACCGGGACGCTTCGGGTGCCCGCGCGGAACGCGACGCCGTTCTTTTATGCCGCGGCCGGCCTATCCGTCGTCCTGATCGTGACCGCCGGCCTGCTCGCGAACCCGTTCGGGCTGTAGGGTCGGTCCACCGCCGGCAGGTTTTATGTTGAATCGCGGACTGGTTCGGGTATGCGACTCTCGCCCTCCACTCTCGAGCGGTTGCGGCACGCGTCGTGGCCGATCGTCGCCCTCGTCGTCGTGGGCGTGCTCGCCGGCATCCTCCTCCGCACGAGTCGGCGGGGACACCCGCTGCTCGGGCTGATCGTCGTCGGGTTCCTCGTGTTGAACGGCGGACTCGTTGTTCTCAGCACGTTGGCGGCGAGCCGATGAGAGCCCGGCAGACGACCGGTTCGGCGAACCGCCGGGTTCGGCCGCGCTCCGCGGACGTCGACCGTCCACCGTGACCACCCACGGTGACCGTCCACCGCACTCCGCGACCGTCCATCGGTGCCTTTTATTCGGTCACCGTGGAACCGCCGATCATGAGCGAGGACCACCGGACGGAGGAGGACAGCCTCGGCGAGATGCAGGTGCCCGCGGACGCCTACTGGGGAGCACAGACCCAGCGCGCCGTCGAGAACTTCCCCATCTCGGGGATCACGTTCGGTCGGCGGTTCGTGCGCGCGCTCGGCATCGTAAAGAAGGGCGCCGCGCAGGCGAACCGCGACCTGGGACTCGTGGACGAGGAGACGGCCGACGCCATCGTCGCCGCGGCCGACGAGGTGATCGCCGGCGAGCACGACGACCAGTTCCCCGTCGACGTGTTCCAGACCGGCTCGGGCACTTCCTCGAACATGAACGCCAACGAGGTGATCGCCAACCGCGCCGCCGAGATCGCGGGCGCGGAGATCGGCGACCGTGTCGTCCACCCCAACGACCACGTCAACTACGGGCAGTCGTCGAACGACGTGATCCCCACGGCGATGCATGTCGCGTCGCTGGAGGCGGTCGAGAAGGATCTCATGCCCGCCCTCGAGACGCTGGAGGTGGAGTTGGAGGCGAAAGAGGCCGAGTTCGACGGCGTCGTCAAGACGGGACGAACGCATCTGCAGGACGCGACGCCGGTGCGACTCGGTCAGGAGTTCGGCGGCTACCGGGCACAGGTACAGAAGGGAATCAAACGCGTCGGCGACGTCCGGCTGCACCTCCGCGAGCTGGCGCTCGGCGGCACCGCGGTCGGCACCGGGCTCAACACCCATCCCGAATTCCCGGAGCTGGCGGCGGAATACATCTCCGAGGAGACGAACACGACGTTCCGCGAGGCGGACGACCACTTCGAGGCGCAGGCGGCTCACGACACGATGGCGGAAGCACACGGCGCGCTCCGGACGGTCGCGGGCAGCCTGAACAAGATCGCGAACGACGTCCGACTGCTCGCGTCCGGGCCCCGGAACGGACTGGGGGAGATCGAACAGCCCGAAAACCAGCCCGGGTCGTCGATCATGCCGGGGAAGATCAACCCCGTCGTCGCCGAGGCGGTCAACCAGGTCCACACGCAGGTCGTCGGCAACGACGCGGCCGTCGCGAACGGCGCGGCCCGCGGCGAGCTCGACCTGAACCTCTACAAGCCCGTGCTCGCGTACAACTTCCTGCAGAGCGCCGAGCTGCTCGCGAACGCCGCCGAGACGTTCGGTGAACGCTTCGTCGCGAAGCTGGACGCCAACGAGGCACACTGCCGGGAGCGCGTCGAGCAGTCGATGGCGCTCGCGACCGCGCTCAACCCGGCGATCGGTTACGACAAGGCCTCGACGGTCGCGAAGCGGGCGCTCGCCGAAGGGAAGTCGGTCCGCGAGGTCGCAATCGAGGAGGGGTACCTCACCGCCGCGGAGGCCGACGAGGTGCTCGATCCCGAGGCGATGACCCACCGCGGGATCCTCGGTGACGAGGAGTAAGGCGGGCCGTCCACGGGATGCCGGACCGTCACGGGATGTCGGACCGTCCACGACGGGACCGGGAAGCCGGTAACCGGCGTGGCTCCCGTCAGGATTTATAAATACTCCTCCTCGAGCACCCACCCGAGCGCGCGCCGATGACATCCTCCCCGTCGTGAACGACGGAGTTTCCTCCGTGGGAGTCTCAGCCGGTCTAAGACTCGCCGGAAGCAACATTCCCGTCACGGTGGACGGTACTCGGGTCTGTGCGCTGTTCTTTGGGATTTGGGGGAGCGTCTGTGGTTGAACGCCATTGATGATTGTCCCACTCGAACCGCACGGGCCGTGCCATCGGCCTGACTGCCTTCTCTGTCTGCCGTTGACGAGACGCGAAGCGTCTCGTTCGCCAATCAGAACTCGAAGAGTTCTGATGACGTCTCAGGAACGTTTCTGACGCCGTGAGGTCGGCGTGCCCTTCGAAACCACATGGGCAGGTGAGCGTGTCCTGATGCCGTGTCGTTCGGTCTGCCGAACCACACTGCGGGCACTCCTGACTGGTCCAAGCCTCTGACCGGACTTCCACCGAGATGCCGAATTCCTCGGCAGTACACGCCAGTCGCTCGGTGAATTGCTTGAACGCCCAGAAGTTGTGAGTCTTGGCGTTCGTCTCGACTGACCAGTGTGTATCCAACACGTCGGTCAGGCCACCGATATACACGGTATCGACACCTTCGGCGTACAGCCGTTCCAGCAGGTCATGACACAGTGCTTCTTGTGCGTGGTCGCGGCGACGAGTCCGTTTGCGGTACAGCCGCCGGATACGCTTGCTGCTGTATCGGCCTTCCCGTAGCTTGGACTGTAACCGGGCGATTTCTCGTGTCGTGTCGCGGAATCGCTGGAACAACTCACGGCCTTCGTAGAGGTACTGCTGGCCGGTCGTCGTGGTACAAGCGACGAGATTGTTTGCGCCAATGTCCAGAGCGGCCTTCTTGTCGGCCAGTGGAGTGTCCCGTGTCTCGTCGGAAACAGTCACGGGTTGCGAAGCTCGGAAGGTGCTATCAGTCTCGTCGTACCACAGTTCCAACCGGCTCTGGTCCTCGTAGTCGGGCCAGTTCGGTTCGCCAACGATTTCGAGCCGAAGACGACTTTTCGGGCTGTTGTGTCTGTCACGGAGCTCTTTTCCGACGACCATCTCAAGCCGGGAGCGGTCGCCCCATTCGACAGTGTAGGCGTCCTTTCGGACGACGCCTTTGGGAACACGTCCGTCGTTCTCGTTGCCACGGAATCCCGGCGGTTCCGGGTGTTCCGTGACCGACGTGTTCGACTCGTCGTGATAGGACTTTTTATTCTCGAAAAATGACCGCCATGCTTCGGTGTTTGCTCGCCGGATAGTTTGAGCGGTAGACGCACCCAGAACGCCTTTGTATTTGCCTTCGAGTTTGCCGGTATCGGCGTCCCACACGCCGCCTTCGAAGCCGTCTTCATCGTTGTAGCGCATGAGCCGCTGGTAATTGATTTCGTTCCAGAGAGCGGCGGAAGCGTCCAACAGGTCGCGTAGTACCTGCTCATCGTCGTCGGTGAGCGGTCGCACGGCGAATGTGTTGGAGCGCTTCACGACAACAGATTATTATACTTTTAGTCTTAAAGTCTTTTCGTATGCGCCCGAACATCGATATTTCACACACACTCGGTGGCCGAGTCAAAGACTACGCAGAAGCGAACGATTTGGGCCTCTCAGAAGCCTATACAGAGGTGTTAGAAGCAGGTCTTGAAGCGTTGGAGACTCAAGACCAGCAGTGACGTGGCGGTCTCATACCGGAGCGTACGCGACTCACTCCCGCCCTGTTCGCTCCTCGGTTCCGACTAAGCGTCGGAACGCTCGTCACTCACGGGAAGGGCGGGATTCTCTCGCTGAATCAAGATAGTGGGTGAACAGTTCCTCGACGCCGCGGTGGGTCATCTCCTCGTCCTCCAGCTGTTCGATCAGGAACTCGTACTGCTCGCGGACCTCCGATTCCGAGCGCATGGTCCGCCTACGGGCGGCGACCCGGTAGGCGTGGCGGTCGGGTGTCGCGTGCGGGACGCGCCGGGCGAACGATAACCGTTTTACGCCGACCGACGGTACCACAATGGACGATGGACGACCGGACCCGCGAATACCTCTCGGGACGCTTCGGTGACTACTACCGGAGCGTTTCGCTGACGCCGCCGCCGGACGCGTACCTCCGGGAGTGGGGCCACATCCCGTGGACGCCGGGGTCTGGAACGACGATGGTCCGGCACCAGTCGCTGTACGATCTCGGCGACGTCGACACGTTCTTTGCGGATACCGCGCCACGTCACGCCTACTTCTCGGCGGCTCGGTATGACGACCCCAGCGCGTCGACGATGTCACAAAAGGGCTGGCGGACAGCGGATCTCGTGTTCGATCTCGACGCCGACCACCTCCCCGGCGTCGACCCGGAGACGGCGACGTACCGCGAGATGCTCGCCGAGTGTAAGGACGCGCTGTGGCGGCTCCTCGCGTTCCTTGAGGACGACTTCGCGTTCGAGGACCTGACGATCGTCTTCTCCGGCGGGCGGGGATACCACGTCCACGTCCGCGACGAGTCGATCCGTGAGCTGGACAGCGAGGCGCGACGCGAGATCGTCGACTACGTCCGCGCGATCGATCTCGACGTGGAGAACCTGGTGCATACGGTGCAAGAACGCGGGACGAACAAGCGCGTGCTCCGGACCGAGGGCGGCTGGGGCGCCCGCGTTCATGAGGCGCTCGTCGAGTACGCCGACGAACTCCGCGACATGGACGAGGCGGCCGCCCGCGAGCGCCTGATGGAACTCGACGGGATCGGCGAGGGCCGCGCGGAGACGATCCTCGGCGCGTTCAAGCGCAACCCCGAGGCGGTTCGGACGGGGAACGTCGAGGCGGGCGGCCCGGGAGTCAGGCGACTCGTCTCCGCGCTGGCCGCACGGGTGACCGCGACGACGACCGCCCCGATCGACGAGCCGGTGACGACCGACACCCGACGGCTGATCCGGCTGCCCGGCACGCTCCACGGCGGCTCCGGACTGGTCGTGACCCCGATCGACCGTCGCGACCTCGACGCGTTCGATCCCCTCGAGGACGCGATCCCCGGTCGGTTCGTCGGTCGGGAGATCGCCGTCGAGGTCGACGGCGAGCGGACGGTAGAATTAAACGGTGAGCGGTTGTTAGTCGAATCCGGTAGAAACGCGGTTCCCGAGTACGCGGGGGTCTTCCTGATGGCCCGCGGCGAGGCGCGGAAAGCACCCGAAACATGACCCGACAACGGACCGACGCATGAACCTCGACGAGCTCCGATCCGTCCAGGCGAAGGAGCGCCGAAAGGACAGCGTCCAGCATCTCCGCGACTCCTTTTACGACGACGTCGCGGCGTACATCGCCGACCTTCGTGCCGCCCGCGACCGCCGCGCCGACGCCGTCGAGAACCCCTTCTCCGACGACGACGTCCGCCGGATGTCCGACGAGATCGAGACGGCCGAGGAGGTCGCGGAGGCGCTGTACGAGCGACGCGTCGGGAAGGTCGTCAAGCTCGCGTCGTTCGCCGCCGCGGACATGCCGGTCGAGACCGAGGGACTGACCACCCAGGAACGGGCGTTATTCGACGATCTGGTCGATCGCATCGGCGAGAACAAGGCGGCCGTGCTCGACGTGCTCACCGGCGAATCCTCGGCGTCGTCGGACGCGGGCGGGGGCGACGCACAGTCCCCCTCCCCCGAAACGAACGCGCCCACAGCAGACGAGCACGCGGCCGATTCCGCGACGCCTGACCCCGGGACGCCCGATTCCGCGACGCCTGACCCCGGGACGCCCGACTCTCCAGCCGACGTGGCGTCCGATCCCCCTACAGATCCGAAACCACCGACGGAGTCGGCCGGAACGCCGGGGGACGCGGCGCGCTCGACCCCGGGCACGGCGGGGAGCGACGGACCGCTCGCCGACGCGATGGGGGCGGCCGACGGCGACGCGATGGGGGCGGCCGACGGCGACGCGATGGGGGC
>LFFM01002266.1_pt1 | contig 12781 bp, 8 predicted proteins | sample 643131 | NCBI WGS metagenome assembly LFFM01 (sample SAMN03777445, study PRJNA286221) | soda lake metagenome | biome: soda lake; feature: Kulunda steppe; material: water; isolation source: sample Tc-Br brine of Tanatar trona crystallizer | place: Russia: Kulunda steppe | collected 2011-07
GGGAGTGGATGCTGATTGTTCAGATAGTCCATCTCTCTGCGCATCGTCGAAACGAGGCGATCTCGAATATCGTTTCCTTCTGTAAGCACATCTTCGAGGCCAACCACACAGATCTCAGCAGGCAACTCTCTGCTCTCCAGTTTGGATAGAAACTCTTCGATAGGGACTCGGTAGTCTGCGAATTCATGATCCCCGCTGACCACGATGTTGTACATTCCTGCAACAGCATCGATATCGCTCATAGTATCGTTGTCTCACAGGAAGGTGAAATACGTTAGTCTCGGAGAAGTTGTTGATACGCTTTGTCGCCGGTTACAGCCGCAAGGTCGGTAGCCACATCGTGCATCTTTCCGGTGACCTCTAGCTCGCGCAGTTCATCGGTCGTTCGGGCCTCCTGTTCTGTATCGTATCGCAAAATCTGAACCCGCTCGAGAGCGGTGAGTTCATCGCGGTCTCTCGCCTTTAGATAGGCGAGCCGACTATCATCCGCCCAGCTTGTGAGCTGGAACCCGTCACTCGTATCGAACAGTGACCGATCACGAAGGTCCTCGGGGTCGATTTTCGTTCCTCGGCAGAGGCGGTTGACATCCTCGAGAGTCGGGTTCTCCATAGCTAAAAGGTCGAGATAGATCTCGTCAGGAGAAATGTCTCCTGCGATTATATCGTGAATTTCGTCGACAACCGCCTCAGCGTTCATGACCGCACCTTCACGATGGACCTTCCCGTGATGGCCCGAATACTCGCGGAAACATCGACCAAGTTCGACCACACTGATATCTCCTTCAGAGATGGTCTGTCCCTCGCGGATTTCGTCTCGAACCTGCTGGCTTGCACGGTGCATCCGACGCCGGAGAGACGACCAACTGATTGGCTCTCTCTTAGACGCCGGACGGGCGACAACGATGACAGTAAAGGAAAGTTCGTCACCCATGACGAACTCGCTGAGGTTGGCGGAGATGGGGTATGTCGCGGTGATATCGAACTCTTCATCACACAGCGTCTGGACGAGTGTCCCCCACGACTCTTTGCCGCCGTGACGGTAGGTGAATACGAGCACCCCGTCGTCTGTGAGAACCTCTCGGATACGAGAGAATGATTGGGCGAGCTCGGTTTCGAACGATTCCACATCCTTATTTACAGCAGGGTTAGCGACGATACTCTCGTCTCGCGGCGTCGTATCTGGGGTGAAGCTTTGGTATTCGTTGGCCAGGAGTAACTGTTGCCAAACGTAGAAGAAATCAGCCACCTCGGAATACACGACATTATCGTAGTATGGTGGATCGGTGATGACGGCGTCGTACTCCGATTCGAGCTCTACCTCGCGGAAATCTCCCTGATGAAGTGTATATGTCCCTCCAACAGGGTGATCGAACGGCTCCGTTTGGACGAGTTCGTCATCCTGTAGATACCGTTCAGTTGGGTTATGTGCGAATTCGACAGCGTCGACGATCTTTTTCCACGTATTCTGGAACGTCCCGCGACCTGCACGCGTTCCCCAAACGTTGTTTTCGACGTATTCGACGCGTGGTGTGTAGGAATTCTGTCTGAATATCCCCTCGATTTTCGATCCAGAGACATTGTATAACGAGAAATTATTCTGGAACATAAGGGAATCACTGAACGCGAGGAGAAGATACTCCTTGATCGACTGATTCTCGATATCGTCAATTGCCGCCAGCAGTGTAGACAGACAGAAGAGCTGCCGGTCATTGAACATATCCTGCCAGGTTTGGTATCCGTGGCGAAAGACATCGTTTCCGTTGATCCGAGAGGCAGCCGTGATAGCCCCCTTCGGGATGTTTCCCTTCGGAACGTACTCTCTCAGTTGTTCGTCCGATTCCCAGCTGTCCCGTGCACGGTTGAACTGAGAGAGATCCTCCTCAGTAGCCGTTTTGTATCCTTTGAATATGGATCGCTCTTTGCCTTCATCTTCGCAGTCAGGACAGTAGTATTCTATCGCGTAGAGCTTCTCGGTGTAGGATTGTCCGTCGGCGATCGCATCGACGATGGGATACTTCAATCCACACGACGGGCAGCCATAATTCCCACCACGGGTGACAGGACCGTTCGCGGGAACGTATTCGTAACTACAATCTGGACAAACGCTTTCTGACTCGTAATCATCAGTCAGGAACACTGAGCCACAATCAGGACAGTAGACATTATATTTGTCATCGTCCTCATACCGTCCATTCGCAACACGGTAGTCTTTGAACAATGGTATCGTCTCATCACAGGACGTACAGTCCAACTCCCGTACCCACATCGCATAGACGGTATCTGCGACGTGATCTGCGTCGTTGGGGCAGCCAGTTTCGTAGAGAGATTGGAGGTCATCAGCTACAGATTTCTGAACTGCTTCGTATGCTTCCTGGAGTTCATCGATGTCAACCTTGTGTGCCTCGAGTTCTTTTTTCGAAATGAACCAGGCCACGGGGTTCAGATCGACACCTGTTACCTCCGCGCCGAAGCGGATTGCTTCCATCAAACTGGTTCCGCCACCCATGAACGGGTCGAGAACCTTCTTGTCATCGACGCGGACATCCTTTGGATACAGATCCCAGAGTGCGTCCGGGTTACGAAGGCTTACAGCGTCGATACGCTGGCCGAGATCGTCCCAATGCTCATCTCCAGCCGCCTCATCGAAATCGGAGAGATCCACATCAGTCTTATCGGGGTCGTGGATCTCGATAGCGTCCGCATCGTCGGCGAGGGCGTAGAGCGTAATCGCTCTGAATACGCTTCCGAGTTGCTTTGCCCACCACTTGTGCATCGTCGACAGCGGCCGGTAGTAGAGTTTGGCCCGACCCTCGCGGTCCGCGAGGTCGTTTACTTGTTCAATGGGGAAGCCACGCTCGATGGGGAGCGTCTCCCTCGAATCGGCGTCTGGATTAGACATTGATGGGGGTGGTCCTGTTTTCGTATTTCAATATGTGTGTCATTCGAACTGAATGGTAATATCAATACCAGTCGCAGACTCCGGCACCTTTTCCAAAATATCCGCAACTACCTCGTGGGACTGGCCGAGTCCAAGCTGGAGATCAGTATGTGCCTGCTGGAACGTCGCGACACCCTGTAGTGCTCCTGGTACGGCGTCTTCGCCGTTCGTGTTGAACGACAGCGAGCCGTAGGAGACAGAGCCAGACTCGTGCGTTCTATCCCACTCCTGACGCATATCGCTGGGGCTATCGCCCTGATACTCGAACGTCCAACCCCCTACAGGAGGGATACGGAAGCCAGCACCAGGGAACCAGTCTGCAGGATCTTCCGACCCGGTTGCTCCGACGACGTAGTGGGGATCTTCCTGCCCAAGATTGGCAAGTAAGAAGTGTTTGACCGCTGCTTCAGACTCTCCAGAGGCACACTCGCGCTTGATGTTTTGGACCTGGAACGTGGATTCTTCTTCGAGATCGCTGATGTGGTCCAGTATCCGGTCGCCGATCTCATCGGTGACCATCGGTGCGACAACGACAGACGTCGGTTCGCGGTCTCCGAGCGTACTCACATAGTCTCCACCGGTTTTGATCCGATAGTCTCCTGAGAGTAGCGTACTCACGGCAGTACGGAACGCAGAGTCAGTGTCGTCTCGAGGAAGGTACACCCCAGTATCGTTGCGGAGTGCCGTAAGCACCTGACTCGTGTCAGCCTCTCCGGCAGACGTAATCGTCTCTTCGATACGAGCACGCACTGCATCGGAACCGATGCTTTCTGCGTCAGAAACGTCTCGAAGTTTCGCATCCGACCGAACCTTATCGAGTATGTCACTACCACTGACGAGGACGTACTGATCGTCGTTCGCAAGCCGCCCAGCAGCCATCTTGACGGCGTCTTCGGGGTCCTGATCGTGAATCCAAATATCCTTCCGTTGGCGAAGGTCGAGCTCAAAGCTGGCCAGATCGACTTCCTTTGTCCCAGCACCGAATCGACTGCGAAGTTCTGATTCAACCTCATCAGTGGACCACTTTTCAACTTCGTCTTCCAGTACGAGAACCGTATCGGGACTCAATCCTCGCAGTTCGTCTTTGAATCCACTCCCGACATGAGCGAGGACAGGCTTGCCGTCAAGTCCGTCTTCGACAGCATCTTTGACTTTGTCGACGCTTCCGGGGATCGGATACGTTGGGTTCATCAGGAACCGCTCGTAGACTGTATCGATACTCATCTCGGATCGGCTGTCAAGTCGGTCCTGAACAATATCCCATACGTGACGCTGGAGGTCGAATGGATCTGCTTCGACTGCTGCGGCGATGTTGCCAGCATCAAGGACGGGCTCTGTCGCGACGAAATTTTCGAGCGACATCTCAGCTGCGTATTCGAACTCGTTGAGCAGGTCATCACCGTCGATAATCTCGCCGTATGCACTCTCTAACCGTTCGGCAAGATCCTCTTCGTAGTCGTCCTGTAGCTTCTCTATTTCCTCACGAATCTCTTCGGCCAGACTTTCGTCGTCGGCCCGCATATCCGCGCCGATTACCTCTTTTGCTTTGCCGAGGAACTTCTCTTGCTGGGAGGTGGTCGAGATTGACTTACCGTTTTTCGGTTGGACGAACACCAGCGTATTTCGCCACTGCCGACCCGCTGGTTGGTTCATGATTACCTCTGCAACGCTGTCCTCGTTCCAGGGGCCGTTCTTGACGACCGTTTTGACGTTCTGGCTGTCCGGTACGCTCTCGATTTCGTCATCCACGTTGAAGCCGACAGCGTATGCGCTGCTGCCAAAAATCGTCTCGACTGTACTGCCAATCAGCTCCATCGCATCCTCATCGTCAACGTCACGAGCCGCGTTGCGGACTAGCGAGCGGGGATTCTCGTCTTCACGGATGACATACCGGTCATCAGAACGCCAGAGGTGGTAGACCTCCCCCTGCAGCCGTTCGAGGTCGACGATGATGTCGTTGATGCGGTCGCCAGCGTGGTAGGCCCCGATGACGATGTCCGAGGTAGTAGCACCTTCATCTAATCCTGGCGTCAAAGAGTGAATCAGTACTGTGCTGAGAATTGAGCGACCATAGTCAATATCAGCATCGGCGAGACGTTCCTTGATATCGTTATAACAGCAGTTGGGTCGATCGTGCTCAACGTTGATTCGTGTGAGTTCGTCGTTGTATTCAACAGCGTCGACTTCGCCGTGGGCGATAAGATCTGTTTGCTTATACTGGTCAACGAGTACCCTGGCAAAGAGATAGAGCATACCACGGGTCGCACCAGATTCAGTTTCGGCAAAAAACCGTGTTTTCATATCTTCAATAAGAGTGTCATGGAACGGGTACGTGGCATACATATCCTCACGCAACCCATCTTGAAGATCAACATAGTCAGTATCAGCGTAGGCCTCAATATACTGATCTACGAGAGACCTCATAGCCGCACGGTCATCAATCGAATCAACCAGACGATGACGCAATACATCCTTGATATCCACTTGGTTCGACATATTAACCTGAACCCTCTCATTCTCTCTAGAGAGGATATCATGGACATCGGAGCCTTCGCGAAGCACCGAAACAAATGTATACAGCTCTGTCTGCTTCTGTGACATCGATGTTTCGAATAGGGCCTGCAAGAAGCCTCGGTTGGCGTCCTTCCGTTGGCCTTTAAGAGCGCCAAACCAGTCCTCAAGCTCGTCCGCAAAGAAAGCGACTGTCCGGTCGCCTACTGCCTCATTGATAACATCGATAGGTGGATACCCACCTTCATCGTCATAGTCCTCCTCATCAGCATCGTAGTCGAGTTTTTCGAACAGCGGCTCCCAGAGGTAGTCGTACTGTTCCTTCTGGAGGGAGACGACGATCGGGAGCGCGTCGTCAGGAAGGGCGTCACCGAGACCTTCGATTCGGCCATCTGCCCAGTCGCCGACGACGTCGGGCGACTTGAAGCAGTGATAGAGTGCCACCATCTGGTGGGACTTCCCTGTCCCGTAGGGACCGTACATTTCGTGGAGTCGATTGTTGTCTTCTCCCTGGAGCGTGTCTCGGAGCCGTTTGAGCGAATCCTCGAGGCCACCGGTCAGTAGGGTGCGGTCGAAGAACCGTCGAGCGTCGGACTCGAGGGTTTCGTCATCGCTGTCGACGTCGTAGAGACGAATCTGGCCTTTGATCAGGCCGTCACCCTCTGTGAGTTCCTGACTGAGCGTCAGTACGTCGTCGATGCTCGTGTCGAGAGTTCGTTCGGCGCTCATGTATGTCTAACACGATGGCGGACTCTCTTATTAAGGTGAGCATCTTTAGAGAAGATAGATTTTACAAATAGCTCCAAAGCGAGTTTTTAATTCGCTAGTAGCATATATTAGACATAGTAATGTATTTTTCCACCTAAAGTGCCATTTTCAGTCCTTCATCGGGGCAAACAAGAGTATGAAAGAGGAACTCGTAGAATGTCGGTCGGTGAGGTATTGAGTGAACACTAGTGATCAGTAGCCCCGAAGCTCGGTGAGACGCTCTTCACCATCCGGTGTGATCGTGTAAGTATCGCCCGACGATGGTTCCAGATACCCGTCTCCAACCAAGCTCTCGCATCGGTCAACTGCATGGGCCCTGTTGGACCGGAAGCGCGTTGCGATCTCCGACACGTCTTTTGCGGAGCTGACCGAGAGGTAGTCCAGTAATTTCTCCTCACGGATAAAAAGGTCTGAATATACCTTCTCGGCCACATAGAACGATTTCATGGCCAGCCAGATCATCTTTGTAGAGAGGGCCTCGTCATCGACGAAATCGGTTCGTATACCATGCAGAATCTTGGACCGAGGAGACCCACGGCCCATCAATCGCGGATAGAGATCTCTGAATGGGTCACGAAACTCCGAGATGTGTTGGTGACTGCCCTCCCCCTTGGCGACGACCCGGGTCCCAGTAACCTCGTCATCCAACTCCCAGATTCCTAAATCAGCCGCCACTTCGATGATCGCGCCGTCAATCTGCGTCAACGCAGTCGGTATCGATAGTCCATATCGCCCCTCGTTGTGAGCTGAGATTGCGTCCCTGAGGAGATCCTCTCGGTCTCCACGGAGATACCGACTATCAACTTGACTGAGAATAGCATCTATCGTTTCTTCATTGTCGAGAAGTTCGGAGAGTACTGAGACAACTTGCTCCTCACCCTTCTCCTGGTAGATCTCATAGAGTTCGTCCCGGAGTCCAGCCACGAGGAAGTCGACCCACTTGAATTCGAAGTCGGACGCCTCCAGTTCGTTGACGGACTCGACAATTTCGTCGAAGTTGATATCACCTATCGTGCTCGCGGCCTGTGCGTAGGCCTCGCGTTGAGATTCAAATAGCGCCTCTGAATCCGGAGGGTCCGATGGTAACTCTATTTCCTGAATATCAGCATCTCTCAGATTAACGCCAACATATTCGCGGACCCATCGCTCGATCTCGCCTTGGGAGAAACGCGATTCCTCGGTCAGCTCATCAACGCTCTCGCCATCGAAAAACTGCGATCCAAATCGTTCTGCCCAGTGTGGATTCTCTGGGCTATTGTAGAAAACAGCCACGTACTGCTTGAGTCGTCGCTCAGCTTCTGCTTCTTTTATACCTTGCTCGGTCACCAAGGCCTGTATTGCTTCATCAGCATCACCAGCGTCGCGGAAAACTCTCCCAGCATCTCTGATACCGATGCACAGTTCGAAGGGAGTCTCCTGAACGATCTTGTGATGTTCATGTTCAAATTCTCGAATCTTATCCAAGGCAGATAGTAAATCAGACATCTGAATTTTTCCGCTCGAATTCGACGTTTACTCGTCACCGAATGCGTCTATCGACATATCGACACCAACCATCGTCAGGTAGGTCTCGTCTCCAGTCACTTCTGCGAGGCCTTCGCAGAGTTCTCGGAGTTCGTCATCATTCCAGCGTTCAAGGTATTCCTTAGGGTCTTTCCCCTGCTCGTAGCGGTAGCGGAGGAAGTGTGCCTTGTCAAGGTTCGTCAGATCACCATTGCCCTCTTCGACCTTGCTCTGGACGTAGGCCTGACGGTTCTCATCGTCCCACTGGCAAACAAAGAAGTCACCGCCTTGCATACGGAACAGCTGCATCTCTTTCAACTGCTCTTCCGAAGCGTCAGAGCGCCGGAGATGCTTACTTAGATCGTCATAAGTTGGTTTATATTCTTCTAAGAGATCGAGATATATGTCTTGTTCACCTCGATTAGTTTCCTGTATAATCCCGTAGATCTCACCCACGACATCTTTAGCAGAGATAATCTCGCCCGCTCTTCGAACCTCTCCATGATGTTTGGAATACTCTTGGAAACACTTCCCCATTTCAATAACACCGATATCTCCACTTGAGAGTTCTCGGGTTTTCTCCAAAGTCTCTCGAGTATCTTGAGCCGTCTTATGGATTTTTCGCCTGAGAGAATTCCAAGAGATAGGAAAGCTTTCGTCTGCAGGTCTTGCAACGATTGCGATGTCGAATGTAACAGCTTCTCCGTCTGTGAATTTATTCAGATCAGAATTGATGGGATAGGTCGCGGTCACCTCAAAGCCAGTATTACACAGAGATTCGAGAAGTTCTCCCCACGACTCGGAGTCACTGTGATGATAGGTGAATGCTAGTGTCCCATCGTCTTTGAGTACGCGTTTAATTACCTGAAGGGCCTGGCCCATCTCATGTTCGAAGTCCTCGGCCGTCTTGTTCAGATATGGATTTGTGACAATGCTTTCAGTTCGAGGGGTTTTATCAGGTTTGAAACAATCATACTCAGATTCTAACAAGACTTTCTGCCAGACATAAAAGTAGTCAGATAATTCGGAATAAATTATGTTGTCGTAGTAGGGTGGATCCGTAATTACTGCATCGTACTCATTCTCAACTTCAAGTGAGCGAACATCGCCTTGATGCACTTCTGAGTTATTTCCGACGGGTTGACTGAATGGAGCAGTCTCTTCCATCTTCCCGTCACGAACATGGCGATCAGTCGGCGAGTTCGCGTATTTTACGCCTCTCAATACCCCTTCAAACATGGATTCGAACGTCCCAAGACCGAACTCCGTTCCCCACACATTCCCTTCAACAGGTTTATTCGCAGAATCGAAAGAGTTTGTTTTAAATGCGTCATGGATATGGTTCCTAGTATGATGATATCCAACCATCATATTTGAATATCTAAGTGACGAGCTGAGTGCTAAGAGAAGAAATTCACGATGATTTTGATCCGGAATCTTTTCTATGGACTCAAGAAGTTTTGATAGCGACAGTAGTTGACGTTTGTTGTACATATCTGTCCATAGCTCAAATCCATGATTGAATACGTCGTGACCGTCATATGAAACATCAGGTCGAACAATGGTAGACGCCCCCTCCGGAATTCTTTCTTGGGGAACATAGTCATGAAGGCGAGGGGTTGAGTCCCATTCTTCAAAGGCATCCGCTACTATCTCTTTATCCGTCTCTTCTACTGCTTTGTAGCCTTTATACTTCGACTTCTGCAGGCTATTCGAATCGCATTTGGAACAATAATATTCGATTGCATAGAGCCGATAATTATACCCGCCCTGTTCCTGAACTGCATCTGTAATCCCATATTTTTGACCACAATCTGGACAGGAATAATTAGAGTGTGAAACATTTCCGTTTTTAGGTGTGAACTCGTAATCACATTCCGTACAACTGCAGGTATCCTGCCAATCATCTACTAATACTACTTCCCCACAGTCGGGACAAAGTACGTTATACAGTTCATCATTCTCATACCGCCCTTTTGCAACTCTATAATCCTTAAATAAAGGCACTGTATGTCCGCAAGACAAACAATCCAGTTCTTTCACCCAGAAGTTATACATTACATCTGCCTTGTGATCACCATTAGGACAAGACGTTCGATAATGTTGAGTAATATTCTCAGCGACATCTTCCCTCACTTGTTCGAATGCTCTTTCAAGCTCATCTGGATCTGTCTGACCGGCTTCAATTTCTTTCTTACTAACAAACCATGCAACAGGATTCAAATCCATACCGACTGAATCGACACCAAAACGGGAAGCTTCGACAAGAGACGTCCCGCCACCCATGAATGGATCCAAAATTTTCTTGTCTTTGATACGTACATCCTTCGGATAGAAGTTCCATAGAGGCTCAGGATCGTCCAGATCTACGTTACCGATAGCCGCGATGAGGTTGTCTTCGTCAAGTCCGCTATTTGCGAGCTGCTGATTCTCTCCTGGCTCGTAGACATTTACATCGGCAGGAATTGTGTCTTCGTCAAGAAGCGAGTACAGAGAGATTGCTCGGAAGAGACAACCAGGCCGGCGTGCCCACCACTTGTGCATGGCATAGATTGGCCGGTACCATTGCTTCGCCCGACTTTCCTTCTCAGCAATCTCGTTCACTCGTTCGATCGGAAAACCACGTTCAATAGGGAGATCAGGACGGCCTTTCTCTCGTGGGTGCTGGTCAGACATCTGATGTATGTTTATTTTCACGAGCATTATATAAATCTGGTACTACGTGTGCCGTTCTCACACAATGTTCCACCCGTAAAAATACGATCAGCAGGAGGTCCGTGTCTTCACTGAAGCCGACCCCTGTTGCCACTCGGTCCTCGAGGCGGCTACGCTGAATGTTTTCCCGCACCGAGCGTCTCCGCATCCACATACCGTACATTCGGGTCTGTCGAGAGACTCCCCGTCACTCGATACACATGATACCGCGATGGCGCTGCGACTGTCGTAATATATACCCTCTACCACTGATACTGCTAAGTAGAACGTGTCAAACCCACCTATGGACCTCCCACTAGACCCGACGCAAACCGATGCGTCACCACAAGACCTCATTCAAAATCTCCCCTCACAGGCGGCCCGACGTCGCGTCCTCCAGGCGGCAAAGATCGCCATCGACGTCGACGACAGGAGTTTCGTCGACATCCTCGATGAACTCTCACAGATCGACCTCCGCCGCGCAGCCTCGCAGCTCCGCTTTGCCGGTGCCCGGACAGTCTACTACTACCGAGTCGACGGGTTACGCCAACTCTCACCAGATGGGGCGACAGGCCGAGTCGGTGATGTTGGATCGCCAGGGGCCTACGGACCCGAAGTCCAGACAGCCATCAGAGATCACGACCGAATCTACGTCGTCTGTAATGTGCCCGATACGGGCTCACAAACGCAGCTGACGATCTCGAAAGAAAACCGTCCAACGACTGTTGCAACGTTCAAGCCGAGAACACAACTACTCGCGGTTCGTGCACCAGACGGTGGCACCGCAGAAGCGACCGTACAGGCTGTGCTGAGTTATTTTGAATTGGACGACGCAACCCGAATTTCCTTCCTCAACAATGGGTTCCGTGGACGGTTCGAGGACGCCTGTGTGGACGGCTATTCGACGCTCCGCCTGAAGAATACGAACCCACGAGATAGTTCTCGGGAGATTGAAATCCGATCAAAGGAACCGGTGACCGAGACCGTGTCTGACGTGCGTGCCGACTCAATTGTTAGTAATTTACTCCGTCGTGGCGATACAGAACTCGATACAGCGACAGGATTAGTTAGCATTCCATCAGACATCCAGTCTATAGAAGCCGGCGAACCACTGCATCCTCGAGTAACAATTGGATATATAGATGGAAAAGTTACTTTTGATCAGTTTGTCCCCGAACAGATATTGATTGAGTTCGATAACTTTGTACGGGGTTCGCTCTAGTAGCGGACTCTATGTCTCGTTACTTCCAAAGAGCCTATCAGGAGATAGGGCCCGTTCGTTCCAATCTTTTCGTCAATTTCCGGTGAGAGTATACTGAAGTGCGAATTACTATTTGGCCGATTCACTCTCAATCAGCAGATTCGAAACGCTTCATAGGTAGTTTTCATGACCGACGGCGGAAGCTACTACGTTGACAGGTTTGATGTGATCATTGAGTTCGTTGATATACAATTCAACGACCGACTCGTATGGTGACCGAGAGTATGCTACTGAATGTCTTTTACGGAGATTCGATTTTTCGGTGGGTGGCTTATTTCCAAAAGTGGAGTGCTTTGCGAAACCGATACCGAATCAGAACCCGAAGATACAGAGCACACCGAATTTTAACAAGAAAATGCGAGGACTGGCATCCGAATCACGCGCGAACGGAACATACTCATTCAATTCTGTCTGCCAACTGAATCCACTCTGGCACCACTAATTGTTGGTAACGCCCGGTTTTGATAGCACACGCAGTGTCGTGTTTGGCAATCGGATAGTCTTACATACCAGTACACCGAGAGAGGCTGAGAGGAAAAACCGATGGTAGAACCACTTCACGACATACTACGCGATCTGAACACGGGGAGCAAAGACGGCGAACTGGAGCTAAACCGAGCAATGAGTGTCGGAGAACTTCGCAAAGCCATCGAACACGATTCGGATAATCCTGACGAGGTTCAGGACGAACAGCTCTCAACGATGGTTCGATCACTTGGAACAGGGTACTCGTGTGTTATTGTCACAGTCTATAGCGAGGACCCACCGCATATCGGGATCGTTGATCGACACGAAAGCAGTGTGAGCAAGCCCACGATCGAACTTTTTGAGCAGTCTGGATACACGATGCTCGACTCTGGGGTGAAAGAGTACCCGTACAAAGACGGGAATACTTATCAACACGCCTTCGCAGAGTTCCGACTTAAAACTGAGGAAGCTTAAACTGAATCAGCTATCGAGCCACAACAAGCCGGCCTACTGGAGCTTGCGTAACTGGGGGGAGAATACTTCATGAAATCGTTCACCGTATTCCAAGAACCACTCAATATGCTCTTCCCAGCTCTCTTTGTCGGCAAGCGTTCCATCCGTCCGGAGTCGGATCTCAC
>LFFM01002267.1_pt1 | contig 12779 bp, 12 predicted proteins | sample 643131 | NCBI WGS metagenome assembly LFFM01 (sample SAMN03777445, study PRJNA286221) | soda lake metagenome | biome: soda lake; feature: Kulunda steppe; material: water; isolation source: sample Tc-Br brine of Tanatar trona crystallizer | place: Russia: Kulunda steppe | collected 2011-07
CCCCCGCCACAATCTCTCGGAGGCTTCGTCGCCCGATGAAAATCGGGGTTACCCCACGATTTCCAGCATACCGAATCCATGTCGTCTCCAACACAAAACGCGGAGCCAGCCGGCTCCGCGTCATTCCACATTACCGCTCTGTCAGTCGGCGCCTACTCGTCCATCAACAGCTTGGCGATGGTCTGTTTTTGCATATTGGACGTCCCCTCGTAGATGGAACCGATCTTGGAGTCGCGGTAGAATTTCTCGGCGGGAAATTCCTTGGTGAATCCGACGCCGCCGTGGAATTCGACGCACTGGGAGGCGACCTTTTCGGCGACCTGGCTGGATCGCAGTTTGGCCATTGCCGCCTCTTTCAAAAACGGCTCGCCGGCGTCTTTGAGTCGGGCGGCGTTGTAAACCAGAAGGCGGGTGGTCTCGATTTCGGTGGCCAACTGGGCGTACTGAAATTGCATGCCCTGGAAGCTGCCGACCGGTTTGCCAAACTGGCGGCGTTCACTCATGTAGTCCATCGCCGCATCGAAGGCGCCGCGCGCCAATCCCAGCATCTGCGCTCCGATGCCGATGCGCCCCTCGTTGAGAGTCTCGATGGCGACCTTGTAGCCCTTGCCGACCTCGCCGAGCACATTTTCTTTGGGGACAACGCAGTCGTCGAGAATCAATTCGACGGTCGACGAGGCGCGAATGCCGAGTTTGTCTTCCTTTTTGCCGACGTCGAAGCCCTCGAAGTCGCGCTCGATCATAAAGGCTGTGATGCCCCGGTAGCCCTTGTCGGGATCGATATTGGCGAAAAGGATAAAGAAGTCGGCTTCCGCCCCGTTGGTGATCCACATTTTGGAACCATTGAGGACCCAGTGGTCGTCTTTTTCTTCAGCCCGCGTCGCCAACGCGAAGGCGTCGGAGCCGCTGCCGGACTCACTAAGGGCGTAGGCGCCAACCCACTCATTGGCCAGCTTCGGCAGGTATTTCTCGCGCGTTGCATCGGAGCCCCAGCGCCGGATGGCGTTGTTGACCAGCGTATTCTGGACATCGACAAAGACCGATACACTGGGATCGACGTAGGCCAGCTCTTCAATCGCCAGGATGGCGGACATAAATGAGCTTCCCGACCCGCCGAATGGTTCGGGAATCTCGATGCCCATCAGGCCCATCTGGAAGCATTGCTCGATGAGTGATTCATCGAGTTGCTGTTGTTCGTCCATCTCCGAGACCAGCGGGGCGATCTCCGATGCCGCAAAGTCGCGCACGGCATCGCGAAACATCGCTTCGTCTTCAGCCAGATCTGTCAGCGGTCGGCGTGTCATGGATACTCCTCATCAAAAGGGATTCGTACCAAAAGGCTGGCACACGATATTCTTCACCACCAAGGATTAGTCGCCCCCCGCCGAGCGCGCAAGTGCGCAACGAGATTCCCCCGATTGTTGTATCCGCCGGTCCTGGCTTCGAAAATCGCGAAATTCTGGTATGAGACAGCCTGCAATTGCCCCGGCGAGCCGCAGGCAACCGCGGTGATTTGAAACCTCGACAGACGCCGGCGCATCCAAACTACCGTGTTCGCAGGCATTGCGCCGATAGGATGTATTCTGGAGGATATTATGACGACCGGTTCACAACGCGTACCGATCGCCGTCATCGGTGGAAGTGGACTTTACGACCTCGATGGACTGGAGGATATCGAGGAGCGACAAATCGACACGCCCTTCGGAGCGCCCAGTGCCCCGATCCGAATCGGCACCTTCGAGGGTCGTCGAGTCGCCTTCGTGCCCCGCCACGGCGATGCTCATCAGTTCAACCCGTCGAGTGTGCCCTACCGAGCCAATATCTGGGCGCTCAAGAGTCTCGGCGTATTCTGGGTGATCAGTGTCAGTGCCGTCGGGTCGCTTAAAGAAGAGATCGCCCCCGGCGACTTTGTCATTCCCGACAATATCATCGACAAGACCTTCAATCGCCCCAATACGCTCTACGAGGAGCTGGCGGTACACGTCGGCCTGAGTCACCCCTTCGACCCGATGCTTCGCGACGTGTACCTCGATGTATTTGGCGGCTTCGATGATATCACCGTCCACGACGGCGGAACCTACGTGGCCATGGAGGGCCCGGCGTTTAGCACCCGGGCCGAAAGCCACCTCCATCGCTCCTGGGACGCCTCGCTTATCGGTATGACGGCCATGCCGGAAGCCCGCTTTGCGCGGGAGGCGGAGATGTCCTACGCCACCATCGCGCTGACGACGGACTACGACGTATGGCAGGAAGATGAGGACGTCGTGGAAGTCGACAATGTACTGGCTATTCTGCGCCAGAATATCGCCAATGCCCGCCGGGCGCTGTCGGAGATCATTCCCTCCATACCGCTCGACCGTCAGTCCGAATCGGCGGCCTCCAGCGCCCTGCAACAGGCGATCATGACCGCTCCAGAGGCCATCGACGCCGCAGCACGCGAGAAACTGGGCATCTTCATCGACGACTACCTCGACGAGTAGGAGCCTGTTGTCTATACCGTGTGGCACGTCGCGCTGTGTTGCCGGCGAGCCTCCGACAGGACCACAGACTCCCCGAGCGTTGTCTCAACCCCACATTCGGGAGCGCAACCGATGGCCATTGACTGCCAGCAGACCGTAGATCTCCTGGTCGAGTACATCGACGGCGATCTCGAGGAACAAAAGGCACAGCGTCTGGAGCATCACCTCGATGGCTGCCCGAGTTGCGTAGAATTCGTGGAATCTTACCGGAAGACCGGCGTATTGTGCCGCAAAGCACTGGCCTTCGAGATGCCCCAGCAGGTGAAATCGAGGCTTTTCGAATTCCTGCGCGACGAACTACAATCACAGACACTGTAGCGATCGACCACTTTTCGGTGGAACACCGAATTGAACCCACTTCAGGAGAAGACGCCGTGACGAAATTCGACACCTACATGCAAGCGCTGTTGTGGACCTGCAAACACTGCGGCTTCGCCTACGAAGGCGGCCAGCCGAAGCAGAATTGCCCGGTCTGCGAGTCCTACAAGACGTCGTTTATCGACATTCCCCAGCATATCGAGGCCCAAGTCCGCGAGGAATATCCCGACAAATCTTTTAACCACGTCGATTGCCGCGAGATGCGCAAGAAATTGATGAAAGAATCCGGTGCCGACGATAAAAACCGCGTCTCCGGACGCTTTCAACCCACCAAGTCGGGCACCAATATCGAACCGTCGTAAGCCCCTGTGCTGACAGGGCCGTTCGTCCCACGCCCCTCGCATCGAGATTCCGCCCGTGACCCGTAGTGCCACCTCCAGTCCGCTCGCCGAGCGGATGCGCCCCAAGACCCTCGACGAATTTGTCGGCCAGGACCACCTTCTGGCCGATGGCAAGATTTTGGCGACGGCGCTCTCCCAGAATAGGCTTCCGAGCCTGATTTTGTGGGGACCGCCGGGATGTGGAAAGACGACACTCGCCAAAATACTGGCCGACGAGCTCGGCGCCCAATTCCACCCGGTGTCGGCGGTCTCCGGCGGCGTTAAAGACCTCCGCGAAGCCGCCAAGCAGGCCGGCGACCTGCGCCGGATGATGAACCAATCGACAGTCCTTTTTGTCGACGAACTCCACCGCTTCAACAAAGCCCAGCAGGACGCGCTCTTACCGCACGTCGAAGATGGGACGGTCATCCTGGTCGGAGCCACCACCGAAAACCCGAGTTTCGAGGTCATCTCGGCGCTCCAATCCCGGTGTAAGACGCTGGTGCTGGAACCCCTCGACGATCCACATATCGGTACCGTCGTCGATCGAGCACTGGGCGACGACGAGCGCGGCCTCGGCAGGCGCGACATCGACGTCGACAGCGCCGCTCGCGACGCCATCATCCAGGCCGCCGAAGGCGACGCTCGAACGGCATTGAACACCCTGGAATTGGCCGCCGACGCCGCCGCAAACCGAAGCGGTGACCAGTCGGCAACCATTGTCCACGACGACGTCGAAGAGGCACTTCAGCGCCGCGTTATCCGCTACGACAAAGACGGCGCCGAGCACTACAACAACGTCAGCGCCTTTATCAAAAGTATGCGCGGAAGCGACCCCGACGCCGCCGTCTACTACATGACGCGCATGCTCGAGGGCGGCGAAGATCCGCTCTTTATCCTTCGGCGCATGGTCATCTTCGCCAGCGAGGATATCGGCAACGCCGACCCCAAAGCGCTGCGCGTGGCACTGGACGCCACCGAGTCGTTCCGGTTTATCGGCATGCCCGAGGGCGTACTTCCCATGACACAGGCCGTCACCTATCTGGCCTGTGCTCCCAAGTCGAATGCGGCGCTCACGACCTACGGCAAGGCCCGAAAAGACGTACTCAATCACGGGAATTTGCCGCTTCCCAAAAAGATACTGAACGCCCCGACGCAAAGCCTCGAAAATCTGGGCCATGGTCGAGGCTACAAATACCCCCACAATTTCGACGGCAACTACGTTCCCGGAGAGGACTACTTGCCCGACGAATTGCAGGGCCGCACCTACTACGAACCGTCGGACTCCGAGGCCATCCCCCGGCCTCCCGGACGCGACGACGAAGACTGACTGCCCCGCGCATCGAGAGCGCGCCCCGCCTCATCACCGCCCGTACGAATACGAGTAGGGAATCCGAAAGTGACCCTGCACGTAAAACTGGCTGATATGCCACAGTGAGTGCTGGTCGAAACTGCCGGCTGCGATAAGGTTCTCGCTAAGTGGCTGCGGTGGAGCGTGGAATTGGGAGGCCCAGCCGAGGCTGATCAAAAAGCGTTCGGTCACCGGGACTTCGAGGTCGATATTGATCTCGATGCCCGGTCGGGCGAAAAAGTACGGGGCCTCCACCGATTCCGATCCAATATACATCAACGTACCGATCAGAGAGGCCCCGGCGGAGAGTCGAAAGGGCTCGCTGATCGGCGCCAGTCCAACTCCGATGAGCGACCAGGTCGCGCCCCAGGCCTGGGCGTCGCCAATCGGTGGCGACAGATGCAGCGACGACGGAATGGCGGCCAGTACACCGGGCCGATAGCGAACTTCGCCCATCTGCTGGATCTGGCTTCGGTACTGCCCGGGCACCAGTCTCGGGTGTCGGTCGACGAGGTCGGAGTCGATGACGGCCGTCACATCGAGACGAAGGCCGCTGTGAACTGGCTGGTCATCGAATAACGCCCCGCCCCAGCCGACTTCGCCATCGACGACGGGGCTTGCCAGCATACTACCTGTCGGCCCCACGCCAACCTGGACAGGAACCTCCGCCGTTCCGCGCTGCTGAGCGTCGGCGTCGACAGTCCACAGGCCGACGGCGGCCACCGTTGCAACGGCCATCAACTTCGGTATCCACGTCATGTTCAACATCGGCTCCTCACAGCGCTTTTCGGTAACTGTAGCGTTCTGGAGTATTTGACGTAGCACACCGCGATTCATTCATTGAACGCTTCCCTGGGTCCTGACCCAGGGCGATGGATGTACGTCGCTCCCGTTGGTCGCGCCGTATCGGCAGCCGGGGCAATAGCCGCCGGACTGCCGATCGTGATCCCGGCGTCAATTTGTACGCCCTACTTCCCGTACAGATAATCGTACATCGAAAATAGAGCCACCCGTTTGACATATCCCAACGAAATCAGCTCCTCGTAGCTATCAATGGGCCCATCCCGGCGAGCGTCGACGATATTTTCGACGCCGCGAACGTCGATGCCGACGTCTCTGTCGAGCTCTTCAGGTGACGCGGTATTCGCCAATTCCAGGATGGCGTTGACCACCGGAAAACAGGTCGGCTCCACCCAGCCGTGGTCGTCGATTTCGCTGTCCGGACAGCGGCCCCAGACGAAGAGATAGTCGTAGACGTCGCGAATATCGAAGTGGCGCACATCGGCCCGCTCACGGAGATCATCGTAATCCTCGAAGGGCCGATCCATGCGGGCGTCGTCGATGGGTTCGATGATGCCCTCGCGCATGCCCATCCAGTTGTCGAGTACGAAGGGCTCGCCGTATTTTGAGAGCCACTCCGTGACCTGCTCTTCGACAGCTTCGCAGTCCTCGATGACCTGCCCATCGTCGTCGACCTCGTCGTCACACCGCCCCAGCCGCTGCAGACTCTCCTCCGGATAGAAGTAGTCGGCGCCGACGATGTCGGCATCGCTGAAGTCGAGCGACCAGTCATTGGCGCCTCCGCACTGTGGATAGTGCATCAATGACTCGTCGTCGTAACTGGTTCCCGGCCGGTAGTGATAGTCCTCAAAACACCGGTACAGACCGGCCTCGCTGCGAGTGTGTTCGTGGCGAAAACCCAGAACGTGCCCCAATTCGTGGCGCATAATGCCCTGGAGACTCAAGTTTCGCATGCTCGGATTGCGACTGGCGTCATCGATATTGGCCAGGTGAACCCGCACGTCGCGGTCGCGCTGCTGAAAGCTCGGAAAGAAGGCCCGCGCCATGTACGGCGCATCTGACTCGGCGGGCTTGACCGGAAATAAGACCTCGTCGTTATTGATGGTGCAATTGTCGTTGTGCTCGTCGAGATAGGGAAATTCGACGGCGGCAAACATCTCCCAGTCGCGGGCGGCATCGACGGTGGCCTCCTCCACTTCCCGGTGGCGATCGCCGAAGGAGTCGCTGACGCAGAAACTGAGCTCAAAGCGCTCGTCGCCGTACCACAGGTCGTCGTCGCGCTCCCGGCGGTTGACCGACAGCTCCGTGTGGTGGCCGTCGGCGTCGACGTGCTCGTCGTAGAATTCGCGCAATCCCTGCCAGCCGCCATCGATCGGTGTGTCGCCGTCGACGACACAGACCCGTCCGTCGGACTCGCAGTACACGTAGTCCAGAAACTCCTCGAAGGTCTGTGGCCAGTCGATGACATCGCCCTTGCCCGTGGGATCCATCACCGTCGACTCCGACGTCGGGAGTTGTTGTGTCGATTCCGTCGATGAAGCCTCGGAATCATCGTCATCGATACATCCACTCATCACCAGCGCAATCATTGCCATCAGCACAGCGGGGCCGAATATTCGCATCGTCGCTCTCCAGAGTTGAAGAATTATGGTCGCCTACCACCTCCACAATCATTGTCGACGATTGGCCCCCGAATTGTTCGTGCCGATCTCGATTACCGCCGGCGATCGCCGATTGCGGCACTGGTCTTTCGCCCAGATGTGCTTACTGATAAGACATCGCGTCGTAGCAACTCAATGCCCCGGACTGACTGGTGTACCGTCGGCTCCCGTCTCTATTTTGACCCCGAGGATCTACTTCGATGCAAGAGCGAAATCTGGCACTGGAACTCGTCCGCGTCACCGAAGCTGCCTCCATTGCCTGCGCCCGATCGATGGGCCAGGGCAAACCGGAGTACAGCGATCAGTTGGCCGTCAACGCCATGCGCGCCGCCTTCGACTCCCTGCATATCGACGGCACCGTGGTCATCGGCGAGGGCGAGCGCGACGAAGCGCCCATGCTGTACATCGGAGAGCGCGTCGGCCGTCGCGCCGAGCGCGACCCGGCGATGGATATCGCCCTGGACCCGCTGGAGGGCACAAGCATCTGCGCCTACGGACGCCCCGGCGCCCTGTCGGTCATCGCCATGGCCCCGGAGGGCTGCTTTTTGAACGCCCCCGACATCTACATGAATAAAATCGCCACTGGACCGGCCGGTCGCGGCGTTATCGACATCACCAATACGCCGACCGAAAATCTGCGGAATCTCGCGGAGGTCAAAGGCGTCAATGTCGAAGACCTGACGGCCGTCGTATTGGACCGGCCTCGACACGAAGAATTGATCAGCGAGATCCGCGGCACCGGCGCCCGCATTCGACTTATCGGCGACGGCGACGTCGATGCCGCCATCTCGACGTGCAAAGACGAGACGGGCATCGATATCCTCTTTGGCATCGGCGGCGCCCCGGAGGGCGTGCTCGCCGCCGCCGCACTGCAGTGCATGGACGGCGAGGTCCAGGGTCAATTGATGTTTTACGAAGATGCCGAGCGCGAGAGGGCCCGGGAAGTCATGGGAGACGACGCCGATATCGAAGCCGTCTTAAGTTGCGAAGATCTGGCTCACGGCGAAATTCTCTTTGCCGCCACCGGCGTCACCGGCGGCGATATGCTCGATGGCGTCCGCTTTTTTCGCGGCGGAGCCACGACGGACTCGCTGGTGATGCGCTCCAAGTCGGGAACGGTCCGCCGCATTCAGGCCGACCACAACTTCGACCGGAAACCGGCCTACACCCTCGAGGGCTACCACGAAAAGATGGAGACCATCGACTGAGCCTTTGCCCGATGAATGGCTCCATCTCCGGTCGTCGATGTCGCCTTCGACGACCGGAGATCGCGAAGTCCTTTCGTTGAGCATCAGGCTCCGTGGCGGATCTCCATGATATCGCCGTCGTCGACGACGTAGTCCTTGCCCTCCAGGCGCAATTCGCCGGCCTCGCGGATCGCCGCCTCGTCGCCGTGCTTTTGAAGGGCCTCCACGGTGTAGACTTCGGCGCGAATGAAGTTGTCCTCAAAGTCGCTGTGGATCGCTCCCGCAGCCTCCGGCGCCGTCGCCCCCTCTGGAATCGTCCAGGCGCGAATTTCTTTTTCGCCGGCCGTAAAAAAGCTGTGGAGCCCCAGCAACTTATAGGCGCCGCGAACAAGGACGTTGAGCGCCGGCTCATCAATTCCCAGCCCGTCGAGCATCTCGCGACGCATCTCGTCGTCGTCCATATCTGCCAATTCGGACTCAATGGCCCCGGAGAGCATGACCATCCCCGCGTTTTGTTCCTCTGCCAGTTCGCGCAGGGCATCGACGTGCGGACTTTCTCCGTCGAGGTCGTCGTCGCTGACGTTGGCCACAAATAGCACCGGCTTTGCCGTCAGCAGGTGACAGTCGCGGATATACTCCCATTCCGATTCGCTGAGGTCGATGCTTCGCGCCGTCTGGCCCGATGCCAGTGCGTCGTACATCCGCTCCAGAACCTCGACGCGCTCGATATCTTCCTTTTCACCGGACTTGGCGCTTCGCCGCGCCTTTTCGAGCCGGCCCTCGATGGTCTGAAGGTCGGCCATGATCAATTCGGTGTCGATGATTTCGACATCGCGCACCGGATCGACATCGCCCTCGACGTGCGTCACATTTTCGTCGTCAAAACAGCGCACGACGTGCAAGATGGCGTTGACCTCGCGAATATTGGCCAAAAACTTATTGCCCAAACCCTCGCCCTCGGAGGCCCCACGCACCAGACCGGCGATATCGACGATCTCAACGGAGGCCGGAATGACCTCCGCCGTCTCGATATGCTCCTCAATAATATCCAGGCGCTTGTCCGGCACGGGCACGATCCCAACGTTGGGGTCGATGGTACAAAAGGGGTAGTTTTCGGATTGCGCCTCGGCTTCCGTCAGCGCATTAAAGATCGTCGACTTGCCCACATTGGGCAGTCCCACTATTCCTGCAGTAAGGCTCATTGTGATGGTCTGTCGTTTCGAGAAAGGCTACCGCGAGGTCCAACAGCGCGTTGCGACCTGTCGAGAACCGGATTTGTAGTCCAAATCTCCGACCCTCGCAAGCGACAACGCGTGTTTACATTTAAATGTTCCGACCGGTCTCTGCTCGCCAGCACCGAGCAGAGACGTCGTTGTTCCAAACGCTGTTGAGGTTCCCATTATGCCAAATATCCACCACGCCGAAATGACGCTTCTGGTCAAACGAGAAAAGGAGTTGCAGCGCAAACTGGAGAGTCTGCGCGACGACTTCGGCACCTGGAAAGAGCGCGTCGAACTCGCAAACGACGCCGGCCGCGATGAATTGGCCGAAAAGGCATTGGGCCGCATCCAGTCCCTTCGCGGCGAAGCGCGCAGCATCAAGAGCGAACTCCAGGATATCGTCGAGCAAAAAAAGGAGCTCCGAAAGGAGAGCAAAATGCCCACCGGCCAGGAAAATCGCCGGGCCGAAGCCCTGCTTCGGAGTTTCAAGGAATCCGGTCTCGTCGACCCCGATGAAGCACAGCTTCAGGCCGACATCGAAGAGGCCTCCAAAAACGATGACGCCGCACTGAAAGCGCTCAAAGCCAAAGCCGGCGTCGACGGCGGCACCGATGGCGATTCCAGCGCCAAAAACGAACCCGGAGAGTCGTCCCCATCGGCTTCTGACGGCGATCCCGACGCAGAACTCGACGCCGAATTGGCCGCCCTTCGCGCCAAGATGGGCGACGATACCGGTGGCGGTGACGACGGCGATATCGACCTCGGCGACCTGGAGCGCGAATTGGCCGACGACGACTGAGCAACAATCTTTGATTGCCCCCGCCCTCTTGGGGCGATCTCCGGTTTGTGGTAATCGCGGTAGTAGATCGTTTGCGCCTTTGATGCGCCCACCGCCGACCAGCGACTCCAGACCAGCGACTCCACCGTGTCTGACGGACCTTTCGACATACCGAGTATTCGCGGCCGGATCACCGAGCGACTCCAGCAGGCAGCGGCTCGAAATGCCGACGACGAACCGCTGGAGTTTCCCGACAAGCCCGGCGATGTCATGCTGCGCGACGCCGACGAACGCGGCGTCGTCGCCCTGGCATGTCTGCTCTTGGAAAACTTGCGCGAACACGGCGGCACCCGGGCTCAGGGCCGGCCACTCGACAACGTGCTGCGTCGTCTCCTGGGGACCTTCGGCCCCAAGGAGGTCATGGACATCGAAGTCGAGGCCTACGAGATTCTGCTGTGGATCGGCAGCGCCATCGACGACGAATGGCAGCCCGATGACATGCCCCAAGACCCCGGCGACATCGATCACACGGCGAGTCACAGCGAATTGGTTCGCTGGGCCATCGCCGGCGGTGTCGACCTGGAACTCGACTACTACAGCCGAAGCCGCGGAGAATTGACCCACCGGCGCATCACGCCCATCAGCCTGGAAGCCGAGACCTATCTCCACGCCTACTGTCATCTGCGCCGCGACGAGCGGGTCTTCCGCATCAGCCGCATCGGCGATCTGGAACCGGTCGGCGGATGGCCCAATCCGCCCGAGCCAACCCCCTCGAAAGACACCGACGCCACCGAGACCGCGGCCGGCGACGACAACAGTGCATCCGAAAACACTTCGGATCCGCCAGAAGCCGAGGACAGCAATGGCGACGACGGACAGATGACACTCCTCGGCGATTGACCTCGTCCAATACTTGCCTCGAGCCCCCACTGCGAGATGATCGACCACTTTATCGATGGCGAATTCGTCGAGCCCCACTCCGGCGACTACTTTCCGAATATCAATCCCGCCACCGGCGAGCACATCGACGATGTCGCCGAGGGCGACGTCACCGATGTCGACAGCGGCGTCGATGCTGCTCAAAGAGCGTTCTGTGGCCCCTGGCAGGCCCTGAGCAAGCGCAAGCGCCTCGACGCACTGGAGCGCGTCGCCCACGGCATCCGCGCTCGCTTCGACGAATTTCTCGATGCCGAAATGCGGGATACCGGAAAACCGCGCAGCTTCGCGTCGAAAGTCGATATCCCGCGCGGCGCCGCCAATTTCGAGTTTTTCGCCAATATCGCCCGCAGCCTGGACGGCAAATCCTACCAGACCGAGACCGGCGATGGCGCCGGCGCCGTTCAGTACACCACCCGCAATCCACTAGGCGTCGTCGGCGTCGTCTCGCCCTGGAATCTACCGTTGTTGCTGTTGACCTGGAAGGTCGCCCCGGCGCTGGCCGCCGGCAACTGCGTGGTCGTCAAACCCTCGGAAGAGACGCCGTCGACGGCCTCGCTTCTGGCGGAAGTCTTTGCCGACGCCGGCGTGCCCGACGGCGTCTACAATGTGGTCCACGGATACGGACCCGATTCCGCCGGCCAGGCGCTGGTCCAACACCCCGATGTCGCCGCCATCACCTTTACCGGCGAGACGTCAACGGGCTCCCAGATCATGCGCGACTGCGCCGACGACATCAAAAATATCTCCTTCGAATTGGGCGGTAAAAACGCGTCCATCGTCTTTGCCGACGCCGACCTCGACGACGCCGTCGCCGGCACCGCTCGATCGACCTTTTCGAATACCGGTCAGGTCTGTCTTTGCTCGGAGCGCGTCTACGTCGAACGGCCAATCTACGAACAATTCGTCGACGCCCTCAAAGCCCGCGCCGAACATCTGACCATCGGCGATCCCTTCGACGAGCAAACCGAGATGGGACCGCTCATCAGCCACGGCCACCGCGAAAAGGTACTCGGCGCCTACGAAAAGGCGCGAGATGCCGGCGCCACCGTCGTCACCGGCGGCTCGGTCCCCGACCTCGACGGCGCGCTCGCCGAAGGCGCCTTCGTCGAACCCACCATCTGGACCGACCTCGACGAAGACGCCTGGGTCAACACCCACGAAATTTTCGGGCCCGCCTGCCATATCCGCCCCTTCGATACCGAAGACGAGGCCGTCGAGTTGGCCAACGACACCGACTACGGCCTGTGCGGCGCCGTCTGGACTCAGAACCTCAGTCGCGCCCACCGCATGGCCCACCGCGTCAACGCCGGACTCGTCTGGGTCAATAGCTGGTTTTTGCGCGACCTCCGAACCCCCTTTGGTGGCGTCAAATTAAGCGGCATCGGCCGCGAAGGCGGACGCCATTCCCTCGACTTCTACAGCGAAACCAAGACGGTCTGCATCAAGCTGTAAATCCACCGATCGCTGCCGAACCATGACACGAACTTCCGAACTGTGAACCTCATGAATATCATCCTCCCCGACCGCCCCGGCGCCCTGGCCAACTACCCGCACGCCAGAAAGGCCGGCGATACCCTGTATATCTCCGGGATGTCCTGTCGCCAGCCCGACGACTCCCACGTCGG
>LFFM01002268.1_pt1 | contig 12777 bp, 17 predicted proteins | sample 643131 | NCBI WGS metagenome assembly LFFM01 (sample SAMN03777445, study PRJNA286221) | soda lake metagenome | biome: soda lake; feature: Kulunda steppe; material: water; isolation source: sample Tc-Br brine of Tanatar trona crystallizer | place: Russia: Kulunda steppe | collected 2011-07
GCTGGCGACGTGGCGCCAGCAGGGACGCAATCCATACGAAGAGCTTCGTCGAGTCGTCAGCAACAATGAGATTATCTCACGGGCTCACGCTGTGCCGGCTGTCGAGACCTCGGGGTAAACACGTACACGCTGTTGAATCATCGGCCTTTGACCACCCCAGTGCCTCTTCACGCACGCTGGGGACTTAGCAGGCTTTCGTCCCATCAGAGCCGAAAGGGTCTCTTTCTCACGCGAGAACGGCAGGGCATGGTCGACGCCGAGGTCCACGTCATCGATCGCGGAGGGATCCGATGCGACATGAACTACATGATGGAGGGACACACCCTCGCCACCCGCGAGGAGTTGAACCCCGACAGCGACTACGGCGAGATCCCCGTCTGGAACCTCGTGATCGACCACCCGGAGGCGACGATCCTCTGGGACACCGGCTCCCACCACGACGCCGCCGACGGACACTGGCCGAATGACCTCGTCGAGGCGTTTCACCCGTACGACGCGAGCGAGCATCGCCTCGACGACGACCTCGCCGCTGTCGGCTACGCGGTCGACGACATCGACGCCACCTTCGTCAGCCACCTCCACATCGACCACGCCGGCGGGCTGGAGTTCTTCGCGGGCACCGACACGCCGATATACGTCCACGAGGAGGAGCTGAAGTTCGCCTACTACGACGCGAAAGTGGGCGCGGGCGACGGCGGCTACCTACTGGCCGATTTCGATCACGACCTGAACTGGCGGCCGCTCCATGCCGACCGCGAGGAGCACTTCACCGACCTCGAGTTCGTCCGCCTGCCCGGTCACACGCCCGGACTGACCGGCTCCGTGCTCCATCTCGACGACGAGGGCACGCTCGTGTTCGCCGGCGATCAGGCGTATATGCGGGCCAACTACGAGGACGAGGTCCCGCTCGGCGGGCCGCTTCTCTGGGGGAAAACGGAGTGGCGCGAGAGCCTCCACCGACTTCGGGCGATCGAGCGCCGACACGATGCCGAGGTCGTGTTCGGTCACGACTCGGATCAGCTCGAGTCGATGCGCCCGGGTTGGGGAGTCTGAGAGCCGAGAGACGGACGGATGCCGTCAGTCCCGCAGGTGTTCCACGACCGCGTCGACGTCGTTCGGGACGGGTTCGGGGTCGCCGCCGGCTTCGTATGCCGCCTCGGGGTCTTTTAACAGGTGTCCCGTCGTCAGACAGACGACCTGCTCGTCGGCGTCGACGACGCCCTGCCGACGGAGCTTCTTCAGTCCGGCGAGACTCGCCGCGGAGGCGGGTTCGACACCGACGCCCTCACTTGCGAGATGCGCCTGTGCGGCCGTGATCTCCGGGTCGCTGACGGCGACTGCGGTACCGCCGGTGTTGCGGATCCCCGGGAGTGCCTTCGGCGCGTTGACCGGGTTGCCGATGCGGATCGCGGTCGCGCGAGTCTCGACGGACTCCCAGCGGCAGATCTCGTCGTTCCCTTCCTCGACCGCCTCGACCATCGGTGCAGCCCCATCAGCCTGAACGCCGGTCAGCTTGGGAACGTCGTCGACGTCGAGCGCGCCGGCCTGGACCAGTTCGCGGAATCCTTTATAAATCGCGGAGGTGTTGCCGGCGTTGCCGACGGGGAGGACGATCCGGTCCGGGAAGGCGCCATAGTCCGCGTAGAACTCCTCTAAGATCTCGAAGCCGATCGTCTTCTGCCCCTCCAATCGGAACGGGTTCAACGAGTTGAGCAGGTACGCCTCCCCGCGGGCGGCGAGCGCCTGAACGATGTCGAGACAGGCGTCGAAGTTGCCGTCGACTTCGAGGATGCGCGCGCCGTGGAGGCTCGCCTGCGCCACCTTTCCCGCGGCGACTTTCCCCTGTGGCAGGAGGACGAGCGTCGGCATCCCCGCCCGGCCGCCGTACGCCGCGAGTGCTGCCGACGTGTTGCCCGTCGAGGCGCACGCCAGCGCGCCGACGCCGAGCTCTTGAGCGACGCGGACGCCGACGGTCATTCCGCGGTCCTTGAACGAGCCGGTCGGGTTCATCCCCTCGTGTTTGATCCGGAGCGCGTCGACCCCGACCGTCTCCTCGATCCGGGGCACGCGGTGGAGCGGCGTGTCGCCCTCGGGCAGCGTGACGCCGAGGTCGAACGGGAGCGCCTCGCGGTAGCGCCAGACGCCGCGGTCCGGGCCGTCAGTCGACGCACCAGCGCCGAACTCGTCGAACGTCGGCGGGTCGTCGTAGCGGACTTCCAGCAGGCCGTCACACTCGTCGCAGGTGTAGCGGACGTCCTCGAACGGGGCGAACGTCTCGCCGCAGTCGATACAGGCGAGCCAGGTCCCGTCGTCCGCACAGGCCGGAACGTCGGGAGCGGCGGCGTCGATGGCGAGGCTCATCGTGTCACCGTCCGTCGCGCCGCCTCTTAAGGCGGGCGGTGGGGTCGGACGTTGCCAGCGGCGATCCGCGGGGCGGACACCGCTCAGTCGATGAGGGCCCCGAACGGACTCTCAGTCGACGATGATCTCCGAGTCCGATCCGCTCGCAGCGTCGTCAGTGCCGCTCATCTCCGTCTGGTATCGGTCGATCCAGTCGGCGAAACACTCGGGACAGAGCCGCTGCGTGTCGATGTTCGCCCGGTCGACGCTGAGCCGGACGGTTCGGGCGAGCGCGTCCGTGGTCGGCTCGCCACAGGCCTCACAGGGGTCGGTCGTCGGCGCGTCGCTCATACCGGCCGGTCGTTGGCTGTACCCTTAAAAACTCGTCACGCTGTCGGGGGGTCGACGCCGATCGGGGACCGATGGTCGAGTCACGTCGTCCGGAACGCCCGGTCGCCGGCGTCACCGAGTCCGGGGACGATGAAGCCGTCTTCGTCGAGGTGGTCGTCGATGGCGACGGTGAGCAGGTCGGCGTCGGGGACCGCCTCGCCCACGCGGACGAGTCCGTCCGGGGCCGAGACAGCAGAGAGCACGAACAGGTCCTCGTAGTCGTCCGCCTCCGCCAAAATATGTTCGAGGACGGCACACATCGTCGACCCGGTTGCAAGCATCGGGTCGGCGACGATCACGGTGTCGTTCGGGCGGATCTCGGGGAGTTTCACGTAGTCGATGGTGATCGGGAACTCGCCGTCGTCGTTCATCCCTGCCTCCTCGTCGCGGCCGGCGGAGATGACGCCCTGTTTCGCCCGCGGAAACGCCTTCAGCAGCCCCTCGACGAACGGCGTCGCGGCCCGGAGAACGTTGATGATCACGACGTTGTCCACCCCCTTGACGCGCTCGCCGGTGGTCTCGGCGAGCGGGGTCTGGACGGGCACGTACTCAGTGTCCATCGCGCCGTCAATGATCTCGTACCCACAGATCCGGCCGAGCTTCACCAGTCCTTTCCGGAAGGCGACCTGCTCCGTCGAGACGTCACGGAGCCGTGAGAGGGTGTCCTTCGCCAACGCGTGCGTGACGAGATACGCGTCGTCTCGATCTTCGATCGTCATTGTCGGGAGAGCGGTCGCGTTCGACTTAAACCATGCCGAAGTTCCAGCGGTCGGAGAGGATCGGTCCCTCGCGGGCCGCGACGCGCTGCTCACCGCAGGACGAGGACGTACGTCAGCGTAAAGACGAGAAGCGCGAGTGTCAAGACGTTCGTCGTCGTGTACGCAACGATATCGAGGAGGTCGAGCCCCCAGACAGCAGTCCACGCGAACCACGCGGACAGCACTCCGTTCAAGAGCAACAGCAGCCGTGGGTCGCCGCTCGACTCTTCGACGCCGTCGCGGATCCCCTTCGGCTCCTCGCTCATACACAGGATGCCGACTGAGTGCTACTTATGCCTTGTCCGTGCGGTCGTCCGCCACCCGATCGGTTCCAGCCATCCGAGGCCCCGCCGAAGCCGCCAGGCGACCCTCGCGTCGTGAGCCGTGTCGCTCGTCAGGGCTCTCTGAGCACGACAGACTCGCCCTGTTCCGTCGGAAACGGTGTCGTCGACGCCGTCGGAGTGCCGTCGCCGTCGAGCACGTCCCACTCCTCGTCGGTGACGAGCGCATCGTCGAGTCGGTCGACGAGCGCCGCTTCGTCCACGCCCGTACCGATGACGACGAGCTCGGTCAGTCGGTCGCCGTGCTCGTCGTCCCAGTCGAGCGCCGGCCGGTTCGAACGGAGCATATCGCGTTCGACCGGCGGAAGCCCCGCGATCCACGGGCCCACCGCGGAGACCCGGACCGATCGGCCCGCTTGCCCGACCTGCTGGCGCTGATCGGTACCAGCGACCCAGGCTGTCCCTTTCGACCGGACGATGTCGTCGGGGAGGTCACGGAGAACCGCGCTGAACCGGTCCGGGTGAAACGGTCTGCGACGACGGTAGGTGACGGACGTCACCCCGTACACCTCGTCGGGGTGGCGATGGCTGTGGTCGTGACCGCCGCTGGCGTCGTGGTCGTCAGCGTTGTGGTCGTGACCGTGGCTGTCGGCGAGCGCGCGCTTCCACCCCGGCAGTCCGCCGAGTTCACGCTCGTCGAACACACCGATGTTCAACAGTCGGTCCGGATCGACCGCGGCGAACTCCGTTACGATCGTCTCGGCAGCCGGCTGGAGCGCCTCAACGAGTTCGACAGCTTCGTCGAGTTCTGCCGCCGTACAGAGGTCGGCTTTGTTACAGATCACCACGTTCGACACCTCCACCTGTTCGACGAGGAGATCCGAGAGTGGTCGGTCCTCGTCAGTCGCGCTACCGCGTCGCTCGGGAGCATCTGCCCCGGCGAACGTGTCGAGGAACTGGCGCGTGTCGATCACGGTCACCAGCGCGTCGACACGGTAGCGAGCCGCCGCGCGCGACGCGGTGGTAAACAGCCGAGCCACCGGAGCGGGCTCGGAGATTCCCGACGACTCGACGATCAGTGCGTCGAAAGCGCGCTCGTTCGCGAGTCGAACGACGGCGGTTTCGAGGTCGTCCTGCAGCTCACAGCAGATGCAGCCGTTCGATAGCTCGGTGACGCCATCGACGCCGACCTCGGACTCCTCGGCGATCAGCTCCGCGTCGACGTTGACTTCGCCCATGTCGTTGACGAGGACGGCGATATCACGGCTCCCCGCGTCGGTGAGCAGTTGATTTAGCAGCGTCGTCTTTCCCGCACCGAGGCTTCCGGAGAGCACGGTTACCGGGATCCGATCGTCCATACGGACTCGTCCGTGCCAGCCCTCTTCAACTCCCCGGCGGGAACGTGCAGTCGTTCGGCTCGCCGAAGCCAACTCGACCCGCCACCGTGGGTCGACACGTTGATACGTCGTCGATGCACACCGCCACGCATGATCGAGTACGTGTCCATCGTCGGGATCATCGGATCGATCGTAACGGTTCTGATGGTCCTCGCAGTGTTGTATCTCGTCTGGCTGTCGATGGGCAACGAGGCTCACAGCCCGAGTCCGGCAGACGACGAACGCCCCGAGCTCGCGGAGAGCGACGAAGAATCGGAACCGCAAGGGGAGCTCGCCGGCGGCAACTCGGCGTAGCCGGTGCTCGCCGGCGATACCGTCGGGTCCGGTCACTCCGTGTCCACGACAGCTTTTACCGCGCCGCGGGTGTTGTACACGGCAATGACGGTTGCAGACAGGATCGACGCCTTTCGAACCGTTCTCGAGGAGTGGCTTCGTGGGTTGTATCACGGGATGATCACCCACCCGGCGTACGAGAAAATCGAGAAAGAAGCCGAGGACGCCGAAGACGAGTTCATGTTGGCGTGTTTTCCGGACGCGTTCGGGATCCCCTCGCCGGTGTCGTACTACACGGCCGAACTGCTCCCCTGCCTCGAAGACGAGTTCGAAGCCTGGGAGCGACGGCTGTGGGACCGGGAGAGCCTCGTCGAACGGAAAGGACAGCAGTACCACTTCTGATGACGACGAAGACGGAGGGTGACCGGTGATGGAGCCGTTCGTGTTCTTCGGCGGCAAGGGTGGTGTCGGAAAGACCACTGTTTCGTGTGCGTACGCCCACCGGTGTGCGAACGCCGGAGTACGAACGCTCGTCGTCTCGACCGACCCCGCACACTCGGTGTCAGACGTGTTCGACCAGGAGTTCCGCGACGAGCCGGCGTCAGTCACCGGCGTCGACCGACTCGACGCGATGGAGATAGATCCCGAAGACGAGATGCAGCGACATCTACAGGAGATCCGCGAGGGCCTCTCCGAGCAGGTGTCAGTCGCGATGGTCTCGGAGATCAACCGACAGTTGGAGATGTCACACGGAACGCCGGGAGCGTACGAGGCCGCCCTGTTCGACGCCTTCGTCACCGTGATGCGTGAAGAGAGCGAACCGTACGACCGCGTCGTCTTCGACACTGCACCGAGCGGATCCACGTTGCGACTGCTGGGACTTCCCGAGTTTCTCGGCGACTGGATCGACCGGCTGTTGTACAAACGAAAACAGTCGATCGACCTGTTCGAGAAGGCGGCGATCGGAGAGCTGGAGCCACGGCGCTTGATGGACGGCGACCCCGTCTTAGCGCGGCTCCAACGGCGCAAGGAGTTCTTCGAGTTCGCCGGGGACACGATGCGAAACGACGCCGCCTTCTTCCTCGTGTTGAACCCGGATCAGCTCTCTGTCAACGAGACTGAGCGAACGATCGAAGCGTTCGACGAGCGCGACTTACAGGTGCGAGGGTTGATCGCGAACAAACTCACACCGTCACCGGACGACGCGGAGACCGGACGAGGGGCCCGATACCTCCGAGAGAAGGTCGCGACCGAACGCGACCGGATCGAGCAGGTCCGTCAGGAGTTCGAACCGCCGCTGGTCGCCGAAATCGAGTCGCGGACGCGCGAAGTTCGTGGTGACGTGCTCTCGGCGGTTGCCGCACGGCTCGACATCGAGACCACGACGGACACCGGTGTGCAGTCAGTGACCCACGACTGAAGTCGTGGGCGTCCTCCTCGTTCCGCTGTGAGCCGCTTTCGGGGGTGTTGACTACGTCTCACGTATCTGGAGTTCGAAACGAACTGCCCACCCGGTGGGACGGCGACACTCGGGTGTGTATAGCGACAAATATCATGATTGAAGGCAATACTTATGTGTGATATTGTAAACCGATAACACGGATAGGAACTTATGACAGGGGTAATCTGGATCGTCGCTGCGGTGCTCGGCACGTTCACTCTCGGGTATGTCGGATACTCGCGGTACCTCGCACGGTTCGTCGAACTGGACGACGAGCGGGAGACGCCGGCACACAAATACGAAGACGGACAGGAGTACGTACCGGCGAAGAAGCCGGTGCTGTTAGGGCATCACTTCTCGAGTATCGCGGGCGGCGCACCGATCGTCGGTCCGATCACGGCCGGTGCGATCTGGGGCTGGGTTCCGGCCTTGTTGTGGGTCGCCATCGGGAACCCGTTGATGGGTGCGGTTCACGACTTCATCTCGCTCTCGAGTTCGATTCGCCACGAGGGGCGCTCGATCGGGTACATCGTCGGGCAGTACGTCGGCGAACGTGGCAAGAACCTGCTGTTGTGGTTCGCGTTCCTCACGATCATCCTCGTCGTCGCCGTGTTCGCGCTGGTCGTCGCCATCGTATTCAACGCGTTCCCGCAGGTGACGACGGCGAGTTTCATTTACATCGGGCTGGCGTTAGCGTTCGGGGTGTATCTCTACCAGCTCACGGGCCGTTCATTCCGGGGACCGTCCTCTTCGTTGCTGGCGTGTTCGCCGGCGTTTGGGTCGGTATCCAGTACCCGTTCGCGATCTTCGAACTCGCTGAGGGCGCTCATCCCGAGGGAACGTTCGTCCTGCTCAGTGGTACCGGGGCGTGGTTCCCGGGTGCGGCCACGCTCGGCGGCAACACCGCGGCGTGGGTCCCAGTCATCATGATCTACGGTGGGGTCGCAAGCGCGCTCCCCGTGTGGGTCCTATTACAGCCGCGTGATTACCTCTCGTCGTTCCTCTTGTACACCGGCGTGGGTGGGGGGATTCTTGCAATCGTCGTTGGGACGCTGCTCGCGACGTCCGCCCAGCCGCTCGTCGTCGACCCGTCGATCGGCGTCTTCGAGGGGTTCTGGGGGATCTCGGCGGTTGGCTTGTTCCCGCTGTTCCCGCTGTTGTTCATCACCATCGCCTGTGGGACGATAAGCGGGTTCCACTCGCTCGTCTCCTCGGGGACGACATCGAAGCAACTGAACAAAGAGAGCGACGCGCGCCTGATCGGCTACGGCGGGATGCTCGGCGAAGGGTTGCTCGCCGCGCTCGCGCTCTCGACGCTGGCAGTCGCCGGCTTCGCCGGTGACGCCGCGGCGGGCGGTGTCGGCGGCGCGTTGCCCAACTTCGCGACCGGCGGCGGCATCATCCTGACGAGCCTCGGTATTCCAGAGACCATCGGCGCCGTGTTCATGGCACTCGTGCTCGTGAGTTTCCTGCTCACCTCGACTGACACCGCGGTCCGTCTGGGTCGGTACATGATGGAAGAGATCGTCGGCATGGACGACAGCATGACCGTTTCTGGACTGTCCAGCGACGTCGGGTCCGTCGTCCGGGGTCGCTACACGAACCCAGTCATTCAGATCGGTATTGCGTACGTCCTCGTTCTCTCTGGTCAGTGGGAGACGCTGTGGGGGCTGTTTGGCGGCGCGAACCAACTGCTCGCGGCGCTCGCGCTGCTGACCGGTACCGTCTGGCTTGCCAACTGGGACGAATCTAAACAGCTCGTCTCCACCGGCGTCCCGATGGCGGTCATGGTGACGATCACCGTGTTCGGACTGACGTGGATCGCGATCTACAACAACCTGTATCAGAACCTGATCTTGGGCGACGCGGCAACGCTCGGCGCACAACTCTCCTCGGTCACACAGATGCTGCTGGCGATCGTGTTGATCGTTCTCGCGCTGTCGTTGATGAGGATTGGCTACGGAAACCTCAAACCGGTACGGAGCCGCGAGACCCCAGCCGCCGAGCCGGGCGACGACTAGCGGGAAACTCACCTGTCGGCGCTTTATTCTGCTCACAGGACACACAGCGGACAACAGCGCGTGGTGTGATCTCCGTCGAGGAACCCCCGATTTCAGGGCGGGGGGATATCAGCGCCAGAACCGCTTCGCGAATCGTGAAAAGAACCCCTCAGCCGGCTGTTCGACGGGCTCCCAGAGCCGAAACGCCTCGGCGATGTCGGCCGCCTCACTGGCGACGAGTCGGTCGTCCGCTGGAGCGACGACGACGAGGTTCACCTCGTAGTGACCGTAGTAGCCGAACTTCAGAAGTGTGCGGTCACGAAAGCCGTCGACGAACTCGGCGACAGCGTCGGGGATTCGGTCCGCGACGAGCACGACGGTCACGTCGGTCCCGAAGTGCTGCTCGTCGCCGTCGACGCGATCGTCGGCGACGTCGTGTGCGAACGCGACGAGCCGTTCGACTTCGCCGACGGTCGGAGTCGACACCCGTCGCGCGAACAGATACTCCATCGTGTCGTGGTCCGCGTAGCTCAGGGCAGGGTGGAGGAACTGCTTCTGGGTGCGCATCCGCATCTCAGCGTACAGATCGAACCGCTCGCCGTCGACGACGACATCCGCGTCGAGGTCGTAGCTGTACATCAGTCGGTCGGAGACCCGATCGAGATACTCGTCGTCGTAGTCGGGGACGCTCTCGCGTATCTCTGCGGGGAGCGTCTCGGAATCGTGACGCGCTCCCGACCCGCCGTCGGTGTGCGCCTTCGGGTCTGCACACTCACTCGCCGACCGCGCGTTCCCGTTTGCGTGCTCCTCGTCGCTCGTCATCCGTGGATGAGACCGCGCCGACGCTCGGTGTCGAGTCGACGACGACTGGGTCGTACGCGTGCGATACCCGGGCGATCCGGACTCGAACGCGTGGCAGCTGTTCGGGTTTCCATGCGAACAGATTACACAGAACGGATAAAAGACCGTCGGGATTTAACATGATCGAGCGTCTAGATCTGGTAGAAGTTAACATGGCCGACGAAACGACGCGAACGGAAGCGTGCGGACGGTGTTCGATGTCGACAGTCGTCGGCGCGGTGAGCGGCGACCAGTCAGACGAGGAGCGTGCAGACCGCGATCCGTTCCGCGGCGAACGGATCGAGGTCTCCGAGTCTGCGATCCGTCGTGTGTCGCCTGCAGGCCTGTTACACGAAGTGAAATCCCGGATCGACGCGGTGGGACGCCGGCTCACGTACGAGAGGTGATGCCGGTCGGGTCGAAGCGGCCGTGTTCGGGTCACCGCCGGGAGAAGAGACTTATACCGATCCATCACGTAACGCGGACCAACCAATGGAAGAGAGTATCTCCGGGTTCAAACAACGCGGGGACTGGGGCGACATCGTCGAGCACGGCGAGCGGATCACGCTTGCCCTTCGGGAGGCCGACGTCGACGGCGACGCCTTCCACGAGTTCGACGACTGGCGACCGAAGGCGCACGAACGGATCGACGAGGACGTGTCAGAGAAGACCGCCGAACAGGCGTCGGTGAGCGAGGGGAACGGCGAGAAGGCCGGGCAGAGTCCCGGCGACGACCTGCAGACGGCCGGCGAGAAGCTCACGGAGTCGTACGAGAAGGTCGAGAACGACGACACTGACGAAGCGATAGAGCGGTGGGGCGAGTCGATCGACCACGTCGCGCGCGCCGCCGACTCGGCGGGACGAAAGGCGATCCGCAAGGTCGAGGACACGGTGTATCGGAAAGTGATGACGCAGGTCGCGCCGTACTACTTCGACAACGAACTCGTCAGCGCGAACGTCACCGAGGTCGGTCGCGGCGACGACGAGGAGTTCGAGTTCGAGGTGAACGTCAACGACGACGAGCTCAAAGACGAAGTGCGGTCGATCCTCGAGGAGTACGAGTCGGAGATCGATCGGTGGCACGTCGAGACCGAGAAGCGGACCGAGGACGTCGCGGCCGCCGAAGGAGTCGAACCGCCCGAGAAGGAGGGCGGCCCGGAATCGACGATGACCTAAGATGGGCGGGTCCGTGCGGATCGAGGCGGGCGAGCGCACCGCCGACGAGATCCTCGACCTGCTGGAAGCGGGTCGACGCGTACTCATCGGCGTGGAAGTCGCCGGCTCCGTCCAGGACGTGGTGCTCCGGTACGATGGGGAAACGTACCACTGTGATACGCCGACGAGCCTCCACCGACACGCCGAGGAGTCTGAGATGCGCGGCTGCCTCGTTCGGATGGGCTACGCCGCGGAGGAGTAACCGACCCCACCCTACTTCGCCCGGTCTGCCGACCTCGCTCGTTGAGGGTAGCGTGGGACCTCGGTCCCACGGACCATGCGAACGGGCCTGCGGCCCGTGCGCAGAAGGGGCTTTGATGTGGGACTCGCCTTCTGTTGTCGCCGGAGGGGAAGGTCGTTCCTCGTCCGTACTGAACGACCTTCATGGTCAACATCCCCACCAGTCGGGGGCCGGGCTACTGCGGCCCGTGATACCGGCGACGTGTGCGACGGTATCACTGGATATTGGTACGGCGGCCCCGGAAAAAGTGTATCGAACGGCGAGTCAGATAGCAGAAGCCACAGTGGCTGTTTCCCAGCATGTCGGCTTCCTCTCCGCCTTGGAAGATGCCGAGTTTTAACCCCGACACCACCGACGTGGGAGTATGGCCGAGTCAGATAGCGAGCGATCCGGCGACGAGCATCCCGACATCGACGACCTCGTCGGTGACGTCTCGCCCCCGTTCGATCACGTCCTCTCCTGTGTGTTCGGGGTCAAGGACCACGAGAGTCGTACGTACCTGACGCTTCTCGACTACCCGGGGAGCACGGTGAGCGAGCTCGCGGACGTGCTCGACCGGGACCGATCGAACGTGAACAGGTCGCTATCGACCCTTCGCGAGAAGGGGCTGATCGAGCGCCGCCGTCGCCTTCTCGACTCCGGTGGCTACGTGTATCAGTACACTGCGACCCCCGTACCGGAGGCGAAACGGATGCTCCACGAGGCGCTCGACGAGTGGGTCGAAGGGGTCCACGAGTCGATAGCAGGGTTCGACCCGGAGAACGTCGAGTAACGGTCGTCGGGCGCGGGCGTCAGTCGGCGAGCACGGGCGTCAGTCGGCGAGCACGGGCCTTAGTCGGTGCGGTCCGACTCCGTCGTGTCGGGACCGGCTTCGGCCGCGTCCCCGTCATCGTCCTCGCCCGCGGTGAGCCCGTCGTCCTCCGGCCGGTCGAGCGCCCGCGGCGCGTCGTGGTGATCCGAGTAGCCGTCGAACCAGCGAACGATCCGCTCGATCCGGTCGACGACGTGGGCGGGTTCACCGGACCGAGAGAGTTCGTGGCCCTCACGCGGGTAGCGCACGAATCGGGTGTCGACCCCGTTCTTCCGGAGGATCCGGTGGTACAGTTCGGCCGTACAGATCGGGGTTCGCGTGTCGTCCTCGGAGTGGATCAAAAGCGTCGGGGTGTCGACCGCGTCGGCGTGGCCGGTCGGCGACTGCTCCCAGAGCAAGCCGGATTCGGCGGACGGAACGGTGTCGAAGTCGCCCTCCAGCAGTTTGTACGCGCCGTCGGTCGAGCCGTAAAACCCGGTGAGGTCGTACACGCCGCGCTGGGCGACGGCAGCGCGGAACCGATCGGTCTGGCCGACCGCCCACGCGGTCATGAACCCGCCGAAGGAGCCGCCAGTGACGAACACGTTCCCCTCGTCGATCGGGTACTCGTCGAGCACCGTGTCGACACCGGCCTCCACGTCCGCGAGCGTCACGTCCCCCCAGTCGCGCTCGATCGCTTGCAGGAACGCCTCGCCGTAGCCGGCGGAGCCGCGCGGGTTCGACCAGAACACGACGTAGCCGCGGGCGGCGAGCGTCTGGAACTCGTGCCACATCGTTCCCGCAGTCGTCC
>LFFM01002269.1_pt1 | contig 12777 bp, 15 predicted proteins | sample 643131 | NCBI WGS metagenome assembly LFFM01 (sample SAMN03777445, study PRJNA286221) | soda lake metagenome | biome: soda lake; feature: Kulunda steppe; material: water; isolation source: sample Tc-Br brine of Tanatar trona crystallizer | place: Russia: Kulunda steppe | collected 2011-07
CCACTGTGCGTCGACCGTCCGGTCGGGCTTGAGCCAGCCCCACATGAGCTGTCGGCCGTCGTCGGTTTCGAGCGACTGTGGCGCATACAAACAGCCGTGGTCGATGATTCCCTCGTGTTCGACTGCAAAGTCGGGCGCTTCGAGATCGGCTGTGCCGACGACGTATCTGACTGTTTCGTAGTTCGACACATGAAGCAGTTGTCGGCCATCGAATTCGAGCAGTTCCGGACACTCCCAGACGGTGAACGGCCGGTTGTACTCACCCGAAAGCAGTGGCCCCACGTATTCCCACGAATCGAGGCTTTCCCCGCGGTACAACAGGACAACGCCGCCGCCGTCTTCGAGCCCAGCGCCGATGAGGTGGTACCAGACACCATCTGCCTGCCAGACGCAGTGGTCTCGGAACTCGGCGGCCCAGTCGTCAGTTTCGAGCAGTGGTGGGTCGACGGGAACCGTCTCGATAATGGGGTTCCGCGGGTCTCTGTTCCAGCCCGTAAGTTCCTCGTTGGCTGCGGTCGCCAAACAGGGCAGTTGGTCGCGACCGCGCCCGCCCGTGTAAAGAATCGTCGGCGTCCCGTCATCGTCGACAACTGCACAGCCCGACCAACAGCCATCGCGGTCGGGGCCGTCGGGATCCGGCGCGAGTGCGACCGGCTGGTCGGTCCAGGTGAGAAGATCGTCGCTCGTGGCGTGTCCCCAGTGGATCGACCCGTGAAACGGGCCGCCAGGGTTGTACTGATAAAAGAGGTGGTAGGTGCCGTCGTACTGAATCAGACCGTTTGGATCGTTGAGCCAGTGTGCCGGGGCGGTGAGATGATATCCCGGCCGGTGGGGATCATCGGCAAGCCGCTCACGGAGTGCCTGCTGACTCTTCTGTGTCGTTGGCCGATCGGTGAACTGTGGACGGCGGCGACTCGCCAGTGTCGTGAGCAGGTTGCAGAGCAGTTGGTCGCGTCGGACGGCAAATTCGCCCTCGACATGGTCGTGGAAACTAATTCCGGCTCCAACACCGTAGACCGCACCGTCGCCGACGCTCCAGGAAACAACGGTGTTGGTTCCGACGAGCCGGCTATCTCCGCGGATTTCGCTGCCCAGCAGTTGGCCATGTGCTGGAATCAGTGTCTCGTACCGAGCGCCTGCATACTCGCCCGGCGGAAGCGTCCGGATCCACCCCTCAAGCCCCTCAAAGATTGGATGGTCGAAATGGAGGGTCTTTACGCTCATCCCACCGATTTCGTCAACGAATTCGAGCCCAACAGTATCGGGAGCAACCGGGTCGATACCGACGGTGTCGACGACCGAAAGCGCCGTCCCGGTCAGCAATAGCCCACCGCCGGCTTCGGTGTGGGCTGTGAGCGCCCCAGCAGCCTGTTTCCCAGCCGCTTTGAGTGATTCGTGCCCAATCGTTTCGCTGTGCCACCAGACGACATCGAAGTCGGCGGGATCGACCACACCGGTGGCAATATCGTTTACCGAGTGGCATGCCGTCCGACGGCAGTTCGTTTGACACCAGTCGAACACCGGATCGTCGTCCGGTGAGGTGTCCATCGTAAGACAGAGAACATCGATCGGAAGCATCGCCATTTCCCGATACTCTCAGTGGCTGGCGATTAAACTTTTGTAGTCTGGGCGACGACCGCCACGAATGCGTGTTCGTGAACTGATGAGTACGGAAATTGTGACGGTTTCATCGACAGCCAGCATGAAAACCGCAGCCGAACGAATGTTGCGCGAGCGGGTCGGTAGCGTGATCGTGATGCATACGGGCTCGCCGGTCGGAATCATTACCGAAACCGACGCCCTCAAAGTCGGCTATGGGGCCGACCGACCGTTTGAGGAGGTCTCAGTCCGATCGGTGATGAGCCGGCCACTGAAGACGGTCGAGCCCTCGACGACGGTTACGACCCTTGTCAGCCGGATGCGCAAGCAAGATCTGAAAAAATTCCCTGTCGTCGACGATCTCGAGCTACTCGGGATCGTCACAATGACCGATATCGTCCATAATCACACTGAACTGCTCAACGAGGCGCGAGCGCTCGCTTCAGGCCGTGGCAAGCGCGACCCAAAAAAATGGCGCGGAGCATTCGACGAGTGAGGATTCTCACTGACTGACAACGAACCAGTCTCGCTAAGTGGCTCTATCGCCTACCACAGTGCATGCAGCATCGAGAACTCGGCGATTCGGGCGTCTCAGTCAGTGAGGTCGGCTTCGGCGCGTGGGTCGTCGGCACCGACTGGTGGGGCGACCGCACCGAAGACGAGTCGATCGACATGATCCACCACGCCATCGAGGAAGGAATCACCTACATCGACACCGGCGATGTCTATGGCCACGGAAACTCCGAGACCGTCATCGGTCGCGCGCTCGAGGGCTACCGTGATGAGGTCACCCTCGCAACCAAGATCGGCTACGATTTCTACAACCACCCACAGGCCGGCCACGGCGAACTCCCCAAGGAAATCTCACCCGAATATGTCCGTGAGGCCACCGAAAAGAGTCTTGACCGACTCGGCGTCGACTCGATCGACGTGCTCCAACTACACAATGCGGATGTCGATGAGGTCGACAAAGACATTCTCGAAGTGTTCGACGAACTCACCGAAGACGGCATTATTCAGGCAACCGGCTGGGCACTCGGTCCCTCGATCGGCTGGCTCGCAGAGGGCGACAAAGCAATCGCCGAAGAATTCGATTCACTCCAGTTGGTCTGGAACGTCTTCGAACAGGACGTTGGAAATCATTTCCTCGAGACCATCGAGGAAACCGGCTCCTCGACGAGTTTGATTCCGCGTGTTCCTCACTCTTCGGGGCTCCTCAACGAGCAGGTTACTCCCGAGACCGAACTCGAAGCGGGCGACCATCGCGGTTTCCGACCCGACGAGTGGTATGAAACCGGCTGGGAAAAACTCGAAACCCTCCGATTCCTCGAACGCGCTGACGGCGAGGGTGGCCGCGAGCGCACGATGGGACAGGCCGCGATCGCCTACCTCCTGAGTCACGATTCGGTTGCGACGGTCACGCCGACATTCCGGACGAAAGCCGATATTACCGAGTGGGCCGGTGCCTCCAAGGTTCCGGCACTCACCGAGGCGGAAGTCAGCCGCGTCGCCGAGCTCTATGCCGATAACTTCGGGATCGATCGGTTCGACGGCATGGATAGCCTCCGGTCATCGGTCGACGGCGACGACCTCCGGGCGGCGGGGCTTTCGCGTAAGGTCGCCGGCGACTGATGGTCGCGCTTTCGACGTTTCTCGTCGTGACTGCACTCGCCCATTCAGTGCTTGCGTCGGCGGTCTTCGTTCACAGCCGACTGACCGGGCGGAACCCAGGCTACTGGCTGCCGCTGACGCTGGTGTTCGGTCTCGGTGGCGTCGCTGGCTATCTGTTTCGTCGGTAAGCCAGCCAGCTAACGAACGGATACAATCCAGTTGCGCACAACCAATCGAACAATCGTATCCAATTGCCCATTTTTTGTACTCACTGACGGAGATGAAAGCAATCGTTAACTGGAATGACTCATATCGCCGGGCATGGATGTTATCGGGCAGACTGTTGCCGATTGGTTCCGAGGCCAACCATACGTTTCGGGGATCGCACTATCGTTGTTTCTCACCGGGCCACTGTTTTTTGCGACAGCCGTTCCGACATGGATCGCACTGAGTGTGCTTGCTGTGTTGATGATTTCACTGACACTCCTTACGTGCCAGCTATACCGACTATTTTCGACGCCCGAGTCGCCGTCGACACCGATCGAACGGCTCCGACACCGGTATGCAAACGGTGAACTAAGCGATGCGGAGTTCGAACTGCGCCTCGAACGCTTACTTGAGTCATCGATGCCGCAGGAATCATCGATCACACAGCCAGCACCCGCGCAATCGACCCACCAGCCAGTAGCCGAGCAGCCTGAACTCGAGCAACTTGTGGAGTAAGGCCGTACAGACCCCAGGGCGGTATCGCTTCCTCGTGGCTTGCGTTCAGTCTCGCGGCGGCTCAGGGTACGTGGTTCGGCCCTCAGGACGGCTCAGACGTCTCGACGTTCGAGGCGGCCGAACCAAGTGTGCTACGGGCTTTTTGTGTGACCGCCCAGTGATCGTCGCGGAATTCGACGACATGGCACTGTCGAAGCTGTGAGAGTGCTGGGTTGATTCGTTTGGCTGGCACATTAATTTCGGCGCTGATTTCTTTGCTTTGAAACGCCTGTTCGGGGTTGGCACACAGAAATTCGAGCGCCTGTATGGAGATTCGGCCAACCTGTGGCGTTGCATATTCGCGTGGGGAGGTTTCGAACTGCGACCGACTACGGGGCATATACAGTGCGTTTCATGACGGGTGAATATAATTTCTTGGCCGGCCCGATTCGGTTGGTTCGGGTCGACCCACCGGTCCGACTGGTAGTCGTAACGGTATTACCACCGGGGGACAGTCTGTCTGCATATGGTAGAGAACGTCCTCTGGCCGGCGTATTTCGACGCCGAGCTGACACGCTCAGGCGGCCGACGGGTGCCCGAAGATCTCGCAGTCACCGAGCCGACGGTCGATGAAATCGCGACGGCAGTCCAACAGGTCGGCTACGATGCGGTTATCGAACGCGACAAAACCTATTCGCGGGAGTACGACCCCCGTGGACGGGTTCTCGTCCAAGGGGCCGATGATTCGAAAAACGATCTCGTCCAAGCAATCGGGGCATACCTCGGTCTGCTTCGCGAGTAACGTGCGTCGAATTGGAACGGTCGACCGGACGGCCCAAGGGCTGGCAATCGTCAAACTCGAAACCGACGACGCCCCCGACATCGGGCTGATGGTCATCGACGAATCACTCTCGACCGTTGGCCGGATCGTCGACGTGTTTGGCCCCGTCGACGGGCCATATGTCGCGATTACACCGACCGGAACCGGCCTCACCGAGCTTGTCGGAACCAAACTATACGCAAAATAGGTGCCGACGCGCTCGGTGGCGACACCGCGTTGCTGGCAACGCCCCGCTGTAGTGAGCGACACCCGATTGCAACCCCCTCGTCGTCAAACACAACGGCCAAACCCCTCGCTTTCGTACACCAGTCATGTTCCCTCGGGAGTACCGCGGTGTTGCCGTCGCTGTGCTGCTGTTTTTGTTGGTCCAGCTTGGCGCACTCGCTTTGGTTCAGACCTTTTTCGAACAGGGCTATCAGCCGGTCGAAAATCCTGACGATCCGACAAACAGTTTCCTGTATATCGGAGCCATCCTCGTTGCCACCGTCGGCTTTCTGGCGGCATTTAAATACAATCTCGACTGGGTCGTCCGCGTCGTCATCGTCTTTACCAGTGGCGTCCTCTCGTGGTACGTTTTTTCGGCGCTCATGCCCGCACTCGTGGCCGTGTTTCTCGGTGGGGCCGTCGCCCTTGCGCTCTGGTACTACCCCGAATGGTATGTCGTCAACACCGCCGGCGTACTGATGGGTGCGGGCGCGGCGGGGCTGTTCGGCATCACCTTCGGGATTCTGCCCGCACTGATTTTACTAACGGTACTGGCGGTCTATGACGCCATTAGCGTCTACAAAACCAAACACATGCTTGATCTCGCTGACGGCGTGATGGATCTCCGAATTCCCGCGATTTTGATTATTCCGCTGTCGCTGTCGTACTCGCTGCTCGATGACGACTTCGGAAAGGGTGCTGCGGGTGACGCCGACGCTGAACAGGCTGCAGCCGACGACAGCGAGGCTGACTCGGATTCGGCCGGTACCGTCACGGAGACATCGGACGGTGTCGATACCGCCGCTGAGGAAGGCAGTTCGCCGGAAGACCCAACAGCCGAACAGACCGATTCGAGCCGTGATGTATTCTTTATCGGCCTCGGCGATGCGGTGATTCCGGGCGTCCTTGTCGCCAGTGCAGCCTTTTTTTCGCCAGCGCCACAGTATGCCGTTCCGCTTATCGAACTCAACCTTCCAGCACTCCTTGCGTTGGTCGGGACGATTGGGGGCCTCCTCGTTCTCATGTCGATGGTCATGAAAGGCCGTGCCCACGCCGGTCTGCCGCTACTCAATGGCGGCGCAATCGGCGGTTATCTACTTGGCTCGCTGTGGGTTGGCATTCCACTACTTGAAGCCATGGGGCTCGCTGGGTTCTTCTGATCGGTTTTGACTCCCACCGAGTGTGTCGTCTCGCTATCGGCCGCCTTCCGTCTTTTTGGTTACTCGTCGATTCCTTCGCGGACTTTGACCGCCATTCCCGTCTGGAAGTCGGCCATCGCGTTCGCCGAGAGTTCTGCACGGCCGACCGCCAAGAGGTCACCGCGCTCGTGGACGACCAATAGTTCGTCACCCGGACGAATCTCGGGATCAACGTCGCTCACGAACTTCGCAAACACGTTCTTCCCGTCGCGGACGAACGGTTCGGAGTCGTCGCCGACGACAACCCGACCGGTTGGTGCTGCAAGCGCGTCTCCCAGTCGTTTGCCACCGCCGATGCCGAGGGTGAACCGGCCGTCAGTTCCATACGAGACCAGCCGCTCGCCGGCTGTGAGTACCTGTCGCGGCCGGCCACCCGTCGACCGACGAATCTCGAACGACCCTGCCGGTGGAAACAGTGCGTTCCCAGCGCCGGCTCCGAACTGGTAGTCGGCGATTGTTCGCAATGACTGAATATCACGGTGTGAAGCCGCTTGCCCGTCGGTGGCTGGGGGTGCTGATCCGTCGGCCTGCTCGTCACTCATAGCGAGCGATTCGGGTGGACGTACAAAAGCAGGTGGATTCGCCTATGAGACCAGCCAGCTGCGAACGGCCACAAACAGCCCAACAAGGACGATTCCGAGCAGGACCCCGAGCACTGTGCTCTGTAGGACGACGCGCCCAAAGGCCAGCCCGAGTGCCATCCCGAACGTAAACGGAAGCGCCAACGCTTCCATTGGTGGCAGCGAAACCATCTTAGAGCAAGAAGGTCTGTTCGCGCTCGGAGAGGTCGGTAAACTCGTCGGTCGCCTCGATGAGTTCTTCGGCTGTCGAGGACCCAAAGGCCATCACTTCGACTTTGACGCCCTCATGGCGAAGATGCGAACAGAGCCGTGAAAAGTCGCCATCGCCCGTACAGAGCACGACGGTATCAACGTGGTTGGCAAGTGTCACCGCATCGAGACTCATGCCAACGTCCCAGTCGGCTTTTTTCGTCCCGTCGCCGAACGTTTTGATTTCCTTGATTTTCGTCTCAAAGCCGATGTCGATCAGCGCCTCGAAAAACGACTCTTCTTCGGGTGAATCTGCGCGAATTACGTACGCGATGGCACGCGTAAGCTCGCGATCTGAGACCGCTTCGCTCAACAGCGACGAGTAGTCGATATTCCGTGAGTAAAGGCTTTGGGCAGTATGATAGAGGTTCTGTGAATCAGCAAGCACCGCAACCCGCTGGTTCGGGTGGATATCCGTCATATGTGGTCAGTACTACTGTGGCCTGTTTAGCCTATCGCAAGCCGTGTCCGACCGGCCACTCGCATCCACCAGCCACTCACACCCCTCACACTCGTTGTAGAGACACACTGTAGATGACCCCATTAGGCCGCTCCAGTGAGCGATCTGTTGGCCGAAAAATGATTGTACCCAATCACCTGTTTTACAATCTTGCTATAGAGTGGCTTAGAAACGGTACTATAGGCTAGTTTAATATCTCATCGAACAAAGAGGAAGCGAATTACAATGATTTCACAATCCCTCAATTACCTTCGAGCGAGCGACGATGCGGTACGAACCGTCGCCATCGGCGGCCTCTTGTCGATCCTCAGCGTCCTGATCATCCCCATCTTCTTTGTACTGGGGTATCTTGTCCGCGTTCTTCGGCAGACGACAACCGGCAACGACGAGCCACCGGTATTCGACGAGTGGGGTGATCTGGGCGTTGACGGGGCGAAAGCATTCGTCATCGCGTTCGTCTATTCGTTCGTCCCGCTGGCGCTGTTGGGAATCATCGGCATCTTCGGAATTGGTGTTGCCCTGCTCGGCCTTGGTGATAGCGCTGCAGGTGGCCTTATTGGTGGGACGGTAGCACTCCTGCTCGCGGTTGTCGCCTTTGCAGCCTCACTTGCCGGAATCTACGTGACGCCGGCAGCCCTGTCAAATTACGTTTCGACCGACCGACTGGCCGGTGGCTTCGCCTTCGGAACGATCTGGGCTGCCATCTCGACGAAAACCTACGCCGTCGGCTGGCTGTACGCATTTGCCGTGATCCTCGCCGGCGCATTCGTCGTCAGCGTGTTTTCGGTCGTCCCGGTGATCGGGACGATCCTCGGGCTGTTCGTCCAGTTTTACGCGCTGGTCGCCGCCTACTACATCGTCGGCCACACGTGGGCGGATGTCCGACCGGTCGCTGCTGAACGTGATGGTGTTGAGACCGCCGAACGGCCTGCGGTCTAAGAATTGATTCGGTCGGCTCTTGACTAAAGATGGACGCGCTTGATATCAGCGTGCCCGGCCCGTCGGACGATTGCGCGAACAATGTCTTTTGTATAACAGAGATTATCCGAGTTGCCATCGAGTTCGAGCAGTTTCGCTTCTCTTCCCGGTTCGATGACGCCACAGTTGAGACCCGCAATCTCAGCACCATTGCGTGTCGCCATTCGGAGAATTGTCGGAGCGGGGAGATCACTCAGTTTTGCGGCAAACTCCATCTCGCGGAACATCGAGGGACTGTTTGTCATCACATTGTCCGTTCCAAGTGCGACAGTCGTCCGCTCGTTCAGCTGACGAATCGGCGGGACACCGACGTTCGTAACGAGATTTGATCGGGGACAGACAACGACTGGAATTTCGCTGTCCTCAATCCGGTCGAGGTGAAGCGCTTCGACATGAACGAGATGTACAATAAAATCCGGCGAGAGATCGAGTGCCGGGTGGATGTCTGATGGATCACGTTCGCCGGCGTGAATGCCGAACAGTTTTTTTGCCCGCCGGGTCGCATTCCGCAGCTCATCAAAGTCGCCATCGCGGGCTCCCGATGCGCCAAAGCCATCACCAGCCTCGAGTGCAGCCTCGGTTTCACGGCCGAGGATAGTCGGCTGGATCTTCCGGCGTGCGAGCGCCTCACGGAGCATCTCGACACCGGGAGCCCCACCTTCGCGAAATTCGATAAAGCCAGCCGTTCCCGTCTGCTCCATGAATCGAAGCGACCGGGACATGGCGTCGATTTTCGTTTCACGGTCGGCCGCCCGCAACAGCCGGTGTTTGAGTCCATCCGGTGGGGCGACAAGCGCATCGAGCGAAAGCCCTGCGCCCGCCTCCTTGGCGATCGAATCACCGAGGTGGGTATGGGCGTTGACAAACGCCGGCATGATGATCGACTGCGAACCCGTATTTGTTTCTTCTATCTCCTGAATCACGCCGTCTTCGACGACGACGCGACCGTCGATCGGCTCGAACTCCGGACCGACGAGAACGGTTCCCTCGACATTCATGCACAGTGAGTTTGCGGCAGGTGGCTTCAATCCCACGAACCGCACTGGTCGGCCCGAGCCCTTGGAATCCTACTCGAATTCATCCAACGTCGCATGGAGTCCCCGCCGCGAGTCGCTCACCAGGCCATCAGGAAGCGACAGTCCGAGCTCCTCGGCCGCAAGCGTCCCGACGCGGTCGGTTGTCGAGGGGCTACTGTAGACGCCGAGTCGCCACTGGCCGTGGTGAGCGGTTCGCAGTGCGCTCACGAGCGGCGACTGTTCGCCGAGATTCCGGATCTCGTCGTTGACGACGACCCGCGTTGTCGACTCGCGGATAGAGGGCTCATCGGGAATCTCGATAATAACATCGGCTTCGTCGACCGCCGCCCGGTCGGCAATCGTCGCCTCCAATGACCGAATCTCCTCGTGGTCGGCCCCGACAAGCTCGTCTGGAACGTGCTGGCGTTCGGCCCAGACAGCACGCTTGAGGAGCCGTCGAGCGTCAAACCGGTCGGCAAACGTGGCCGTTTCTGGAGTCTGTCTCAGCGCGACAAGGAGGTCGTGGTCGTCCATTCGACGGAGTTCGTGACCCGAAAGATCGGTCGTCGCTACCAGCTGTTCGCTGGCGCGCCGCAGCATCGCCTTGCTGATGCGGGCGACTGGATGCATGTAGACGGTCGGATTCATCAGCGCGCGAGCGAGAAGCAGGCTTTCGGCCGTCTGGACGTTGCCCTCATCTAAGACGAGTTCACCATCGACGAACGTGAGCTCTCGGAGAAGGCGTTCGGCGTCAATCGTGCCGTAGGGCACGCCAGTGTGGTGGGCATCACGGACGAGATAATCCATCCGATCGACATCGAGTTCACCCGAGACGAGCTGGCCGAACTGCCCCTCGCCGGCGACGAGCCCGGCAATGTGAGCCGGGTCGAGGTCGTGTGCTCGGAGTATCTCACCGACTTCGCCGGCAGCCAGCAGTTCGTCGACATCGTCGTGATACTTCCCCGTATGGCGGTAGGTTAGCTCCTCGATGTTGTGGCTAAACGGCCCATGGCCAACATCGTGGAGCAGTGCGGCCGCCCGAATGCGTTCGGCCTCTCGGCCTTCGATTCCGAGTTCCGCAAGCGCACGGTCGGCAAGGTGGTAGACGCCAAGGCTGTGCTCGAAGCGAGTGTGATTGGCCGATGGATAGACGAACTGGACGGTTCCGAGCTGTTTGATATGTCGGAGCCGTTGAACCATCGGGGTATCGAGAAGGTCCTCAGCAACGCCCGTGACGGCAATGTGGTCGTGAACGCTGTCCTTGATCGTAGCCATAGCACCATGTTTGCGGGCAGTGTGAAAAATCGTTGCTGCCAGTGCGTGTTATTTGCGGACAACGAATACGCTGCCAACACCGCGCTTATGCGGTCGAACTGTCGTACATCTCCTTGAATAAGTGCTCGTCGCCGATGAGTTTGTCGACACGCTTCGACGGTTCGCTGGAGGCATTATGCACCGCGAACGTCGAGGAGACCTCGACCGGCTATCGCAACTACTCTACGACAACCAACACGTCGCCCATGTCGACGCTGTCGCCTTCTGCAATCAGGATCTCGCTGACCGTCCCCCCTCGTTCGGTGGCAACGTCGTTCTCCATTTTCATTGCTTCCAAGACGCAGACGATGTCGCCGCTGGCGATCTCCTCGCCGACCTCGACGTCGACCGAGAGGATCGTCCCCTGCATTTCGGCAGTAACCGTATCGCCGCCTTCGATAGCGGCCGTCTCCTCACTATCGTCGGGTTTCGCCTGTGGGGGTCGCGACATCCCACCGGGATTCGAACCGCCTGCGGCGGTGATCGCCGGTGCACCATGTTCCTCGAGTGCGACCTCGAACCGTTTGCCGTTGACCTCAACGGTGAATTCTCGTTCGCTCGTTTCCTCGTCGGTTTCGCTGTCGCTGCCGTCTGCTGTTGGTCCCCACTGGGCGACAGCCTCCTCGATTCGGCTGTGATCCAGCACGTCGTCGAGATAGTTGGTCGTATGCTCACCGTTCGAAAACGCCTCGTCGGTCAGCATAAGTCGGTGGAACGGAATGATGGTGTGAAAGCCCTCGATTTCGAACTCTGCCAGTGCTCGCTCCGAACGAGTGAGACACTCCTCGCGGTCGGCCGCAGAAACGATGAGTTTGGCGATCATCGAGTCGTAGTCGCCACCGATCTCGTCGCCCTGTCGGACGGCATCATCGATGCGGATGCCGATGCCACCGGCTGGATCGTAGGTTTCGAGCGTTCCGGTCGCAGGTGAAAAGTCGTTTGCGGGGTTTTCGGCGTTGATCCGAAACTCCATGGCGTGGCCATCGAACGTGATCTCGGACTGCTCGAAAGCGAGTTCCTCGCCGGCGGCAACCCGAAGCTGCCATTTGACGACGTCGATGCCCGTGATTTCTTCGGACACTGTGTGTTCGACCTGGATCCGGGTGTTGACCTCCATGAAATAGAACTGCCCGTCTTCGACGAGAAACTCGACTGTCCCAGCGTTGGTATATTCGGCCGCGTCAACGCCGCGTTTGGCCGCCTCGCCGATCTGCTCGCGGAGCTCCTCGTCGAGCACCGTCGATGGGGCTTCTTCGATTACCTTCTGGTGACGACGCTGCAGCGAACAATCCCGCTCACCGAGGTGTCGGACGTTTCCGTGATGATCCGCAAGAATCTGCACCTCGATATGCCGAGGCGCTTGGAGATACTTTTCGACATAGACCGAGTCGTTATCGAAGTACGCCTCACCTTCGCGTTTGGCGGTTTCGAACTGCGATTCGACCTCGTCCTCGCTGTGGACGACTTTGAGACCGCGGCCGCCCCCGCCCCCTTCGGCCTTGATTGCGACTGGATAGCCGTACTCGTCGGCGACCTCGGTGATCTCTTCGACCGACGAAACGGGTTCGGTCGTCCCCGGAACAACTGGCACATCGGCGTTCTGCATCAGTGAGCGAGCTTTCGTCTTCTCGCCGAGTGCCTCCATGGCGTCAGGGCTCGGGCCGACCCACGTAAAGCCGTGGTCGACGACAGCGGCAGCGAATTCGGCGTTCTCGGCCAGAAAGCCGTAGCCTGGATGGATGGCATCCGCGCCGGCTTTTTCGGCAGCCTCCAAGACCGAGTCGTGATTGAGATACGAATCGGCCGCTCGTGCGGGACCGATATTGTAGGCTTCGTCGGCATATCTGACGTGGCCTGCGTGTTTGTCGGCCTCGCTGTAGACGGCCACCGTCCGTACGCCCAACTCCTCGCAGGCACGCATCACTCGAACCGCGATCTCCCCACGGTTGGCGACTAGAACCTTACTGAACATTCTTGCAACACCATTGTCCGAATGAGTACCTGATTCTATCGGTCGATGCTA
>LFFM01002270.1_pt1 | contig 12773 bp, 12 predicted proteins | sample 643131 | NCBI WGS metagenome assembly LFFM01 (sample SAMN03777445, study PRJNA286221) | soda lake metagenome | biome: soda lake; feature: Kulunda steppe; material: water; isolation source: sample Tc-Br brine of Tanatar trona crystallizer | place: Russia: Kulunda steppe | collected 2011-07
CGGCGCGGATCGCCTCGGCCAGCTCGTCGGTGAGCTTGCCCGGCTCGTCGATGGCCTTGAGCACCGTCTCCTTGCGCTCGTCGAGCTCCCGCAGGTAGGTCAGCCGTTCCTCGAGCGAGCGCAGCTGGCTGTCGTCGAGGCCGCCGGTGACCTCCTTGCGGTAGCGGGCAATGAAGGGGACGGTGGCGCCGGTATCGAGCAGCTCGACGGCAGCCTCCACCTGCGGCGTACGTACGCCGAGCGCCTCGGCGATGCGTTGCGGGATCGACTCGGTGGCCATGTTGCGCGGGACCTCGGTTCTTGATTCGCGCGACATGATACGGGGGGTACCGGTAGTTGCGCCATCAGTGGGCGCGTCATGTTGCTGCAGAGGGAGTCCAGGGCGGTGCGCGGCGGGATGCCGGCGGCGGATGCCGATTGACAGTGCCCGGGCCGCTGGCAGGATGCGGGAGCATGTCCGTTGACCGGCCTGGCGGCCGGTCGGCTCCTGCGTTCAGGGAGGAACGCTTATGGATCGAGACGGCCCCGATTGGCGTCGGATACGATTCACGATCCGCACTCATGACGGCCATCCCTGGCTGGCCCGGCCCGAGGCGGTGCAGCGCCTGCGCACGGCGTTTCGCCGCGTTGCCCGGCAGCGTCCCTGGGTTTGGGGGGCGGCGGTGGTGCTCCCGGATGCGGTGCACGGGCTCTGGAAACTGCCGCCGGACGACCCGGACCCGCGCCCCCGCTGGCAGGCGGTCAAGGCGCACTGCACACGTCACCTCCGTCATTGGCCCGGGCTGCCGGACGGCCGGCTCTGGGCGCGGGGAACGCAGTGGTGGGTGATCGGGCCGGAGGCCTGGGAGGAGGCCATCGCTGCTATCCACTGGGAGCCGGTCCGCCGCGGTCTCGTAGGGGCGCCGGAGGCGTGGCGCTACAGCTCCTGCCGGGGGTTCTCTCGGCGCCTGCGCTACGTCGGGGGGGCGTCTCCGGCCTCGGAGGCGGGGTCATGACCGTCGCTGCGAAAGCGCTCGTACGGCTCCGCACCGGCCAGGTTCTCGAGGATCCGCCGCAGGTAGAGTGGATTGGCCAGCTTGATACCGATGCGCTCGGCAAACTTGCGCATCCCTTCGTCTGCCGAGACCAGCGTGGCGTCGAGTTCGTAGGCGAGCAGCACCACGTCGATATCCTCGCGGGAATCCAGAATCCCTCGCCGCATGGCCTCTCGGTAACGCTCGCGCAGCTGGGTGATCAGCTCCGGCTGGAGCGAGTCGGCCTGCCCGGCCTGGCGGGCGTGTTCCTCGGCGATGCGCAGGCCGCGCTGAATTCGGGTACGCACCTCCTCAATGAATTCGTAGAGGACTTCACTGGGGATGGTCATGGCGAATCGCCGGGGCGAACGGATATGGACCTCGGTCTCGAACTCTGCGCCGATGAGGTCCATGGAGCGCAGGTTGCAGAGTTCTTGATAGACCGGCCCGGGCATAAAGAACTCGGCGTCAGCCTTCCGCGCCAGGCCGAGGAAGACCGAGATGGCCCGCATCGGATCGTCGTCGAAGCGCAGGTAGACGTCCGGGTTGGTGAAGACGCTGGTATCGAGCACGAATCGGCGCATGGCCTGGAGTCCTCGCTGGATCGGGCCGCCCCTGCAAGGTACAGGGTGGCGGCGCCGGAGACCAACCGCAAGGCCAAGCGGTCGGCACGGGCACCACCGGCTGCTGCTGCCGCACGTAGACCGTTTTTCCCGCAACCGGCTTCACAGGGAGGTGAGCCATGCTGATCCTGAAACCGGGGCGCCGCCGCTGCGCCGCGTTCACCCTGATCGAACTGATGATCGTGGTGGCCATTATCGCCATGCTGGCTACCCTGGCCGTACCGCAGTATCAGAATTACGTTGCCCGGACTCAGTTTGCCGAGGCCATGACCCTCTTCGCCGGGCTGCGTTCCGGGATCGAGGCGCAGCTGCAGATTCATGGCGGCGACGTGCACGAACCCGACCATCTGATCGAGGGGCATCGGCAGACGGGGCGCTACGTGGAGACGACGGAGATCGCGCACCAGGGGGATGGCCTTGCGCTGACCCTGCGTTTCGGGGGCGACGACATTCGTCCGGAACTCGATGGCGAGGCGGTGACCTTCGAACGGCACCCGGGCGGCGGAGGCTCGGATGGCACCTGGTCATGCGAGCCCGCAGCGGCTATCGCGGGGTACGCCACCGGCCTGTGTGCCAAGGAGTGACTCAGCGGGGCGGCGGGCGTCCCTGCTCGGAGCGCCCCGGGCCGAGTCGCCGGTGCTCCGCGGAGCAGTAGTAGCCTCCGTCGCCGGGATAGGCCTGGCCGCGCGGGAGGAAAACCCGGCAGTGGGCGCAGCGCACCATCTCTTCGAGGTGGCCGTCTTCGCTGGCTCCGGTGTCTCCTTCCTGCTGCGCGCGGTCCAGGCGTTGCTGAAGCAGGCTGCGGACGCCAATCCAGGCGAGGATGATGAGAATGACAAGGAGGATCTGGCCTAGCATGGATGCGCGTTTCCGTGATTTCCTTGGACCGCTTCACGTCGAAGCCCGGCGGATGTTTTACCGTGGCACGGCCAATAGTTTTTGAAAAGCACCTTATGGTTGCATCAGAATAATAGATCGTTTGGCGGCCACAACCGGCCACAGGAGGAGCCCTTCCATGAATCTGCACGAGTTCCAGGCCAAGCACCTGTTCGCCGAGCAGGGTATTCCCATCCCGCGGGGCTATGTTGCCCGCTCCAGCGCCGAGGCCCGGGAGGCCGCCGGGCGGCTCGGGGGCGCGGCCTGGGTCGTCAAGGCGCAGGTGCACGCTGGCGGTCGCGGCAAGGCCGGGGGCGTCCAGGTCCTCAAGGACGCGGACGCCATCGAGCGCTACGCCGACTCGCTGCTCGGCGAGCGGCTGGTGACCCACCAGACTGACGAGCGCGGTCAGCCCATTCACGCGCTTTTGGTCGAGGAGGGCCTGGAGATCGCTCGCGAGCTCTACCTCAGTGCCCTGGTGGATCGGGGGAGTCAGCGGGTGGTCTTCATGGCCTCGGCGGCGGGCGGCATGGATATCGAGGAGGTCGCCGCCACGGAGCCGGAGAAAATCCATACGGTGCGCGTCCACCCTGCTGCCGGACTGCAGCCCTACCAGAGCCGGCAGCTTGGTTTCGCTCTCGGGCTCGACAAGGCGCAGGTGGGGGAGCTGACCCGGATGATGCAGGGCCTTTACCGGCTCTTCCTCGAGCGGGATCTGTCGCTGGTGGAGATCAACCCGCTGATCGTGACCGGGGAGGGGCGCCTGCTGGCCCTGGATGCCAAGGTTACCGTGGACGACAACGCCGTCGAGGTCGGGCGTCAGCAGCAGATCCACGACATGCGCGATCTCACCCAGGAGGATGAGACCGAGGTCCGCGCTGCCGAGCACAACCTGAATTACATCACCCTGGACGGAAACATCGGCTGCATGGTCAACGGCGCCGGCCTGGCCATGGCCACTATGGATGTGATCAAGCTCCACGGCGGCTCCCCGGCCAACTTCCTGGATGTTGGCGGAGGCACGAACACGGAGCGGGTTACCGAGGCGTTCAAGATCATCCTCTCCGGCCCCACGGTTGAGGGGATCCTGGTCAATATCTTCGGCGGGATCGTGCGCTGCGACATGATTGCCGAGGGCATCATCGCCGCGGTCAAGGACGTGGGGGTGGGCGTGCCGGTCGTGGTGCGGCTCGAGGGCACCAATGTCGAACAGGGCAAACAGATGCTGGCCGACAGTGGTCTCGACCTGATCCCTGCCGATGACCTCGCCGACGCCGCCGAGAAGGTCGTCGCCGCCGTAGGCAAGTCGGCGTGAGCCGCCAGGAAGTGAGGAGCAGATCATGAGCGTTCTTATCGACCAGAACACGCGCGTCGTTGTCCAGGGGTTCACCGGCAAGCAGGGCACCTTCCACGCCGAGCAAGCGATCGCCTACGGGACCCAAGTGGTTGGCGGTGTCACGCCCGGGCGCGGCGGTGGGCAGCACCTGGAGCGGCCGATCTTCAACACGGTCCACGAGGCCGTGGCGCAGACCGGGGCCAATGCCTCCATGATCTACGTGCCGGGGGCCTTCGCCGCCGATGCCATCCTCGAGGCCGCCGACGCCGGCATCGAGGTCATCGCCTGCATTACCGAGGGCATCCCGGTGCTGGACATGCTTCACGTCAAGGAGACCCTCAAGGCGTACCCCACGCGGCTGATTGGACCCAATTGCCCCGGGATCATTACGCCCGATGCCTGCAAGATCGGCATCATGCCGGGGCACATCCACAAGCGGGGGCGCATCGGGATCGTCTCCCGCTCCGGGACGCTAACGTACGAGGCGGTCAAGCAAACCACCGACACCGGCCTGGGCCAGTCCACGTGCATCGGCATCGGCGGCGACCCCATACAGGGCATGTCCTTCGTCGACGCTCTGGAGCTTTTCGAGGCGGACCCGGAGACCGACGGCGTGGTCATGGTCGGCGAGATCGGGGGCACCGCGGAGGAAGAGGCTGCCACCTTTATCCGCGAGTGCATGAGCAAGCCGGTGGTCGCCTACATCGCCGGTGTCACCGCGCCCCCGGGGAAGCGGATGGGGCACGCCGGGGCGATCATCTCGGGCGGCAAGGGGACGGCCGACGACAAGTTCGCCGCCCTCGACGCAGCCGGAGTCGCGACGGTCCGCTCGCCCACGGAGATCGGTGCCCGCATCCGGGATCTGGTCAGCGGGTGAGCACGGCAGGGGGCGCGGTCTGGTCAGTCCGGGCGCGGAGCCATTAGAGTAGCGCGATGGTCGACCCAACCGCCCCCCGCATCGCCATCGCCCAGTACGCCTTCCCGGTCGGCGAACTGGAGGCGAATACCCAGCGCATCATCGACACGGTCGCGGCTGCTCGCGATGAGCTGCAGGCCGACCTCGTGGTCTTCCCGGAACTCGCCGTCAGCGGCTATCCGCCGGATGATCTGCTGCTGCGCAGCGACTTCCTCGCCGCGGTGGAAGCCTCTCTGGAGCGTATCGCCGCTGCCTGCACCGGGGGCATCACGGCCGTGGTGGGGGCCCCGGTGGAACGCGGCGGTGTGCGCAACGCGGCCCTGGTCTTCGCGCAGGGGCGCGAGGTCGCATGTGCATTCAAGCGCTGCCTGCCCAGCTACAGCGTCTTCGACGACAACCGCCATTTCGTGGCTGGCCAGGCGCCCTGCGTGGTGTCGGTGGCCGGATCCCGGGTGGGCGTGACCGTCTGCGAGGATATCTGGGCGCCGGCTCCGGCGGCGGACGCCGTGGCCGACGGCGCCGAAGTGGTGCTGGCGATTAACGCCTCGCCGTTTCATGACGGCAAACCCGCGGAGCGCCAGGCGGTTGTCGCGGGCCGTGCGCGCGCCAACGGCGTGCCGGTGGTCTACGCCAACATGGTGGGCGGCCACGACGAGGTCGTCTACGACGGCGGGTCCTTCGCCGTCGATGCGCAGGGAAGCGTCACCGCCCGGCTTTCAGGCTTTGCCGAGGAGCTTGCCGTGTTCGAGCGTGGTGAGGGCGGCGGCTGGTTCGGGGGGATCGCCGAACGCGCCGAGGGGATGCCGGCGCTGTACCAGGCCCTGGTCCGGGCGACGGCGGATTACGTCCACGGCAACGGGTTCTCCGGCGTCGTGCTGGGACTCTCCGGAGGAATCGATTCCGCGCTGACGGCGGCGGTGGCCGTTGACGCGCTGGGGGCGGCGCGTGTCCAGGCGGTGATGATGCCTTCGCCGTACACGGCGCAGCGAAGCCTCGATGACGCCCGCGCGGCGGCGGAAACGCTCGGCATCGCCTACCACGAGATCCCCATCGAGGGGATGATGGCGGACTATGAGCGGGCCCTGTCGCCCCTGTTCAGCGGCTACCCCGTGGACGTCACCGAGGAGAATATCCAGGCGCGCATCCGCGGCAACTGCCTCATGGCGTTGTCGAATAAATGGGGGCTGATGCTCCTGGCCGCCGGTAACAAGAGCGAACTGGCCGTGGGGTATGCAACGCTTTACGGCGACATGTGTGGCGGTTTCGCTCCGCTCAAGGACGTCTACAAGACGGACGTCTACCGCCTTGCCGCCTATCGGAATGCGCTGGGACCGGCGGTCCCGGAGGCAATCATCGAGCGGGAGCCCACCGCCGAGTTGCGCGCCGATCAACGCGATCAGGATAGCCTGCCGCCGTATCCGGTGCTCGACGCGTTACTGCGGCAGTATCTGGAAGAGGAGCGCCCCGAACACGCCATCGAGGTCGATGGGCTGGACCCGGCGGAGCGCTGCCGGGTCATTCGGCTGCTCTACCGTAACGAATACAAACGCCGCCAGGCCGCGCCCGGGGTGAAGGTCACCCGGCGGGCCTTCGGGCGGGATCGCCGCTATCCGATTACCTCCGGGTGGTCCGGTTGTCAGCAGTAGCCCGGTGAAACACGCTATCCTCAAACAAGAGCGCAACAACGCCCCAACTGAGTGAAGGAGCCGCGCGCATGAAGAAAGTCGAGGCGATCATCAAGCCCTTCAAGCTCGACGACGTCCGGGAGGCGCTGTCGGACATCGGGATCACCGGCATGACGGTGACCGAAGTCAAGGGGTTCGGCCGGCAGAAGGGCCATACAGAGCTCTACCGGGGCGCGGAGTACGTGGTCGATTTCCTGCCCAAGATGCGGCTGGAGGTCGTCGTCGCTGATGCCGAGGTGGATCGCTGCGTCCAGGCGATCACGGAGGCGGCCCAGACCGGCAAAATCGGTGACGGCAAGATCTTTGTCTCCGAGGTCGAGCGCGTTGTCCGCATTCGCACCGGCGAGGAGGACGAAAACGCCATCTAGGGCAGTGCCGGCGCCGCCGCCGCGCGGAGAAGGTGCTAGCGCAACCCGCCGGCGGCAGTCCCGCCCTCCAGCGGGGGTACGGGCAGCTCATGGCGTCGGCGTATCTCCTCTTCGACGTCCTGGTCGAGGGGGTGGAGATCGAGTCCGCGGTAGGACCGGGCGAGCAGCTCCATGGCCTCGGGGACAGCCGGGGTGCCCGGATAGCGCGCGATGATCGTCCGCGCCCGGTTCGCGGAGGCGATATACGCGCTACGGTCGAAATAGAACCGCGCCACGTAGAGTTCGTGCTCGGCCAGGGCGGCGCGGATGGTCTCCATGCGCTCCGCAGCGTCTTCGATGTATTCACTCTCCGGGAAGCGCTCGGTCAGCTCGCGGAAGTCGGCGAAAGCGCGGCGCTTCGGTTCGGGGTCACGCAGGTTGGCATCGACGTTGAGAATGCCGCCGAGTCCGCCGGGGCCCATGCTCTGGCGCGACACGCCCTTCATGTAGAGGGCATAGGCGACGTGCTCGCTGCGCGGGTGCATGCGCATGAAACGATCGGCGGCGGCCACGGACGAGTCGTACTGCCCGGCCCGATAGTGGGCGTAGATGATCATCAGCTGGGCCTGCACGGCGTGGTCGCCAAAGGGGTAGCGGGCGACGAGATTCTCGAAGCGCCGGACCGCTTCGGAGTAGTTGCCGTTGCTCAGGCTGTTGCGGGCATCGGCGTAGATCTCCTCGACGCTACGCTCCGCTTCTCGGTCCGTTCCGGTGCCGGCGCAGCCGGCGGTGAACAGAACGATCACGCTGATCCATACCCATCGCGGAAGGCGGTGCATGGTGGTTCAGGACTCCAGGGCCGCTTGGGCCTATCATTGTAGCCTTTGAATGGTGCGTACTATACGGATGGATCGACTCCGCCACCAAGCCGATGTTCCCGAAGACCTAGCCGGCAAGCGTCTCGACCGCGTCCTCGCCGAACTCTTCCCTGAGTACTCGCGGAGCCGATTGCAGCAGTGGCTGCGAGCCGGCTGGGTGACCGTCGACGGCCAGCAGCGCCGCGCCCGTGATCCAGTCATCGGCGGCGAGCACGTGATCGTTGACGCGGAGCCGCAGGCGGAGACGGCCGTTGAGCCGGAGCCGATTCCGCTGGAGATCCTGGCCGAGGATGACAGCCTTTTCGTCATCAACAAGCCGCCAGGCCTGGTCGTCCACCCCGCAGCCGGCCACTGGCACGGCACCCTGGTCCACGGGCTACTCCACCGGGATCCGGAACTCAGCGCACTGCCCCGCGCTGGCGTGGTCCATCGTCTGGACAAGGACACTTCCGGGGTCCTGGTCGTGGCCCGGACCTACGCCGCCCACGCGGACCTGGTGGCGCAGTTGCAGGCCCGCAGCGTCGAGCGCCACTATCAGGCCGTCGTCTGCGGCAGCCCCACCGCCGGCGGCCGCGTCGAGGCGCCCATTGGCCGTCATCCGCGGGATCGCAAGCGCATGGCGGTCGTCTCGCGGGGACGACCGGCAGTGACCCATTACCGGGTCGCCGAACGCTTCCCGGCCCATACCGCCTTGAGCCTCCAGCTGGAGACGGGGCGTACCCACCAGATCCGCGTCCACATGGCCCACGTCGGGCTGCCCTTGGTCGGCGATCCAGTGTACGGGCGTCGTCCGGTCTATCCGCGCGGCGCCAGCGATGAATTGCGCCAGACGCTCGACGGGTTCCGCCGCCAGGCGCTGCATGCGCGCCGGCTTGCCCTGCGTCACCCGGCCAGTGGCGCGTGGCAGGAGTGGGAGGTCCCGCCGCCGCAAGATCTTCAGGAATTGCTCGAGGCGCTCCGCCATGGCTGATCGCTCCTGGCCGTCCCCGCAGGGGCTGCCCCCCGGGGTCCGGGCATGGACGACCACACGCTGCGGCGGGATCAGCGCCCCCCCGTACGACAGCCTCAACCTGGCCGTGCACAGTGGCGACGACGCCGCAGCGGTCGCCGAGAACCGGCGCCGGCTGATGGCACTTGCCGGGCTGCCGGAGCAGCCGCGCTGGCTCGATCAGGTGCACGGTACGACGGTGGTCGCGGCGCACCGCGTGCGTGAGCCGGTGCAGGCCGATGCAGCCTGGACGGATCGTCCCGGAGTGGTCTGCGCCGTGCTCACCGCCGACTGCCTGCCGGTGGTCTTCTTCGCCCGTCAGGGCAGCGTGGTGGCGGTGGCTCACGCCGGATGGCGGGGGCTCTGTGATGGCGTTCTGGAGGCGACGGTCGCCGCACTGCCGGTTGCTGCCAGTGAGCTCGACGCCTGGATCGGGCCGGCGATCGGCCGGGATGCCTTTCAGGTCGGCCCGGAGGTGGTCGAGGCCTTTGTGGCTGCCGATCCGGATTCGCAACGCCATTTCGGGCAAGGGGCGGGGGATCGCTGGTACGCTGGCCTGGCAGCGATCGCCGCGCAGCGACTGCGACGCTGCAACGTGGCCGCAGTGGCGGGCGGGGAGTGGTGTACCTACGCGGATCCCCGGCGCTTCTACTCCTACCGCCGCGATGGGGTGACCGGCCGGATGGCGACGCTGATCGTACGAGAGGGGTAGCGACGGTAATGAGTTCTGAGCAGACACCGCCGGACGAGGTCCTGGTGGTCGAGGACAGCCGCTCGGTGTCCGGGTTGCTCGCGCGCCGGATTCAGGAAGAGCTCAGCATGAGTCCGCAGGTGGCCGGGAGTCGGGCGCAGGCCCAGGAGATTCTGGAGCAGCGCCGCGCACGCATCGCCGGGGCGGTGCTCGACCTGGATCTGCCGGACGCCCCGCGCGGTGAGGTGGTCGATGACGTCGTCGCAGCACGGATCCCGGCGGTGGTTCTGACCGCCACGCTCGAGGACGATCTGCGCGATGAGTTGATCGGCTCGGGGATCTGCGACTACGTCATGAAGGACGCCCCCGATGCGGTGGACTCGGTGCTCCGGGCGCTGCGCCGGATCTACCGGAATCAGTGGATCGGTGTGCTCATCGTCGATGATTCGCGCTCGGCCCGTGAGTATCTCACCCACCTCCTGCGCCGCTGGGGGTTTCGCTGCTACCCGGCCGCCGGTGGCGAGGAGGCGCTGGCGAAGCTTGCCGAGGAGGGCGACGCCATCCGGCTGATGCTCTGCGACCAGAACATGCCCGGCATGGACGGGGTTACCCTCATCCGCCGCGCGCGCCGAACCTATCCGCCGCATCGGTTGGGCATCATCGGCGTCTCCAATCACGGCTCTGGATTGCTCTCGGCCCGGCAGCTCAAGGCGGGGGCCAACGACTTCCTGACCCGGCCCTTCCTCGAGGAGGAGTTCGCCGTGCGGGTCAATCAGAACGTGGAAGTCCTTGAGTTACTGCACGAGGCACAGGAGGGTGCACGGCGGGATCCGCTGACCGGGCTGCGTAACCGCCGCTACCTGGACGAGATCGCCGAGCCGTTGGGCGAGACCGCTCGGCGGACCCAGCAGCCGCTGGCTGCCGCAGTCGTCGATCTGGACCACTTCAAGCGGATCAACGATCGCTTCGGCCATTTCGGCGGTGATGTGGCCCTGTGCAGGGTGGCCGACTTCCTGCGCGATACGGTGCGCCGTGCCGACGTTCTGGTCCGCTCCGGCGGTGAGGAGTTCTACATCGTCAGCCTCGGCATTGACGGTGAGGGCATGGAAACGCTCGGTGAGCGGATTCGCGCCGGCATCGAGACCCTCGAGGTCACCTACGACGGGGATCCCATCGATCTGACCGCCAGCGTCGGTGTAGCCAGCGCTCACGATGTTGGCGTCGAGGAGATCCTCAAGGTCGCCGATCGCGCCATGTACGATGCCAAGCGCACCACCCGCAACTGCGTCGTCAGCGCCGACCGCCGCGCGGATTGAAAATCCCGCTCCACCCCCCCACATCGTTCCGGTAGAGAGAGGCGCAACGCGCGATCACCGGTTTTGATCGGCCCGGTCGGGCCGAGGGGGTAGGCAAGCATGCGGATGGACAAACTGACGACCAAGTTCCAGATGGCCATCGGCGATGCACAGAGCATCGCCGTCGGTCGCGACCACCAGTATATCGAGCCGGTCCACCTGATGCAGGCCATGCTGGATCAGGAGGGCGGCGGTGTTCGCTCCCTGCTCCAGCAGGCGGGCGTGAATCTCAACAAGCTTCGCTCCCAGCTTGGGGAGGCACTCGATCAGCTCCCGCAGGTCAGCGGGGCGGGTGGAGACGTGCACCTGTCCAAGGAACTCGGGCGGCTGCTGAACCTGACCGACAAACTGGCCCAGAAGCGCAAGGACCAGTACCTCTCGAGCGAGCTGTTCGTGCTCGCCGTACTCGAGGACGGGAAGACGCAGCTCGCCCGCATCCTGCAACAGGCCGGCGCCGCGCGTGAGCCGGTGGAACAAGCGGTCGATCAGGTGCGGGGCGGCCAGGCCGTGGACGATCCGAATGCCGAGGATCAGCGCCAGGCCCTCGATAAGTACACCATCGATCTGACCGAGCGCGCCGAGCAGGGCAAGCTCGACCCGGTGATCGGCCGAGACGATGAGATCCGGCGCACCATCCAGGTCCTGCAGCGCCGGACCAAGAACAATCCGGTGCTCATCGGCGAGCCGGGTACGGGCAAGACCGCGATTGTCGAAGGCCTCGCGCAGCGGATCGTCAACAGCGAGGTGCCGGAAGGCCTGAAGAAGAAGCGGGTGCTCTCCCTCGACCTCGGCGCCCTTCTGGCTGGCGCCAAGTACCGCGGAGACTTCGAGGAGCGGCTTAAATCGCTGCTCAAGGAGCTCGGCCAGCAGGAGGGGCAGATCATCCTCTTTGTCGATGAGCTCCACACCATCGTCGGCGCCGGCAAGGCCGAGGGAGCGATGGATGCCGGCAACATGCTCAAGCCGGCCCTGGCCCGGGGCGAGTTGCATTGCATCGGCGCCACCACCCTCAACGAGTACCGCGAGAACATCGAAAAGGATGCGGCCCTGGAGCGCCGCTTCCAGACGGTACAGGTGGATGAGCCGAGCGTTGAGGACACGGTGGCCATCCTGCGCGGTCTCAAGGAGCGTTACGAGGTCCACCACGGCGTAGAGATCACCGACCCGGCCATTGTCGCGGCGGCGACGCTCTCACACCGCTACATCACCGAGCGTTTTCTGCCGGACAAGGCCATCGACCTGGTGGACGAGGCGGCCTCGCGGATTCGCCAGGAGATCGACTCCAAGCCGGAGTCGATGGATCGCCTGGAGCGGCGCCTGATCCAGCTGAAGATCGAGCGCGAGGCGCTCAAGAACGAGGACGACGAGGCCTCCAAGAAGCGCCTGGCCAGCCTCGAGGACGAAATCCGCGAGCATGAGGAGGAGTATCAGCGCCTCGAGGAGATCTGGAACTCGGAGAAGGCCGCCGTCGAGGGGACCCAATCGATCAAGGAGGAGCTCGAGCGGGCCCGCCAGGAGGTGGAGACGGCCCGCCGCGCCGGCGACCTGCATCGCATGTCGGAACTCCAGTACGGCCGTATCCCGGAGCTGGAGCGGCAGCTGGACATGGCCTCGCAGGCCGACATGTACGACATGAAGCTGCTGCGCAACAAGGTCACCGATGAGGAGATCGCCGAGGTGGTCTCCAAGTGGACCGGTATTCCCGTCTCGAAGATGCTCGAGGGTGAGCGCGAGAAGCTCCTGCGCATGGAGCAGGCGCTGCACGAGCGGGTGGTTGGCCAGGACGAGGCCATCAGTGGCGTGGCCAATGCCATCCGTCGCTCCCGGGCCGGTCTCTCCGACCCGAAGCGGCCGAACGGCTCGTTCCTGTTCCTCGGCCCCACCGGCGTCGGCAAGACGGAGCTGTGCAAGGCGCTGGCCGAGTTCCTCTTCGACACCGAGGATGCCATGCTCCGGCTCGACATGTCGGAGTTCATGGAGAAGCACTCCGTGGCTCGCATGATCGGTGCGCCGCCGGGGTACGTCGGCTACGAGGAGGGCGGCTATCTGACCGAGCACGTCCGCC
>LFFM01002271.1_pt1 | contig 12770 bp, 6 predicted proteins | sample 643131 | NCBI WGS metagenome assembly LFFM01 (sample SAMN03777445, study PRJNA286221) | soda lake metagenome | biome: soda lake; feature: Kulunda steppe; material: water; isolation source: sample Tc-Br brine of Tanatar trona crystallizer | place: Russia: Kulunda steppe | collected 2011-07
AACACGCGCGTGGGCCCCGGTGGCGTGTTTTCCATCATCAGCCGCTCCATGGGGCTGGAAACGGGCGGCAGCATTGGACTTCCGCTTTACGTGGGGCAGGCACTCTCAGCGGCGCTGTATATCTACGGGTTCAGCGAGATGTGGCTCTACCTCTTCCCCTCGCACCCGCAGCTCCTGGTCGTCTACGGGATCTTCGCAATTGGCTTTGGAACGGCCTTTATCTCCACGCGCCTGGCGTTCCGGCTGCAGGGTATCGTGATGCTGGTCATTCTGGCGTCGCTGGGCTCTATTTTGCTGGGCCTCACCACGCTGGGGGGCGCCACCGAACTGCAGCAGCCTACGCTCTGGGGCTCTTTTGAGGCAGGGGGCTTCTGGACGCTGTTTGCGGTGTTTTTTCCCGCCGGCACGGGCATCATGGTGGGGGCGAGCATGTCGGGCGCGCTCGAAAACCCGCGCCGCAGCATTCCCCGCGGGACGCTGGCGGCGGTGGGCACGGCGCTCGCCGTGTACCTCGTGCTGGCCGTCTGGTACAGCCTCGTCGCGACCCCCCAGGAACTGGTGGATAATGTCTACATCGTGATTGAGCGCGCGGCGGTCCCCGAGATTGTGATGGCTGGCATCCTGGCCTCTACCTTTACGGCTACGCTGAGCACGCTGGTCGCGGCCCCGTACACGTTGCAAGCCCTTGGGCAGCGAGGCGTGCTACCGGGCTGCGAGTTTATCGGCAAAACCACCGCCGATGACATGCCGCGCAATGCAACGCTCATCAATGGTGGCCTCGTGGCCGCAGCCCTCCTGCTGGGCAGCCTGAACCGGGTGGCCATGCTCATCACGATGTTCTTCCTCCTCACGTACCTCTCCATCAACCTTGTGGTGCTGATTGAGCAGGCGCTTGATATGCCGTCGTTTCGTCCTCGCTTTCGGATATCGCTCTGGGTACCTGCAGTGGGCGCGGTCGGCTGCCTCGTCGCCATTTTTGTCATCAGTGCCACCTTCGGACTGATCGCTCTGGGCGTGGTGCTGGCCACCTACGTGTACCTCTCGCAGCGCGAGCTGGTGAACCCGTGGGAAACGGTGCGGAGTAGCATTTTCGTGTCGCTCGCAGACTGGGCGGTGAAACGCATCGACCGGTCGCCGGATGAACCCAACGAGCGCGCCTGGAAGCCCGACCTTCTCGTACCGGTAACCTCCCGCAGTCAGGTGGATGGGGTCTTTCGGTTTCTCCGGGTCCTGGCGCAGCCGAAGGGCTCTCTGAAGCTGCTCGGCATCGAGACGACCGAACAAAACGGCAAGCACATCCACCGCAGAGCCGATGCGCCCTGGGTCGACACCCCGCGGCTTGATACCCTGCGCGAGGTAGCCCGGGAATTTCGCGACCTGGGCCTCAACGCTTCATCGGTATCGATAGAGGCGCCCTCGTTTGCTAAAGGCATTGAGCAAAGCGTGCAGATCATGTGGGGTGGGCATTTCCCGCCTAACATTCTCTTTGGCTTTGCCCATCACTACAGCGACGATCTGGTGGCGCGCTTTCCGGATATCGCGTCGGATCACCATATGGGGACGGCGCTGCTGTTCGAACATCCTGAGGCCGGGCTCGGGCACGAGCGCCGCCTGAACGTGTGGGTGCGGGAGCAGCACCCGGAGTGGGAACTGGGCCTCCGGCTGGCCAACCTCGACCTCTCCATTCTCCTCGCCTATCAGATCTACTGCAACTGGCATGGCCCTATTCGTCTGATGATGGCGTGCACGGACGAGGAGGCGCTCCCGGCCGCCCATAGCTATCTGGAGCAGCTCATTGAGGACGCCCGACTGCCCTCAGCCACGACGGCGGAGGTGCTGAATTGTAGCTTCGGCGAGGCAATACACCAGGCGCCCCGGGCCGACCTCAGCATCTTTGGCCTTCGCCCCAACCCTGAGCGGAAGCATATGCAGAAGTTGGTTACGGTAACCGGGTCCTCCTGCCTATTCGTCCGCGATTCCAACCGCGAGAGCGCGCTCGCTTGATCTCTGGCCTCTGGCCAGAATCGCCGCGCCCCTTCATGCGGGTGTTGTCTCGGAAAGCAAGCGCCTGCCAGGAGCTATCGGGGATCCCCAAACACAAAAGCCGCAGGTCGTCGCGTTTCCGGACGGCCTGCGGCTTTTAACGTGTTTGGTGTGTGGCGTGGCGCTATCGCTCGTCCTGTGCATTGAGCAGCGCGTCGATGTCGACGGCTTCGGCTTCGCCGTCAAGCACCGGGCCAGCGTCTGCTTCATCGGTCGAGACGTCATCATCCGGCGATGGGGCATCCGGGGGCGCACCGTTGCCGCCCGTCGGCTCAACCGGGATATCATCCGGTTCGGGCTCGATCTCAGGCTCGCCGAGTAGCTCCGCCAGCTCACTGAAGCGCGAGCCAAAGGCCGAGAAGTCGCCATCGCGTAGGGCTTCCTCTACCTGCTGGAAGAGGTCGCGCGCTTCACGCATGCGCTCCGATTGTGCGCCAGCCGCCGGCGCCGCACCGTCCAGCGCAGGCAGGAGGGCGGGTGCCGATGCAATGATCGGGTCGCCATACAGGCGCTGCAGCCCGGCTTCGAGGGTGGGCTCCATCACGACGCGGCTACCGTCCGACACGATAACGCGACGCAACTGAGGGATCTCGATGTTATCCGCAATGAGATACAGGGGCTCTACGTAAAGGAAGGATTCCTCAATCGGTACGACGAGCAGATTGCCCCGGACCACGCGCGAGCCCCGCTGATCCCACAGCGTGACCTGACGTGAGATCTCCGTATCCTGGTCAATACGCGACTCGATTTGGTTGGGACCGAAGATCAGGCGTTCGCGCGGCAGGTTGTACACGACCAACTCGCCGTAATTCGGATAATCGCTGTTTGCCGCCAGCCACCCAATCATATTTTCTCGACCGTCCGGTGTCATCGGCGTCATCAAGAAGAAGTTGAGGTCCTCAGCGTCGGGCAGGCGCATCAGCATGTAGTAGGGCTGCATCGTCTGCTGTCGTCCATCGTAGCTCTCGCGGGGACGCGTCCAGAGGTCCTCGTTGTTGTAGAAGTTGCGCACGTCCGTCATGTGGTAGCGCTGGTACTTTTCAACCTGGACGTTAAAGAGGTCCTGTGGATAGCGGAGATGGTCTCGCAGCCCGCCAGGCATATCTTCGAGGGACTGAAACACGCCTGGGAACGCGGCAGCATACGACTGTAGGATCGGATCCTCCTCATCCACCATGTAAAAGTCGACCGAGCCTTCGTAGGCATCAATGACGACCTTCACAGCATCGCGGATGTAGTTGAGGCGACCGTTGGCTGAGGTTTCGGAGTACGGATACGTACGCCCTGTGGTAAAGGCATCCTGAACGTAAAAGAGGCGCCCGTCGTTGACCACAACGTACGGATCACCATCCAGGCTCAGGAAGTCGCGGGGCAGGATGTTGCGCACGCGCTCCTGAATGCTGTTATTAAACTGAATCCGGCTCTGGTCTGTGATGTACTCCGTGAGCAGGATGTTGAAGTCGGAGAAATTCCAGGCAAACAGCGCCCGTTTCCAGTACGAGTCGATCTGCACGCCCCCCTGACCGGAGTAATGGTGCCGCACGTTGCCGTCGCTGGCCGGGTAATGAAGCTCCTCAATGGTGGTATTGACGATCCGGTAGGTTGGCGTCCGCAGACCATAATAGATGGCCATTTGGTCGATCTCCAGGTCGGTGTCCGTCTGCGGCGGGAGGTCCCGCAGGAAGATCTCCGGATTACCTTCTTCGTCAATATCCGTGGCAAAGTTCATGGCCACCCCATAACCGTGCGTAAACTGCAAGTGGCGGTTGATCCAGGTGTCCGTCCGGTCGGGGAGCCGCTGCGTGAGTTCACGTGCACCCAAGAGCACCTGACGGTACTCTCCATCAATCACGTAGCGATCGATGTCGATGCTGTAAAATTGATAGTACAGGCGGATTTCCTGCAGCTGCCGGTAGGTACGGATGAGCAGATCAGGGTCCCAGAGGCGTATGTTTGCAATCACGTCCTCGTTGCCATCGAGCTGAGCGCGCGTGATGTTAGCTCGGGCGGGATAGGCGCGCTCCCGGACGTCGTCAATACCGTAGGCCTGGCGCGTCATACTGACATTATGCTCCAGAAACGGTTGCTCCAGTTCCAGTTCGTTGGGCTGCAGCTGGACCTGATCCACAATGAACGGAATCAAGCCCAGTCCAATCACCAGCACCGCCACATAGAGTCCACCGCCGTAGAGCAATAACCGGATGCGGGTGGAGTAGATGTTATACGCGACAAGAGCGGCCAGGGCCAAGGTGGCAAACACCGCAGTCCACAGCGCTGGGATGCGGTAGAAGACATCCACGTAGCCGGCACCAAACACCGCCCCGCTCTCCGTGAAGAGCATACCGAAGCGGTCCAGGTAGAAGCCCCAGGCCCACGCGACGAGGAAGAGCGTCAGGTTAATGCCCAGCAGCTTCACTACACCCGGCGATACCCGCAGTTGCCCCTCCCGGACGACCACCTGCCCGGTAAGGAAAAACATGGTGCCAACAACCAACAGAGCCATAAACGTGACGCCTACCATCGCCCCCTGCAACGACTCCAGGAAGGGATAGCGGAGCAGATAGAAGGACAGGTCAACCCCATAAATCGGGTCCACCGAGCCGCTTGGAGCTCCGTAGAAAAACCGCACCACCTGCTCCCACCGTACGGCAAAGCTGGTGGCGAAAAGCAACCCAAAGAAAGCCGCAATACCGGCCCCAATGATGCCCAGCCGTTGCTTCGTCAGCACGAGATCTCCCACCTTCGCAACCCCCACCTCCCCGGACTCCGTGGTGATCGTGGGTAGTTGTCTGTTCAGGAAGTAGAAGTTGCCCCCAAAGTAGGCGGCTACCAGCGCGAAGATGCCGACAAACAGACCGCTTTGAATCAGCAACATGCGCCAGAAGATGGAATCGTACCCCAGGTTCTCCAACCAGAGATACTCAACCAGCTTGTCAGGCAAGAACAGCAGGAAAAAGGCCACGGCGGCCAGAATACCTACGATCCAAAAATAGTACGAGCGAGAGTCACGCATAAAACCAGGCAAATAGGCAAAAGGACACCTGCACTTCCAGGCGATATAGCATACGTTATACGCGCACCCGGCGATTTGATTCTCGAAGGATTGGTGTATCGGCCCCCTGCAGTTAACACGACCGGTGAGGACCTGCACGATAGTCTCTGCGCCCTGCCGAACGAATTTCCAAGTTACGGGTGTGCAGTACATCAACTGCGGCGACCGCTGTGCACTGGTAGCGTATACCATCGCCGACTTTCCCCGCTCATTCCGTACCTTCGGTTCGTATGCGCATCCGCTTTACCCTTGTGCTCCTGCTTCTGCTGGGAGCTACCGCTACTGCCGCTTATCTGTGGTCTACCCCGCATGAACCGCCCAACGACCCACCCGCGATAGCCGTGGCCACGCCGGAGGCTGGTGATCCCCCTGCGGAGCCAGACCCTGCCTCGGAGCCCTCGTCAACCACGGAGCTTTCGTGGACGGACCGCACGCTGGCGACCCTCACCCTGGAGCAAAAGGTGGCGCAGTTGTTCATGGAGTGGATGGGGGGGCATTATGCCGGGATGGACGACCCGTCCTACGCCGCCATGGAGCGGCTGGCTGCGGATTTTGAGATCGGCGGCTTTATCTTTTCCAGCAGTGATCCCCTTAGCCAGGCCGCCCTCATCAACGATCTGCAAGCGCGGGCGTCCGTGCCCCTCCTCATCGGGCAGGACATGGAGTGGGGCGCGGCGATGCGCGTGCGGCGCTCCACGATGTTTCCGCGGGCGATGGCCGTAGGCGCCTCCGGCGACACCACCCACGCCTACACCAAGGGCTTCGTAACGGCCACCGAGGCCCGGGCGCTTGGGACGCACCTCGTGTTTGCCCCCGTGGCGGATGTCAACAACAACCCCGACAACCCGGTCATCAATACGCGGGCCTTCGGCGAAGACGTGGCGACGGTAACGGCGATGGCCCGGGCGTTCGCGCGCGGCGTATCCGATGCCGGAGCATGGGCCACGGGCAAGCACTTCCCCGGGCACGGCGATACCGAAGTGGACTCGCACCTGGCGCTGCCCGTCATCACCCACGACCGGGCGCGCCTTGATGCTGTGGAACTGCCACCATTTCAGGCCCTGATTGATGCCGACATTCCGGCGCTGATGACGGCCCATATTGCGTTCCCCCGACTGGCGTCGGATCCCCGGCTGCCTGCCACGCTCTCCTCTACCATCCTCACCGAGTTGCTACGGGAAGAAATGGGCTTTGACGGCCTGATTGTCACGGATGCGCTCCGCATGGAGGCCATCCGACAGCACTTTGGCGCGGGCGAGGCGGCTGTGCGGGCACTCGAGGCCGGGGCTGATATTTTGCTGATGCCGGATGACGCCTGGGCTGCCCGCGCCGGCGTGCTACAGGCGGTAGCGAGCGGCCGCCTGTCGGAGGACCGCATCGATGGCTCCGTGCGGCGCGTCCTCACGGCGAAAGAGGCCATGGGGCTGCATGAGGGCCGCACCGTTGACCTGCAGGCGGCGCGGCAGCGGGTGGGCACGCAGGCGCATCGGGCCGCAAGCCACACGGTGGCTCGGGACGGCGTGACGCTGCTGCACGACGACGCCGATCTCATTCCGCTCGATCGCGAAGCAGGCACCATCGTGTCGATCACGCTAAACGACGGCACCAACGCCAGCACCGGACGCTCGTTTGCCTCGGCGCTCCGGTCGGCGGCGCCGGGCGCTCGGGTGCGGCACTTTTTGGTTGACGACCGCTCCAGTGATCCCGACCGCGCCCGGGCCCTCCGCGCAGCCCGGCAGGCCGATGTAGTCGTCTTGCCCACGTACGTCGCGGCCCAGCCGGATGTGCGGGGCGCGGGACTGCCACGTGCATTGCGTAGCTTCGCTGGGGAGGTGATCGGTGCCGGGACGCCGGTGATTCTGCTGTCGATGGGGTCGCCCTATCTCATCCGCGGCCTGGACGCCCGGCCCGCCGCCTACCTGCTCACCTACAGCGGGAGCGCTGCCTCAGAACAGGCGGCTGCGCAGGCCCTGACGGGGGAGGCAGCCATCCGGGGCACCCTTCCCGTGTCTATCCCCGACCACGCCTCCCGTGGCGAAGGACTGTACCGTCCGCAACTGCATCCCCGCCCCAGCATCCCGGAAGAAGCCGGCATGCGAACCCGGGCGCTCCAGCGGGTCGACTCGCTGATGCATCGGGCCATACGAGATGAGGCGTTCCCCGGTGCGGCCGTCGCCGTAGGCCGGGGAAGCGCCCTCGTCAAGCTGGATGCGTACGGCCACCTCAGCTACGATGCCGAACAGTCCGTGCGGCACACCACCCCGTACGATATTGCCTCGCTCACCAAGGTCATCGTCACCACCACCGCCCTGATGCAGTTGTACGAGCAAGAGATGATCGGGCTGGACGACCCCGTGGCTACCTACTTGCCCGACTTTGCCCGGGCCGGCAAGGACGAGATCACGCTTCGGCACCTGCTGACGCACACGAGCGGACTCCCGGCCCACCGCCCGTACTTTGAGGAAGGCGTGCGTACCCGCGATGCGATGCTGGAGGCCATCTACCAAGAACCGCTCGTGCAGGCGCCCGGCGCCGCCTATCAGTACAGCGATCTGGGCTTCATTGTACTTGGCGCTGTCATCGAAACCGTGACCGGGCAGCCGCTCGACGCCTATGCAGACGCTGAGATCTTCGAGCCCTTGGGTATGCACGACACGGGCTACCGCGGCCGCGGCCATACCGACCGTAATACCGCGCCTACAGAGCACGACCTGGACTTCCGGCAGCGCTTGATACAGGGGGAAGTGCATGACGAAAACGCCTGGGCCATGGGCGGCGTGGCGGGCCATGCGGGGGTTTTCTCTACCGCCCGTGACCTGGCACGCTTTGGCTACATGCTGGTGAACGAAGGCCGCATTCACAACGACGCATTTCTGCAGCCGGAGACCCTCGCAACCTTTACCACAGCCACAGCGCCGGACGCACACTCCCGTGCGCTCGGGTGGGATACACGGAGCGCCGAAGGGTACTCCAGCGCCGGGCAGCACTTCGGGCCACGGAGTTTCGGGCACACCGGATTTACCGGCACCTCGCTCTGGGTAGATCCGGATGAAGCACTCTTTGTGCTGCTGCTCAGCAACCGAGTGTACCCCACACGCGAGAGCCGAGGCCACGTCGCGGTGCGCCCGGCCCTTGCCGACCTGGTCCATTCCGCCATCCAGGGCGCCCCCTCCCTGCTTCCCGTCACCGACTGATCAACGGTAGTCCACCAGCCCGCCCCGCTACCGACGCTCTGGCACAACGGGCGGGTGGAACATTTTTTGTGCCGCTGCGCTTCATGCGCGGCCGTGGATCCGCCGTTTGTACCTTACTCTTTCCTCCGCACCCTACTTCGTTATGCCCACCTACGTATACCGCCGAGAAGACGGCACCTCCTTCGAGATTCAACAGCGCATCACCGAAGACCCGCTGGAGACCTGCCCCACTACGGGCCAGTCGGTCAAGCGCGTGATCACGGGTAATACCGGTATCATCTTCAAAGGCAGCGGCTTCTACATCACCGATTACGAGCGCAGTGGCTCTAATGGAGCCTCCCCGGCCTCGGCCGGCGAAAATGGGTCGAGTGACGCCGGTGGTAGCGACAGCGCCAACAGCAGCACGACCACCGAAAGCGGCAGCACGTCGACCTCGAAGGATAGCAGCGCGTCCTCTTCGTCGTCGTCCACATCTGATGCGTGAGGCCTCGGCCCCCGGGCCTGGATGGCCTCGGGCGCTACGCGGTGTAGCCGGTGGCTACGTTGATGATGGCGCCGAAGTCTGAAGCTTTGAGGCTGGCGCCGCCGATGAGGCCGCCATCTACATCATCTTGCGAGAGCAGCTCATCCGCATTGTGCGGCTTCATGCTGCCGCCGTACAAAATGGCGATGTCGACGCCCACCGTTTCGCCAAAGCGGTCGTTTAGCCAGGAGCGGATGAAGGCATGCATGGCCTGCGCCTGCTCCGGCGAGGCCGTCTCTCCTGTGCCAATGGCCCAGACCGGCTCGTAAGCGACTAAAAGATCGGCTGCCTCTGCAATGTCCACACCGGCCAGTGCTGCCGCCAGTTGCTCTTTCACCACCGTCTGCTGATGGCCTGCGTTCCGCTCCTGCAGCGTTTCCCCGACGCAAAGAATCGGTACGAGGCCGTGCAGGTGCGCCTGCACGAGGCGGGCGTTCACCTCCTCGTCCGTCTCACCAAAGAGCTGACGCCGCTCCGAGTGCCCAACAATCACGTGTGAGCAGCCCACCGAGCGTAGCATGGGTGCCGACACTTCGCCGGTAAAGGCGCCGGAATCCTCAGGGTAGAGCGTCTGCCCCCCCACCTGCACTGCCGAACCCCGCATCACCTGGCACACGGCGTCCAAGCTGACGAACGGCGGGCATACCAGCACCTCCACGTCACCCGCCGTCTCAGCGGCTTTCCGCACGCCTGCGGCAAGGGCGCGTGCTTTGGGGAGATCGGTGTTCATTTTCCAGTTTCCGGCAATCAGCATCAGGCAAAAAGGAGGTTGTCAAAGGGGAAAGTAAAGAGCGGTGCTACACGGCCTTTGCACCCGCGCCACGGCGTGGGCAGGCTACGTCATCATCGCCTCATAGGCGTACATCGGGGGAATATTGAACAGTTCGTACTCCTTCGTCACATGGTCGAAGTGCTGCCGCAGGGGCTTTTCCATGTGGTTGTAGTTTTGATAGACCAGAAAGCGGCCGTCGGGGCCGAGGATGTCGCGGGTCTGCTCAATCAGTTCGGTGCGCACCGCATCCGTCAGAAAGGAAAAGGGAATGCCGGAGAGCACATAATCGGCCTCCGTTTCACCAGCGTCGCGGAGCACGTCGGCGACGTTTTCGGCGGCTTCCTCGTACACCATCACGCGGGGGTCCTGGCCCAACGTGTCCCGCAGAATCTCAACGAAGCCTTCGTTTTTCTCGATCAGGATGAGCTTCGAACCGGGCTTAAGCCGCTTCAGGAGGTACTCCGTAAAGACGCCTGTCCCTGGACCGTACTCCACGATGATGCGCGGCTCCGAGAAGTCTACCTTCTGGCATACCCGCTTGACGAGAAAGGGGGACGACGGCGTGATGGACGCCACGTCTTTATCTTTTATGAAGTTCTTAATGTAGTCAATGGTGCTCATGAAACGTGGGGACCTGGTGAGACGAGCGGTTAGTGAATGGAGCCCTGCAGGAAGCCTGCTGCTCTACGGACGGTCGCTGCTGGGGGCTTCCGGATCGGTGTCGGCTTCCAGCTCTTCGGCGGGATTGAGGGATTCCAGCTCGAGGCGCTGGGCCACCGCCTCCTGCACGGCCAGCATGGCACCGTCGTAATAAACATCGACAATCGTACCGTCAGGTGCAATGAGGTACCGGGTGGGCACCGACGTCACGTTGTAGGCTGCCGCCAGCGGATCGTCGATGCCCTCCGGCGCCACGGCCAGCACACCCCCGAGGTCGAACTCCTCAAACACGGTGGCATTCAGCACCTCGTCTGGCTCGAGGGAGATAGAGACGATCTCGAAGGCATGGCCTGCCGCCTCTGCCGCGTCGTAAAGGGCCGTCCGCAGCGGGATTTCGCGACGGTACACGCTGCTCTGCGGTGCGAAGAACTCCAGCAGCACAAGCGATCCCTGCAGGTCGCTGATGGCCAGCACCTCCCCAGCGAGGGTCTGCAGTGTACCATCCGGCGCCGACGCGCCCGGCGTCAGGTTGTCGAGCTGATAGAGGGTGCGGTCGGCCCACTCGGCCCAGCGGCTATCTGGGTGCGCCGCTTTGAGGGACTCCACAGCGGCGAGGGCTTCGTCGCGCTGCAGGCTGTCGACCCGGGCCCGCACGCGCTCGGCATGCAGCGCTGCAGAGCGGTCGGGGGCATCGGTGCGCGCAATGAGATCATCCAGCAGCGCTATGGCCGCATCTTGCCCCTCCAGCCGGGCCGTGGCACCCCGCATGGCGCGCGCCACATCCACGAAGCCGGGGGCTGTAGGCTCAATCTCGCGCCCTCGCTCTACAGCCAGGGTATCGTCCCAACCTTCCAGCATCGCGACCGACTCGGCCGCCGCAATTTCGGCGCCTACGGTGCCGGGGAAGCTGGTGCGCAAGTCCCACAGCATGGAGGCTGTGCGCCGCATGTCGCGCTCCAGCCCCCCGTCGTCCAGGTCGCCCTGCAGCGATTCGATCAGCGACTGGTTGTGGAGCGCCTGCGTATTTTGATACGCCATCCAGGCGGCATTCTCAGGTGAGCGCACGCGCACACCTCGTGCTGACGCCGGAAGCTGGGCCGTGAGCCGGGCCGAGTCGCCATCGGCCACCACCAGTTCGTGCGTGAGCACAATGCGACCGTCACGCATCACCACCAGCGGATAGAGCCCGCGCCGGGGCGCCTCCACAGCGAGCGCGAAAAGTCCTTCGGCGTTGGTGGTCGCAATGCCCAGCGTGTCCGGCTCGCCCTGGGCGTCTTGCAGCACGAGCACGTCGAATCCGGCATAGGTGCCCGAGTCGTCGATCTCGGGATCTACGGTGAGCTGCCCTTCAAGATAGCTGCGAACGGTGTCCTGCGCATGCACCGCTGAAGACCCGGCCCAGAGCAGCAGCATGGACGCCAACAACATCCCAACCGCTACGCATCGGCGGCTGGTGTCAGGTAAACGAGACATACATCAAATGAGGTCACGTGGGGAGATACAGAACAGCAGCAGGCGGCCGCGGGGCTACGAGGCCGCCTGCTGCTTCGCGTTGAGCTTGTCTTTGAGGAGCTGCTTAACCACCTTCGGGTCGGGCGCGCCCTGAAACCGCTGCATCACCTGCCCGATGAAGTAGCCGAGCAGGCCGTGCTTGCCGCCGAGGTACTGCTTCACCTGCGGCTTATTCTCGCGCAGGATGCGGTTGACCACGGGTTCGATCGCCCGCTTATCGATGACCTGCGTCAGGTTCTGCTTCTTGGCAATGGCGTTGGGATCTTCCTTCGAGGTCAGCATCGCCTCAAACACCTCCTGGGCTGCGCTGGAGCTGAGCTCGTCGTTCAGCCGCAAATAGACCAGATCGGCCAGCCGTTTGGGCTCCACCGGAAACTCTGCGATCGTCCCTTGCTGCTCCTTCAGCACCCGCAGCACGTCCGTCATTACCATATTGGATACGGCTTTGGCCTGTGCCTGCGTGTTGCCACCTTTGGTGCGCTTGAACAGGACCGTCAGCGTGTCCTCGTAATAGTCCCCCAGGGCACGTTCTTCGGTGAGGACGGCCGCGTCATATACGGGCAGGCCGTAGTCGTCCACGAACCGCGCACGCCGGGCTTCCGGCATCTCGGGCAGGCTCTCGCGCACCTCAGCCAGCAGGTCCTCGTCGATGACGACCGGGACGAGGTCTGGGTCCGGAAAGTAGCGGTAGTCGTGCGCCTCCTCCTTCGAACGCATGGGGCGGGTCTCGCCGCGGTCGGCGTCCCACAGCAGCGTTTCCTGGACCACCGTCCCCTGCGACTCGATGAGGCGCACCTGCCGGTCGATCTCGTAGGCCAGGGCCTGCTCCACGTGCCGAAACGAATTCAGGTTCTTGACTTCCGTCTTGGTGCCCAGCCCCCGCGACCCGCGCCGGCGCACCGACACGTTAGCATCACAGCGGAGCGAGCCCTCCTCCATGTTGCCATCGCAGATGCCGAGGTAGCGTACCAGCTGCCGGATCTTTTCCATATAGCGGCGGGCTTCGCCGGGTGT
>LFFM01002273.1_pt1 | contig 12749 bp, 10 predicted proteins | sample 643131 | NCBI WGS metagenome assembly LFFM01 (sample SAMN03777445, study PRJNA286221) | soda lake metagenome | biome: soda lake; feature: Kulunda steppe; material: water; isolation source: sample Tc-Br brine of Tanatar trona crystallizer | place: Russia: Kulunda steppe | collected 2011-07
AGCGTCACCAGAGACTCGGTCACGGCCGATGTCTTTGCCCCGAGATGAGTACCCGGAGTCGACGCTAACAGCGTCCGGCCCTTCTCGTCATCGTGGTTCCCGAACACGTAGTAGAACGGAATCCCGGCCTCGACGGTCCGTGTGATCGCTCGCTTGACTGCGTTCCGGTCGCCGTGGGTGTTGTCGTGATCGAACACGTCGCCTGCATGAACGACGGCGTCGACGTCGAGCTCGCGGGCGCGCTCGAGACAGCGGGTGAACACCTCACGAGCGTTGACGCTTCTCGCCCACACCGGCTTTTCTGAACGAGGTCGATGGCGATACCCGACGTGCGTGTCCCCGAGTACGAGAGCACGAGTCTCGTCGCTCTCGGCGACTCGCTTCGCGGTGAACGCCTTCGTACTCTGGACCTCCACCGTGGTCCCACTTTCAGTCGAATATCGCTTTCCCCGCGTGCCGCTGAGTTCGTAGGTGGCTCCTGCTTCCCATGACTGGTCTATCTCGTGCGTCTCCCAGATGACGACGGTTAATTCTGCTCCGTCTTCGTCTCGTACGGTGAGCTGGGCGTCGCGCCGTGGTGCGGGATTCGTCCGGACCTCGTCTACGGTTATGGCAATCGACTCAGGAAGCCGGGCATCATGCGGCACCTCATCTCGTGTAACCATCTACACCTCCTACTCGTCGCGACCTATTGATGGCTTCTGAAGCCGACAACGGAGGGAAGTTGTTTAGGCTGGGGTGAAACACACAGATGTATGCTATTTAGTGTCGAGGAAGGTGGCACGCTTGAGGGTCTCGAGGAGCAAGACCTCGCTGACCTCGGCTTTCACGAGCGTCCGGATCTCCAAGAGTGGGCAATCGAACAACCACGAATACTCGGCGAAGAGCTGCTCGTAATTACCTCCGAGTATGCCAACTTCGAGGATACTCGCGACCGATTGGACATCCTCGCACTCGACCAGGCGGGGAAGCTCGTCGTCGTCGAGCTCAAACGCGATCGTGCAGACCGGACCACCGACCTCCAGGCGATCAAGTACGCGAGCTACTGTGCGACACTGACGGCTGAGGACATTCAGAAAGACTATCGAGAATTTTGGTCCGACCGAAATGAAGCGGACCTGACGCCCGAGGACGTCGGCCAGACGTTCATCGAGTTCCTGAAGGAAGTAGCCGATCTCACGACGTCAAGTGATGGCTGGGCCGAGTTCGAGCTCGACCAGAAGCCCCGGATCGTCCTCGCCGCTGGTAGCTTCGGCACGGAGATCACCGCTCCGGTGATGTGGCTCATAGAGGAGTACGGCATGGACATCACGTGCCGCCGTATCGAGGCATACGAGCATCAGGGCCGAGTGCTGCTTAACAGTCAGCAAGTGATCCCGGTTGCAGAGGCCGAGGAGTACATGACAAAACGTCGCGAGAAGCAGGAGAAGCAACAGCAGCGATCGCGCCGTCCAGCTGCGATCAACGTCCTACTGGAACGGGGAGTCCTCCGACCCGGAGAGCGGGTCAAATTCGATCCTGAGCGTGTTCCTGCGGACGTGAACCGAGCGTGGGACGAAGCCGACGATTTCTGGTGGGCAACTGTGACCGGGGACACGGGCCAGAGCGACAACGTCCGGTGGGAGCACGATGGTGACCTCTACTCGTTTACCGGGCTTACAAAGGAGGTGCTTCACGAGCTCGTCGGCCGTGATCGGGACGAAGCCCTCAACGGCTACAAGTACTGGTCCCATCCAGAGTTCGACGATCGAACGCTTAGCGAACTTCGAAGTAGCGAGGCGAGTGGCGCAGAGCGGAACGACGAGACGGAGGGTGATCAGGCATGACGCAGCCACAGCCAGGTGAGCAACTGGTCGGGGCGTACCTTCGCGTCATCGAACAGTGCGATCTCGTCACCTACAATCAGCGGTCTATGAAACAGGGTGACCAGATGGAGCTTGATGTACTGGGCGTCAAATCGACTCCCGACGGACAGCGTATCTTCGCCTGTGAGGTCGTCACTCACCTTGACGGCCAACTGTATTCAGGAGAGCCCTCGACAGATGAGTGGGCCGACTACGGGAACGCCAGCTACCAGTACAGCCTGGAACGGATCTCCGAGAAGTTTGAGCGCATCGTCGACTATCTCGAAGTCGTATTCGATGACCTCTCGCTTGCCGAGATACACCTGTGGTCTCCGTACGTCAGTGAAGGATTCCAAACTGACGGGTTGGATGAAGTCGTTAAGCGCACTGAGAGCGAGCACGATATCTCCGTCCAGCTTGTGATCAACGACGATTACACCGACCGAATTGACGATCTCCGTGACGTCGCGAGATCGTCCTCAAAGGATTACAGTGAGACAGGATTCCAGTATCTACAGATTCTCGAGGGGATGCGATAGAGGGCATCTCCGACGGCTGTGGTGGCACTTCAGTGAATGTCAGAACATCGCTCTTGAGGATAGAAATCTGGGCTTGTATCCGGAGATGGTTCGGATCGTACGGCTATGACGAGATGTATCGGTCAGGCCATCGATCCTTGATCACGCGGATCATCTCCTGCTCCCGCTCCTCAATTTGCTTGACTCCCCACTCGTCCATCCTGAAGATATTCTCCAGCATCCGGATCTTCGATCTGGTGAAGTCAGCTTTCTTCTCTTCGAATGGATCGTTTCCTTTGACAGCGTTATCCTCTCTCGTCATCAGCGCAAGATTGCCGAGCCGGTGGGTATGCTGTTTGACTAACTCCTTGGTTTCCTCATCGAACCCTTCCTTCGGTGTCTGAGGCCAGACGTGCTCGATCGAGAACCGATCGTCTTTGTTATTGACGACGTCCTCAACGTAGAACTGGATATCTTCCTCGTCATCTTCCAAATAACTCTCGTAGGTATACAACAGCAGTCGAAGTTCGCTCCTCCGGCTACCATAGTAACGATAGACATCCGTATCTCCGAGGGTTGATTCGAGTTTAGAGTCACTACAGTAGTTGTGAGTATACCTTTCCAACCGAGTGATGACGCCGTCTGGATCTAACGGACTAATCGAGTCCGGAACCATCTCTTTGGTGTTATAGTGGAGTCTCCTTGCGAGCGGGTATACCCTTGATCGGCCCGTATCCGCGCTCTTCTGCTCGATGATGTAGGTTCGAACGATGAACGTCTCAACTGTCTCGAGAAGCTCACAGAACTTGTCTTCCGTCATCTCTGTGACCTCCTCGCGCGTGTACTGGTCATACGCCACCATCAACAGCGGATAGAAATTCGCCAACCGGCCCGCGATGAACAGGTTAGAGAGATTAGCCTCGATGCGCTCGTTGTCGAGGTCGTCCCGATCAGTGTAATTGTAGAGTTCATCAAGCTTCCCGAACATCCGTTCTAACTCCTGGACATAGCTCAAGATCTCTTCTACGCTTCCGACCGAACGGAAGTCCTCTTTGAGGTGTTCAAGATGATTTTGATAATACCGCTGGTTCCAGCCGGTTCCCCACTCGTCATTCCACATAATGAAATGGTACCGCTGTACGCGGTCCTCACTGGGGCCCGAAGAAATGTTCTCGATTGAATCGTAGATCTCATTAAACGAATCCTGAATGGATTCAATAGAGGAGTCAGCCTCATTCTCGTCCTCCAAGAGAGACACCCGATGCATGAGGTAGCTCTTGGTGATCTCCAGATCGGTGAGTGACTTCCCACGGTCGTTAACGGTTTGGAAGATTCGAGCCGCTTCGCTCCTTGAGCTGACGGTGTATTCTAAGAGTGGGAGCGACTGGATCTTGTGGTAGAGGTCGATACAGAAATCGACTTGATCCTCGTGGGGGCTACTATCAGGAACACCATCTTCGAGTCGTGATCGGATCAGCTCCTTCGTCTCAAGTAATCGTCCTTGGGATGGACTATCGGTATCTACGTTGGATAGCGGGTTTTGCTTTTGACCCTTTTTATCATCGTCAAGGACATTCTCCATGATTACAGTCTTAAAAAACGTACTGTCATCGCCAGCCAGGGTCAGCTTTTGTTCTCCGTATCTGGCGATGTATTCGCCACGGATCTTCCGAGCCTCTGTTTCTTTGCCGAACTCGTCAAGCCGCTCCTGAAGCTCGAAGAGGAGAATGGTGAGTGTTGTGAGCCGTTGTTGACCGTCGATTATTTTATGAGCAGAATCATCCGATCCACCTCCATCCATCAGCAGGAACGTACCGATGTAGTGATCACGATCCATCTCGACGGCTTCTACCAGATCATCCCAAAGATCTTCTACGTGGTCTTTTTCCCACGAGTAGTTTCGCTGGTACAGAGGGACCTCGAACTGCTTGTCCCCAGTGACAAAATCGCTGAACGTCTGGGAGTCTGAACTCGCCATATCGTCCGCAGAATCCACTGCTTGATAAAATACCCTTCTGTCAGAATCAGTTTTAACTCAAACCAAAGAGGCCCTATTAGGTATCCTATAGTGGGTATTTGGTCTGAGATCCGCCATACGTCTGATCTATGACTCGGTCACAATCTCGGTCGCCTCAACGAGCCAATCCCCTCTGTGACTTTTCGACTGCTGAATATGGGTATCGAGACGCTGACGATCGGTCAGACTGAGAGATCCCGACTGTTCAATCACGTACTTGATTTTTGAACATCGATCATTTGGGAACGTATAGACATATCCTGCTCGTCCTTGTTTGGTTTCTGAGCGGGATATAACATCGATCTCGCGTAGCTCATCGAGCCCGTTCTGAATAGATGGGCGGCTCACATCTCCAATCTTGTCATGGTACACGGTCAAGAAATCACTTACAGTACCTTGAACAACATCTCCCGTTACCTTCCAGGCGTCACTGAGCTGTTTCCTGCTGGGGTGTTTCCCAAATAAATCCATCGCGATTGATAGAAGTTCTTCTGCTTTTGGACCCAGAATTTCGACGGTCTCTGATGCTGTAGCCGATTCGAGATCTTCGAGAGTTGTGAGGGTAGTTACAGGCACGGACAGAGGTATATTGGTAAGAAGATAGATCTCCTTTGTCTCGTCCGCCAAGACCGGTCGGATGCGATGAAGCATCTGGATTAATTCATACTCAACAGCGTCTGTGAATAACTCACCGACGAATCCGTAGCGTGGTTTGATTCCCACCGAATACCCGTTCTCATTACCATCCATATACCAATAGGCCCGTCGGGAATCAAGATCTGGATGGTCCGCGTACTCGTCTTTATCAAAGAGTACGTCACCCAACTCGACATCTCTCCCGACGGTTAATGCCTCAGCCACGCGATCAAGACTTGTCTTATTTGGGAACGGCGCTCCGATCAACACAATTGCGTCAGCATCCGGGAAGTCAAGCCCTCGTCCGACATAATAATTAATCCATTCCGTATTGTCAGATATGTTGAAGTATTTTTTGCCCGTTTGTGACCTACTAAGATCACCGTATCATGCTCTGAACTCACGTTGTCAATGACACTCTGAATCTTCGCTCGCCGTCGGTCACCGCCTGACCCGTTATCAGATATCGTCGACCGGGAATATTGCCCGTTGACGATTTGAACAACGTTTGCGTTCGGCTTGATAGCGTCCACGCCCTCCCGATGGATCGAGTCTGTATCTACATCAAATAGATGAGCATATTCTTGATGCGTCGGTGTAGCGTCCAAAATCAACGTATTTTCCGGTGGCGGTAGCTCCGACGCATTCCGTATACGCTGATACTCAATTACTGGGGTTCCTCCGCTATTGCTGGTTGTCTCCTTTGGGAGTTTCAGCCACGCCGTACTACGCGCACGCGGTGTTTTCTTTGTAGTAATCGGGTCAGACCGTTCTGACCAGCCACAAGATCCACATTTTCGATTGGGCTTAGATGGCCGCTTGGTTGGATTTGGGTGAGAATCTTTTTTATTTTCTATCTCAAGCGACTCATCACACCGAGGACAGTAATTTACTGCTATTGGAGCACTGATTGCACGTCGTGCGTCATCGAGTGAAACACAGCCATCTGCGAGCCCTGCACAAAGAATGAGAAAATCAATCGTACTTGGGGTACCCCTTGAATCACTACGGTTGATTGAATTTTGATAGTATTGAGTGTAGCCACGTCGTGCCCAAGCGAGGCTCTCCACAAATACATTAGTTGAATCGGTACAACGGTTCTCGATCCACTGGGGGGTCGTAAACGAGTTAGCAGATATTGACTCGATTGAACCCTCGCGATCATCAAGAATTGTTTCTAAACTGGAAGCAATATCCCGTAGTGAGCTGAATACCGGAGAGATAGAGGAATTATCAACCACGTCGGATAGCGTTTCTTTCACCGCTTTAAGCTCCGATAAGGTGATCTGACGTTCAGTAGATGGAACATTCTGAATATCGTCGATAATATGATCATCCACGTCAGCAAGCCCGTTCACGTTGAGACCGAGGTACGCATGTACCGTAACGATCCGATCAACCGTTTTTAGTTCATCAAATTGCCTTTCCCATGCGCACTGTTCGTCGTCATGCCATCGTTCATCATATAAGTCGAGCTCATCGTGTGCACGGGACCCCCCTTTTTCAGCGGCTAACCATTCGTACGTTTTTCGGGTAGGGTGGTCCTCGTCAAGGTCGTATACCGGACACATTTTCGGATGTTCAGCATGATCAGAACACGTTTCGCCGCGGTGATCGGCGTCTGCACAACACCCGTGTTGGAAACGATTGGGCCCACGTAGATAGTAGTAGCCAGTCGGCTTGCTGTCATCGTCTTCATTGACGAACTCGCGACAGTTCCGATGTGTTGGGAGATATAAGACGTGGGAACGTCCAGACTCAGCAGCACCCCTTGCTGTTGAAGTAGTTTTTCCAGTCCCCGGATCATCCTCCCAGATCTCTAACGAATCTCGACTAACCCAGTCCTGATATCGGTTTTCTATATCCTCCCATCGCTCTTTCTTATTGAGCTGAGTAACATTCCACTCAGGCGGGTCACACGTTTTCACGTCAAACTGTGAGAACTGATGAACTACTCTTCGGCGTTGATTGATCTCTCCCCGAATATCCATAACCGCCCAGGTAAACTCTTGAGTAAAGATCCGCAAGTCACGTCCCAACGATTGAGCTAAGGTTTTAGCGACCCGCTCTTCCTCGTCGTGATCCCGATCAATACTCGGTTCAAATAAACGAGGAGACACCTCCATACTTACTGTATCTTCGCTACCGGTCACCGTTAACAGACAGTCCGTATTTTGTGATGCTTTGAGAACCATGGAGAGATCGCTACCCACTTTCGACTTAGTCGGATAACGGGTGAAGTCAGGAATCATTAATTGGACAAAATAACCAGATGGTCGATATTAGCGAAAGATCAAAGCTAACTGAGTTCGTAGGTAAAATCGGAAGCTCGCCCCCACGTGACTTCCATTTTACCACCAAACACCAGCAACCTCTTCGCTGGATCAATATCGACTCGAAGAGTTACTCGGCTGTGACCTCCGTCAGCAGGTAGCCGATTGTCTCATTATAGTTGGCGTGTCCCAGTTCGTCCCGGAGCTCACGTAGTTCGTCTCGGCGGGATTTGGCCACTGGACCGATCGACGTAATATCCATCTACTTACCTTTTTGTGTGGTGTATATATATGTGTTTTCGACACGCATATATTATTATTCTATCATGCAAAATTGGCAAAGAAGCCAGTGTATATTTGATAAAACCAGAAGACGTGGCCGAGTCTGTGATGTCAACATAACTGATACGGTTATCTTACATACTGTTTCCAACTACTGGAATAAAACAGTCATAGACATGCCACCACAAACACCAGATCACGTATCGTCTGCTTTCCTCAACGCTTCAACGAGCAGTTCACCAGCTTCGGTTAGGCGGTACGTTTTGACTCCTCTCCCGTCTTCTTCCTCCTCTTCGACGGCTACCATTCCAGCCTCTTCGAGATCGCGTAGATGGGAATAGATACCGCCCTTCGAGATATCCGCCACGTTCGCAATCGCATAGCCGTGCTTCGGCTCGCCGTCAAGCTCACGCAAAATTGACTCCTTCGTCGCGCCGATGAGAGACATTCACTCAAGAAATCCCACCGGTTTACCGTGTAGTATATAACAAGAATCTTGACCGGTCAGGAAATTATACCGGTACGAAAGTATAGGGTGGTTGGTCACGACGAGCAACTGTGCGGCTATATGAGACGATTACGACGGAAAAAGAAGCGAGCGTAGTTGCGTACGATCAAACCCATCCTGCGTCCGAAGAAATTCTTGAGGACTGGCTACACCAGAGCCCCGAATTGTTATTGGAGGAGCAGATTCTCATCATCGGGCGGCAAGTACGGCTGGAGACCGGGGTCGCCGATCTGGTCGGACTGGACCAGTGGGGAAACGTCGTCGTTTTTGAGGTGAAGATCGGTCGGTCGGGATCGGGCTCTGCGAGCGAGGAGACTATCCTTAGTCAGCCGCAGAACTACGCACAGTCACTGAGCTCGTACGACTACGAGGGCCTCAACGAACTGTATCAAGACTATCAGACGAGACTGACTCGTGGCGAATGGAACGTTAGCGAGGACTCCGATCGTGGTGGTAATCTTCTGACAGACTTCGAAACGGCGTTCGGGGAGTCACTGGACCCCCACCAGTTCAACAGCACACAGCGGATGGTCATCCTCGCCGAGGAGATAACACGGCGAACGGAGCAGAATGTCAGATATCTCCTTGACCAGGGGCTCAACTTCCAGTGCAGAGAGATCCAGGCGTTCAGTTCGCCGAGTAGTGAAGACCCTGAAACGGTGATTGCGAGCTCAACCGTTGTCAACTATCCTCAGGGAAGAGTCCGTCCGAAGAATCGACCAAGCCCAACGTACCCCGCGCTGGTCCAGGACATCCTCGATAGGGCATACCCGAACTTCCGATCCGTAACGAACGCGGCGTCAGTCAGTGAACTGTTCCCGGAGGGGATCGACGTGCGTGAACCAAGACTCGTCAGTCAGAACGTGGATCATCCGAGATCAATTAGATATCGCCTCGCCCCGAAGCCGGACGACGGAACCGTAGTGATCGCAATCGACGCTCAGGACGGTAGTGTGGATGGCGTCTCCGAGCTCCAGGGGATGCGGGCGGAGTTCGCGGAGAAAGGACTCGATGTCACTGGGAATCAAACGTACCGTGTCGTCACTCGCAAGTGGAAAATCGAGGGAGCAGACGATCTCGACGATGAGTTGCGCGACGAGATTGCAGATGCGTTTGCGACGTTGGTGAGACTTGGCCACGAAACATTCACGGACGCCTGATTTCCCCTCTCAGCGGTATGCCCGCACCAGTGAATCAGGTCGGATCTTTCCCCGAAATAACACCCGTTTGGGAGCACCGAGCAGGAGGGGGTCAAAAATAACATCTGTACGTACCCGCTTGGCACTACGTACCCGCGCACGGATTTGAGGGTTTGAGCCGGGTTGCCGGATTACAGAGCTGTGTCCACGCCGTATTATCGTGAGTCATATCACCCAACCTACAGGGATACTCAAAACGAACCGACAGACACATCGCAAATGCGGAACTCGATCGACTTCTTCAAACCACGTTTGTGAGTGGCATCTGAGCAAGTCTTTGTCAAAAAAAGGGTGTGTGCGTCATTCAGATGCTATAGAGCACCTATTCGTCACAAAGACGGTCCCCCGACCGGGATCTGACAACCCGGTCTCTGGTTGCCGTCTCTCCAGAGGGGCGGAGCTACCGCTACCCAAATGGATGCCTAACCTCCCCAGGTCATAGCAAGGCCTCTAAGTGAGGCCTATATAGATGTAGTCACTTTTCAAGGATATTCCTTCTGATTATCGTACGATCTACCCGCTTTCCGCCGATCTAACTATCGATTTGATCTCTTCGGTCGGTATCGAATTGGTCGCGCCGATGTAGTTTATCTCATCTCGGAGCTCGGCCAATTCGATCACCTCGTCAGCCGTAAGTTGGCGACCGGGACGGAGCAGTTCCAGCGCGGATCGCCAATTCTCGTATGCGTCGTGTTTCGCAGCGCTTAGGAACTCGGTGGAAGGGTTTTCTTCCAGGTATTGGTCAATGAGTTCGATCAGTTCGCGGCACTCGGCTCGGCTTGAGATCACCCACTGAAAGCCTTTCTGGCTCTTATTGACCGTTCCGAGACCATATTGTCCGCACTGGTTACGGAGCATTTCTTCTTCCTTCTCTCCCATCGAGATCGCGAACTTGGGACCGTAGTACACGCCGTGTTGATATCGATCGTCCCGACTGAACGTGATAAAGAAGCTTGATTCGCCTGCGATCAGACCCATGGTGTAGGCCAGATCTGTCTCGCTGTAGTTGGTTGTTGATTGCATTGATTGTGTGTTTCCGCTGTTCGTAGGACGGTGCCGCCGCTCGTCGACTGTGAGTTCTCATTACCTATATGAAATTAGATACTAATCGAGTATGAAGAATCTTGAAGCGGCTTCGTCAGAGGTTCTTATTTCCATGAAGCATAGCTGTACACAGAAGCTGAAATGCCACCACGGGCGTATCTCGCGTTGCTAAAGCTCATTTAATCTAAGAACCGGACGCGATTGATAGCAGTGTGACTGCGAGCAGGAGAGTACATACTGACCCCAATACGTATCGTAAGGAAGTCAACAGTTTCATAATCTCATCCAGTGTTCTGTACACGATGGACGATTTCGTTTTTCAGCAGTCGCTCGCCCCAGAAAAGACCGTCACTCGGTACGCCACGCTCGACATCGAGAGTAACTCTATCGATCCAACGGACGGCCAGACTGTTGCGATCGGGATCGGTCTGAAGGACACTGTGGCTGGCGAGCAGTCTATCGACGTGCTCACGCTTGGTGGGGCGATGGGCGATGAGGAAACGCTAATTCGACGCGCCTTTGAGCAGATCAACGAGTTCGACCCCCGTGCACTGGTGACGTACAACGGCAAAGAGTTCGATATCAATTATCTCAACGAACGTCTCAGGATTCTCCAGCCTTCGCAGCAGCTCGAACTCCACTGCGAGAGCAATCACGTAGACCTGTTCAAGCCCCGAAAACGATTGGCGGATGAGCGTGGGATCAAGTGGCCGTCACTGGAGGAGGTATTAGAGGGGCATGGTCTCACAGTCCAGCCGACACACTGGCACGGCGAGCAGCTCACAAACACACGGTTCGGTGAAGAACTGGCTCCCGAGTATATTCAAGCGATTGCAGAGGATCGTACGGCCACAATCAACGAGCTCGAAACAGTGATTCACGAATATGTGATGGGTGACATCGAAGCCAACCTCGTGCTGTACGAATCAGATGCTGGCCGTCGGTAGTCGTCACCAGATCTGCTCGGCGGCGTCGTTGCGAGTTTCAGCGTCGGAGTGAAGATATTTCATCGTCGTGGTAACGCTCTTGTGACGAAGCTGTTCCTTCGCATGATGCGGGCCGATGTGGTTCGCCCAGTAGGTTGCTACCCCGTGGCGGATCGAATACCACGTGATGTCTTTGTGTTCCGGAATCGGAAGATCGCCTTCGTCGACGAGACGGCTCAACAAGTAGTTACACGATTTCGAACCGTACGTGCTTCCTTGCTTCGTGAGCCAGAGTTCGTTCCGACCGTCGTACTTGTCAAGCGTTGCTCGCTCCTCCAGCCATCGTTCGAGGACTCTTGAGGTACGTTTCTTGATGGAACAGTTCCAGTGTGCCTCGTTCTTCGTGGACTCGTCCTTGGGTATGTTGAGCTCGTTGTTCTCAAGATTAACCCAGTCCGTGGTGGCTCGCCCCACTTCGATGGGACGGAGTCCAGTATCCAGCGTAGTAGCGATGATCGATGGTTCCTTCCACGAGTTCGCTTGTTCGAAGTGTTCGGGACCGACATCCGACTTGGGCACGCCGAGGCGCTGTGAAACGTGCGTTTTCAGCCGATCACGCTCCTCCGTGGACATATTGCTGTTGTAGCTCTTGACTGAGTTGTGTTCCAGCGCCGCCTGATAGAGCGGCTTGAACGCGGTTCTGCGGAGATAATCTCGTTCGTCACCGGTCGCCTGACTTAGCTCGGGTTTCGGCTCCCAGTCGTAGTCCGTTCCGTGGATGTGGTTCTGGTACTTGAATAGCCGCTGAACGGCCTTCCCGTAGTGAAGCACGCTGGAATCAGCCATCCCGTCTGAGCGGTTGAGGAGACGGATGAAGCGGTCAGCGTGGTCAGGTGTGAAGTCAGTGGTGTAGCGGTCTTCGTCCTCCCAGAGCCATCGGAAGACGATCTCAAGCTTGTAGTGTGTCGACTGGAGGGTATTCTCCGCGAGGCCCTGACCTTTCTCTGGGTGCTTGCCGTACGTGGCGAGCCACGAGAGAAGGTCTTTCTTGAAGTCGCGATAGTCGTCGACCATATTGAGGCCGTAGTTTTCGAGATCCTCGCGTGTACGTTCACTGGCAAGGGGAAAGTCGAACTCTACTTGTTCTGGAGCTGGGGGAAGACCATCCCGCGGAGTCCCATCCCCAGCGGGGAGGTTGTCGAGGGGATCGGGCTGGTTGGTCATCTCTGTACACCTCGTTTTGTTTGTGTGCCATGACACTTTTCAGAACCGCAAGACTGCGCGGCTGTCGGGTTGTAGTTTTTTCGCGTGTCCTTAGACATTGTTGGGTCTCTCTTGAGAAGGTCGAAATCAGCCGAGAGAGACGCTAAGGCAACTGAAGCCTAGGCCGGGATTTGAACCCGGGCTCTCGTCCTTACCAAGGACGCGCTTTACCGCTAAGCTACCCAGGCAGGCATTCGATGATTGACCGGATTCGACTTTAGGGGTTTCGATCCGATTCC
>LFFM01002275.1_pt1 | contig 12746 bp, 6 predicted proteins | sample 643131 | NCBI WGS metagenome assembly LFFM01 (sample SAMN03777445, study PRJNA286221) | soda lake metagenome | biome: soda lake; feature: Kulunda steppe; material: water; isolation source: sample Tc-Br brine of Tanatar trona crystallizer | place: Russia: Kulunda steppe | collected 2011-07
ATGTCTCCAAATAATGCAAATATTATCGTTATCTTTAACGCCATCATAAATTGTATACTCTACATCATCTATTTCTATGTTCTTTTTTGTAACCGAATCTAACCCAATTAAATAATTAAACGTGGTCATAATATCAACAGGTTTTTCATTTAATTCACCATCCAACGTGTATTCTTTTGGTTTGGATAGTTGGTCAGTCTGTAAGAAAACCGGGGAATCTTTCGTTCCAAATTCGAGCATATAATTGAGTAACGTATCTTTGAAATCACCAAGAGAAGATTGTTTATCATCGAATTCAACAGCATCTAACGCTTCTTCGTAAGATTCTAATTCAATACATTCGGCTGAAAATTTTAATTCATTTATGTTATTATTTAATTGTGGCTTTCCATCTTTCCATTCACTTGTGAAAGCTATTCTCTTTGTTCTTTCTTCGGTAATATCAAATGCTTTATCTAACATTTCTACAAGTACATAATTAATCTGTTCGTCGCGTTCACGATTTAACTCTTGTACAGCTTGCCCTGTCGTCCCACTTCCTGCAAAGAAATCTAATACTTTATCACCATTTTGCGTAGAAATACGAATTAAGTCTTTAATCAATTCTGGAGATTTAGGGTAATCATAGGCTCTATTTCCAAATATATTTTTTATGGACTTTGTTCCGTTTCCATTAGCATATTTAGAATTTCCTAATATAGTTTTAAGTTTTTTCTCAGGTTTGCCGGAGTCTAATCTATATTTTTTATATAATGTTATCTTATTTCCTCTCCTGTTTACAATTATTTCACTATCTCTAAATTTGTTTTTACTCCACATCCATCGAAGTTCTTTTCCACTCCGATTAGGGTAAACAATATCATAATTATTATTTTCTGGCTCATCAACCAGTACATTATTATCTTCTGTTACATATACAGGGAAATATAAATTAGGTCTAGCACTTCGAGCTGATGCTTCACCGCTTGCTATAAGGTCACGACCTTTTTTATACCATCCAAGTTTATCTTGCTTCCAATCCTTCAATTCTTCATCCGATACTGGTACTCTTCCTAAATCTGCTTTATTTTTATTTTTACAATAGACTAATACATATTCATGCGTTCCTGTAAATCCAAATCTTTTTTGATTCCCAGACCTATTAACAACTACGGTAAGTTCAGCAACATAATTTTCTTCACCATAAATTTTATTCAATAACTTTTTCATATTATCTACTTCATTTTCATCAATACTTACAAATATCACGCCTTCTTTTTGGAGTAATTCTCTTGATTTCTTTAACCGGTCATGCATCATAGATAACCATGTAGGGCGTTGATATTTGTCTTTGTATGCGAAATTAGCGTTCCCTGTGTTATATGGTGGGTCGATGTAAATACATTTAACACTATTTTTATATTTTTCTTGTAGAAAATTGAGTGATTGATAATTATCTCCTTTAATCAGTTTATTTTTTGGTTCTTCTCTTGTAATATCTATATTAAAATTTGTTGTATCTATAACCATTTGGTTATATGGCAATTTTTGTAAATCTTTCATCGTCAGTTCTTTTGTCTTAATATTGTAAGATTTATTCCATTCATCTAATTGTGATGTATTTTCTAATATTTTATTATAATATTCTTCTGGAACTTCTGATACTTGAATAAGTTGTTTTGAATCCTTGATAAATTTCTTTTTCTCAAATAATTTTCGTTTAAATTTTTCAATTTGGCTAATGAATGAAATAATATCTACCGATATCTCATTAATAACACGGGCTTTCTCCATTGACATATTCGTTAAATTATCAATACCGTCACTTGGTTTAAATTTAACAATATTTGTTTTTATATATTCTTCTAATTCTGATGTAAGAAATTTTTCTAAGTTTTTATGAATGAAGAAATCATTTTGGTTTCTCGCTGTATATTCATCTATTTTATTTTGTAATTTTTCTTTTTCAAATGCAATATCTTCTTTTCTTAATTCAGATGCTAATTCTTCTGCAAACGTTTTATTCATTTTATACTGCTTACTACGTGTTCCTTTAGACATATCATCAAATCGCTCTAAGTCTTCTTCACCAATCATTCTATGATGAAAATTAACGGTTATTTCATTATCTGAAATATCAATATTACTTACATCATCCATAACAAAATATTTATTATTCCCGATTCCAGAACCGTCATATTCCGTGTTAATAGTATTAAATTTATATGAATTATTTTGATGATTAAATGTAAACCGTATGAATTGTTCGGAATTTTTAGCATAGTACTGATTCTTTGTCACCCAGTGAAAATTAGTATTACTTCCATCGTATGGGACTGAGTATGGTTCTTCATGATGACTACGCTTTCTTCTATTTATAAAATCACCATTATTATAATAATTTAAAAAGAATTGATGAATATGATTATAAATATCAGCACGAATATTCTCTAATTCATCATCAGATACACCATCACTTTTAGATTCAATTAATTCTCTCGCTTTTTTACTTGTATTGTTATTTTCATCAAAAAATTCTTCCGTTCCTAGCTCATCAAGGACTTCATCTCTTGCTTCTGATTCAGATGTTCCACTAAATTCATTTTGAATCTGTTCAATTTCTGTTTCTATGGTATTCACAAGGTCTTCTTGTATGAATTTATTTATCTTTTCACGGTTAGCGTTCATTAATTTGTAAACGCCGAAATCTCGGTCTTTAGCATCAAATTCAAATAGTTCTTGAAGTAATTCAACAAGTTTTTCAAGTTCTTCATCATTTTTCTTTTCTTCTCTATATCCTTCTCGCTCTAAATGTTTTAAAACGCTTATCGCTGTAGTGTATCCTACACCATTTACTTTATCTGATAAATCACTTGGACTTTCCGCACCTACTTCTTCTATTGATTCGTAACCCGCATCCTCAAATTTTTCCAATGCTGACGGACCAATTCCTTTTGCATCAAGTAAGATATCTAAATTTGCCATATACTTATTAAAATAAGTTTTCGTGCCTATATTATTATTCTCTATATGAAGTGAAATATTTCTATAATATAGAGAACGTACAGAGAATATATTGATAACAAATTAATTGATATTAAAACAACTAAAAACGGTTCATTTAAAATTGATTATTGGAGACAACTCGTAGGATATGCTATTCTTATAGATTTATATAATGAATTGCATGAAAATGATAATCCCTATCCTGACCTCAATACGTTATGTATATATTATTCGCGCCATAGTGTATTAAAAGAAATTAATGCTGATGCTGTGTATGATAATCCAGAGTATATTTCAATCTTATAAAGTTGTATTCTAACCATCCATTCGATAGTATGCTGACTTGTCTGCATAATTTCAATCTTATAAATGTGGAATTCTAACTGTACTGAACGTGATGGCTGATGAAGGACTTCTGATTTCAATCTTATAAAGGTGGAATTCTAACGACGTGCGTGTATGCGCTCAAGCGTTCACGGGTTATTTCAATCTTATAAAGGTGGAATTCTAACAATCTTCTGGTAAGAAGTACTCGACAGGAAGATGATTTCAATCTTATAAAGGTGGAATTCTAACCCGTTCCCTATGTCAAACACAGCGTCGAGCCTTGATTTCAATCTTATTATAGTGGAATTCTAACTCATAGAGAATTATACCGTGCTCTCCGTGATATTCATTTCAATCTTATTATAGTGGAATTCTAACTTTATATATTATAGTATATTTTAGTCATACTTAATAGTATCGTATTTTTATTATAATTTATTTAAATCTATTTTATTTTGTGGTGTTATTATTTTATTAGGTATTTTCGATTTTTCTGATAACAAATTAAAAAATTCTAATACCGTATTTTTATTTATGTCAATATGACGCATTAAATTACTATTATTAATTTGTTCTTCGAGATATTTTTCACTTATACTTTGATATTTATACTCATAATAATCCTGCGTTAAATCAGAGAAATATTTTAGTTGTATTTTTATATCTGGTTTTTCCTTTATTTTACCTAATATAATTTCATTATTATTTATTTCTTTTATATTATAGTGAGATAATGCTGTGAGTAAATCATATTCTGTTTTATTTCTTGAATTACCAATATTATAAACAATATCATAAGTTACATTTAAACCTCTTAAACTTATTATAATTTTTTGTCTACATTCATTAATATATGATTTTATTTTTTTAGCATTCTTGGACAATGTTGCATAACCAGATGTATTTATATTATTAATTTCATTGTAAAAATTATACCATTTATTATAATATTTTATGTTGTTCAAATCCTCATACAGTTCAGGATGAATCATATTATCTGATTCTAAACGGTTATATACGGCAGTTGCTGCCCTTAATCCAATTAAATTTTTCATTTTATATTTATTTAATTGAGGCGTATCTAATATATGGTATATTTTTGATTCAAATTCACTGTAATCTATTTTTTTATTCCATTTAATATCATTAAATCCATATATGTATATATTTGCTCGTGAATGTCTTCCAGCCCTTCCAAAACGTTGTATGAATGAAGATGCGGTACGTGGTTTATCTATAAATAGATATTCTATATCATAATCGAGGCCGACTTCTCCTTTTGTTGTAGTATTATATATTAAATTGTTTTTACTTTTATTAGATTTTATATATGTATCATAACCGTTATCTTTTACAGTTAAATTATGTATTTCGGGATATTTATTAGATATTAAATCTTGAAATCGATTGCTATCTTTAGCACTATTAAATATAAGTGCTATTTTTGGTTCTTTTTTATTTTTTGATATATTTTTTTGTTCAATTATATTTTTTAATTTTTGACATATACCCTCAAAATTATATATTAATTTTTCTGGATATATTTCGACATCACATTTATATCTAAATTTATGCCCATTATTTGGTTCTGTACTAGCTCTAACGCGTTTAAATGGTATATTTAATTCATTTTCAATATATGAAAGATAAGATTTATTTGGTGTAGCAGATGAAAGTATAATTTTTGGGTTAGAATCTATTGTTTTTAATCTATTTGTAAATAATTTTAATTGTAGTAGTATACCACTTGTTTCAAATTCATCATAAAAGTGAAATTCATCGTATATTACCGTATCAATATATTCAAAATATTGTCTAATTAATGAATCATTAGGGTCTATATAATTTCCTTGAAGTATAGCTTGTAGTATATCTGGATTTGTTAATATTATGTTATTTTTTGGTGATTTTAATATATTTTTTAATTCATTTCGTCTATTAATACCGGAACCTTCAATAGTATTACTATTGAGTATAATTGGATTTAATCCTTTGATAGAATCAAATATAGTTTTTTGTTGTTCTAATAATGAATTTGTCGGATATATAATTAAATTTTTATTATTATCTTTTATTATTTCGGTAAAACATGCTGTTTTTCCGCTACCAGTAGGAGATTGCAATACGAGTATAGGTTCTGATTTCTTGTTTTTAGACCATTTTATTGCTTCTTTTTGAAATTTGCGTATTTCATCATATTCAAAACCTTTAGGTGTGCTTGTTGTATATGGTATAAATGATTTATTAATTTGAAATTTGCTTGTATAATTCATATTTACTTATTAATTCATCTGCTTCTTTTATATCAATTTCGGAAAATCTTGAAATTCGCGGTTCTGTAGCAGGATAATACTTTGCACCGTTATTCATTAAATTCATAATTTTATTTTTTGGTACATCATATACTTTTTCTAATAAGTATTGATTTAAATCTACAGTTTCAGGTTCTGGAGTTTTGTGAGCAACAACATTCCCTGTTCTTTTCATCCCTAATTCAAATCTCAATTTATCCGGCATTTCTTCTTCAGACCAAATTGTAAATCTATACGTAGAACCGGGAGAAATTCCTGTGTAGTATCTTAATTCTTGCCAACCTGCTTGTGATTTATTTTTAACATCAGGGAATGCATATTTACTATCATTATTTAACTGTTTTGCAACATCAGATTCTGTTGTTGTTATATTATAATCTTCTGTATATGATGTACTTTTAAATGTTCTATCTTCTGTTGAAACATCTAAAGGTTTTAAATCCGATGCAAAGAATGGTAATTTTTTCAATGGAGAATAATTTGGTTTTCTTGCTTCTTCACCAGTCAGGATATAATATTTTTTTAATAAATTTAATTTATACCCTAATGCATAAGACAATGCTGTAGATGATATAAATTTATCTGTTTTTATCAAACCACCCTCTATACTTGAATAGAATATAGGGCCATATGTTTTAGCTTGATATGTATTTCGTATCATTTTATTCACCTATTATTCGGATACCAATGTATTATAATATTCTTCTGTTGCTTTATCTAAAATATCATATAATTCATTTTCATCCTCAAATTCTTTAACTAATTGTAAATAAGAATTATACCAATCCGGTAAATCTTCTCCAATGGATAATGTGTTAGAATAAACATCCCAAGAATTATTCATCTCTTCTTTAATATATTTTTCAACACTATCTTCAGGATTATTTGATTGTTCATGATGTTCCATAACTAATTCGCCTGAAGATAATGAAACAGGATTAGAACTAACAATAATACCCATTATTTCATTATTGATTGTTTTACCATGTCTTGTTTCTCTTGCACCATATTTATTCGTATTCAATAAATTATGCAAATAATACAGAATCATTTCTGGTGTTCCAGCTTCAATTGTTACAAAAGATATAAAATTATTACCGGGTTGGACAGGGTTTAGATTATACAATGATGAAGATTGATTCCCCTCAGAATCTCTCATTGTTCCACTTTCGTATACTGCGTTTCTCGTTTCTGAATTTACGATATCATATTCATATAATGAATATACATAACCACTAACAACATGGGATTTTATGCTATATGTATCTATATCTACGCCTGCCCCACCATATGTTATAGCATCTAAATTAACAGAATTTGTTAGACTTGGTTGTTCATTATAATGATATTCAGAACTAATTAAACCATTTCTTTCATTTTCATCATCCCAATCAGAAAATTCTGCATTTTCATGTGTTAAATGCCGAAGTAAATGTAATCCTCTATTTCTTTCTTGTGATATAAATTTTTCTGAATTAACTTGTGCATGAATTTTTCCATTAAATTCTTTAATTTCTGCTCTATCATTTTCAGAATTCCTAAATAGAACAGGAGAAACAACTTTTCTATTAACAATAAATGTTATTGACGGTTTTATTAATCTATACAAACTAAACGAATCGACAACTCCTTTTTGTGGATGCATATATTACGTTATATACCATACTTAGATAAACCTTTTGGTCAAATCCATTAATAATTAATCTTCTATAGATTTTTGATAACAAAAATGATATGCATTTATTAACCGATTTTTGTTATCAGATAATTTTTGTTTTGAATACATACCGTTTTTTGTAAGATAATCTATAATAGATTTCACATAATTATCTGCTTGTTCTGTTTTTACGTTTCCTGAATATTGCTGTCTTTCAGATAAAGCATAAACTTGACCACTGACATAATCTACGACATCTTCATCATCAAGATTCATACTCATTGACTCTAAAATACTATTTAATGCCTCTCTGAAAACACTTGTTTGACTATGTTTGCTTCCAAATGATTTACCATACAATTCAATACCTAATTCGGATATTTCTTTCATTTTCATATATTCATCACTGTGATACATTTTAATGTAAGATGTGATATCATTTAAATCTTTACGTTGTATTGATATATTTGAATCTCGGATAAATATATCTATTATTGTAACAAAATCATCTTCTTTAATTCGTGTATATCTTCTATCTTTTTTAATATCTAAATCATCCATTATATCTAATAATTTTATATATTTATCTAATTCATCATATGTATCAATTTTATCTATACCTAAAGAAAGTTCGATTTTATTTGGGTCTGTATCTATAAATACTTCACTATGACTTTCAAAGTTTGAAAATGCACGAGATAAATATGCTTTCGTACCTGTACTTTGTATAAATTTTAGTAACTTATGTAATACGCGGAGTTTATTTCCTTCACCATTATAAACAATAGGAATTAATTCAAAATTATTTATTATACCGTATTTTTCTAATTCCCAATTATCTTCATCATATATATCAATAATTTTTCCACCTATTGTTTTATTTTTCCAATCAAAATTAATACTGGCATCAAATATAAATTCTTGATTTTGTAAATATATAATATCTCCCTCAAATGAACCTGCATATGCATTTGGGCTAACATCAATAAAACTATCAAGTAAAGATGTTTCAAATTGACACATAGAGCATATATTTTTATCTGATTGATATGGCTTTGTACGTCTAGAAAATCCTTTTGTTGAAAATACACCATTGTCTCCCGGTTTATATTTTATATTTGAATGTTTACCACATAAAAAACAAACATTTTCTGAACTGCATACCTCTACATTTTGTAATTTATTACCTAAAAATCTAGGATATAATTTTTTAAATATATTTTCATCAACGGTTAAATCTTTATCTACGGAATCTTCATATTCTTTAACTATGGACATAATATTATGATAATTTTCCTCGAAATGTTTAATTGTTAAGTGTAATAAATATATTTTCATAGAATGACTTGATGATTTTTCGTCAGCTTCCTCATAAATCTCTTCTAAATCATTATCAATGTATATTTTTTTCGTATCTTCTTCTATTTTATGCCTCGCATCAGATGGCTCAAAAATAATTTTAGCAAATTCAGGTATAATTTTACGGGCATCCGTACTAATATTTTCTAATCCATTTTCACGACCAGAATCTCTTTCTAATACATTTGCCCAATTATCTGATATTATTTGGCGTTTTTCATCTATAGATATAGGTACAGTCTTAAGAGTTTGATATTCGTATGTATTCCATTTAACTTTAGATTTAAAATTAAAATTATCTGTAACGGTTTTTTCAATAATATCAATAATTTCTTTATTTTTCTCTAAATTAATTTCTTTTTCACATAAATAAACAATTTTATCTTTACTACTTCCTAATATTAATCCCTCTTTTTGTTCTTTTATATATTGTTTTACAGAATTCATAAAAATAGTGTTTAACAAGGGATATTCTATACTATTTAAATTTACAACATGTGTATTATCTGGATATCTTGATTTTATTTTTTGTACGCCTTTATTAAATCCATCAACAGTTATACTAGAAACCGTTGAATCTGCAAATTGACAATACTGAACGAGAGATTTAAATTTAGATTTTACTTTATTAGATGAATTTATACCATTTTGAGATTGTTCTGTTCTTTGAATTAAATATAAAATATCGTATTTATAATTATTTATGTCTTCATTTAAATTATTTACTTTAAATAATGATTGTAAATTAAATTTATCTTCTTTTAAATAAATATCTAAGCTTTTTTCTGTATTATTATATTTTTCATTATTTTTATTTGATAAATATTTATTTAAATCATGTAAAACAAGAGATGATGTCAATACAGCAATAGATTCTTCATCAATACTTTCATTTCGTATATGAATAGTATCATAAACATAAGAATTAAGCCCTAAAGATAAAACATTTAATAAATGAGATGATAATGATACATTAACATCATATTTACCTGCCATAGAACCTGTTTCTGATTGTATTTTACTAGCAATTCCATTATTATATATAAATTCATTAATGTCTTCTAAAAGTTCATTTGATTCTTTAATTGTACCCATATATACTAATATATGTTTGTGTCTATTAAAACTACAGGTTTTAGTAAAATCATATTATTTACAAAATAAACTGTACTATAAACCCAAATATTTATATATATGTAATAAAACATAGACACATGCGATTAGCATTACAATTAAAACCAAAAACAGATACCGTGTGGAGACAATCAGATACATATAAAATACGTGGGAATATATGGAATGCAATAAAAGGAACAAAATATGAATCATTACACGATGCATCTGATATACCAACTTTTACGTTTTCGAATATCTATCCTGTAGATAACAATCATAATATTAATGAAACAATACCTCAAAAAACAAAATGTACTATATTAATAGATAGTCCACATCCATCACTAATTGATGTATTATACGCATATTATAAAAATGAAAAAGAAATAAATATCGGTGACACACAATACCAAATTGATGATATAGAAACGCGAAATTACGATATAGGTCCCGTAGGAAGTACAGGGACGCTAAAAACTCCAAATGGTATTTATCTTAGATTACCACCAGAAGAACAAGAAAAATACGAATTAAATAAAACATATGACGATGTTATAAGTTGGACCCCTAAACATGGATTAAATCCATTTCAAAATAGAATAATTGATAATCTTAACTGGAAAGTTAATACATTATCAATTAAAAATATTAAAACACCAGATTCATTTAATGATGTTTTCGACTCCGTATCATTTATAACTACATATGAATCAAAAATTAATGTTAATGAAACATATTCTAAAACGTTTATACCAACTGTGTGTGAATTTGATTATACTATTCAGAATCAATCACAACGATTATGGTTGAATACTATTTTAGAATCTGGTTTAGGATGGCGCAACGCTCTTGGATTTGGATTTGTAAATATAAAATAAATATATTATTAATTGAACGAATATTATAAATAATTTGTACTTTTAAGACCTTTAAAGTTCTATTTTAATCATATGAATGTATTAATCTAACTGTTCAATTTCTGTAATATTATTTCGTAACCATTTATTTCAATCGTATTAAGGTAGAATTCTAACCAGCTATGACTGATGATGAAGGCAATGTGAACAAATTTCAATCGTATTAAGGTGGAATTCTAACGCGGATTTATTCTAGAAACAGATAATGTGTACGAATTTCAATCGTATTAAGGTGGAATTCTAACTTAACGCCTCTATCTGCGGGAAGAATGGTGGGAGATTTCAATCGTATTAAGGTGGAATTCTAACTTGTGTACGCTCTTGTAAGAATGGTATTTCATTGCCAATTTCAATCGTATTAAGGTGGAATTCTAACAGAAAAATAGATACGACAATTGCTGTCTGATACATTAATTTCAATCGTATTAAGGTGGAATTCTAACTGGAGTAGCATGGTATATTGTCAGTGGTAAACAGAGATGTATTTCAATCGTATTAAGGTGGAATTCTAACTGTATCATTTAACGCAAAAGAACTAATTGGTCAAATTTCAATCGTATTAAGGTGGAATTCTAACCTCACTCACATTCTCGCCGTCTTGCAGTGTTTCAAATTTCAATCGTATTAAGGTGGAATTCTAACGTGGTAGAGTTTACCATATCAAACATTGATGTAACAATTTCAATCGTATTAAGGTGGAATTCTAACCGTCAGATAGAAGTGGTGATTTTTCACAAGTAATTATTTCAATCGTATTAAGGTGGAATTCTAACCGTGTCGTATATAGTACTTATAGCGCATATACTTAAAGGTTTTGTATGTGGTTTACCATCGACCATCAATACCCCTCAAACCCCTAGGGGGTCGATGGTAAAAAATATTTAAAATGGAGAAGTAGATTATGAATATACAAATTTATATTGATAAGTAAATTATTAACTACTATGTAAAATTAGGTTATAGATTTTGCAAATAAAATTGTTTTCTCATCACCCTTTACAACATTTGTAGAGTTAACTTTTTTCATACCCATAGATAAATTTGCATTTTTAGATACGTTATTTTCCTCAGATGAAGCTGTAACAATGTACTCTAATTTTGGATATTCAGGAATAATATAATCATGTACATATTCTCTTAGATTTTTCCATACGCCTTTACCCTGATAATTGGGATGAATACCACTATAATTTACAGCTATTAATGGCGTGTATTGGGGTATAAGTTCACAAAATGTTTTATCATGTAGTTTTAATAGTGTAAATCCAATTAATTCATTAGATTCATCATTGACAGCAAAAACAACAATGTCATTCAATTCTTCAAAAAATATTTTCAGAGCATTTTTGTCAGATATATCACTAGGTAAATTAAACATTTCTTTACTCATGTTCACAGTAGAATTTTTATATGTTTTACCTGTAGCATCTTTATCTATAGTGTAAAATAACGAAATTAGTTCATCTTTAAAACAATCTGATAAATGACGGCAATCGTGTATAGATATTTGATTAGACATAAATTGTATTAAATACCAGAACATTATATATGTTTTCAGAGCATTATGATATATCTGATTTAACTAATGAAAAAACAGATAGTTACTTAATTAGAAAATCACATATATTTTATACAGATGAATAATAAATTTAATAGTAAGACTGCACTTTATTATGAAAACTTGAACATAATGTAGTTAAAACTTCTGGATTATGTACAATTTTATATTAAATTATTGTTTTATTTAATAATAAATATTTATTTTTTGTTTTATTATAATTATGTATGAAACAAGATGTTATCAAAATATATATTTATTTGTATGACTCGGTATTACAAATATTTAATTAGTTATTGTTGAGTTAAATTATTCCACAATACCTTCATTATCTATATTTAATACATTATTTGATGTATTTTCATCTAATTTAACGGTTACTTTTTTAATATCCTTATTATTATCTACTTCTACGTTTTCTACTGTTTTACCTTTATAATCATCATTCTTAAAAGCTTGATTAATCTCTATATCGTATTCTCCATCTTCCAAAACAAATCTAGCTTCACCGTTAA
>LFFM01002277.1_pt1 | contig 12738 bp, 13 predicted proteins | sample 643131 | NCBI WGS metagenome assembly LFFM01 (sample SAMN03777445, study PRJNA286221) | soda lake metagenome | biome: soda lake; feature: Kulunda steppe; material: water; isolation source: sample Tc-Br brine of Tanatar trona crystallizer | place: Russia: Kulunda steppe | collected 2011-07
ATCTGCGAGCAGCTGGTCGACAGCGGCTACGCCTGCGCATGGATCGCCGTCCTCGACGATGATCGAGGCGTCGTTCCGTTGTCGGCGGCTGGTGAGGCCGACTATCTCGAAGCCGCGGTTACTCCCGGTAGCCAACCGGCAGACAGTACCGAACCCACCTTCCGTGCACTCGAGACGAACGAAACTGTCGTTCAGACACTACAGCCCACCGATGAAAGGTCCAGTGCCAACGGGTGGGAGCAACATGCGCTCGACCACGGCTTTGGGTCGGTGGCCGCGATCCCAATCAGCCACGAGGGCGTCTTTTTCGGCGTGTTGACCGTCTATAGCCAGACCGACAGAATCGACGGCCGCGAGCAGGCGTTACTCAGTGAGTACGCCGAGACGGTCGGTTACGCCTTCCAGACGACCGCCTGGAAGCGAACACTGCTTTCGTCTGCGACCGCGACCGTCGAATTCACTCTTGGCGACGGCTGTCACCCGCTCAGCGGGCTTGCAGCAGCACTTCCCGAGGAGTCGACGCTTCGTGTGACCACAGTCATTCCGCGAAACGATAACGAAGTGCTCTACGTGACGACTGTCGACGGAGTCACCGAAGCCATCCTCTCAGACGCAGTCGACGCGACCGATTCGATTGTCTCGGTCGACTACTACCGAACTGACGACGTCATTCAGTGTGGACTCATCATTGCATCGCCGGCTCCCGAACCCCGGCTCGTCGATACGGGAGTGTCGCTCTCAGAGACCAGTATCGACGGCAAAAATGCACGAATTTCGGCGGTTCTCGGCGGTGAAACCACCGTCCAACAGTGTGTTGCGGTCCTCTCGGAGTACTGTGGCGAGGAATCGGTGACGACGCTCTGGACCGCCGATACCGCCGGGACACTGAAGCCAGCGCTGGCCGACGAGTTGACTGACCGACAGCGACAGGTGCTCGAACTCGCCATCGAGGCGGGCTACTTCGAGCGACCACGGCACAACAACACGGGCGAACTCGCCGATGCACTCGGCATCTCGCGGGCGACGTTTACCCAGCACTTACGCGCCGCCCAGCGGAAGGTGTTCGCAGCGGGCATCCACCGGTGATGTCGTCTTTGGATTGGGATTTGTCAAACTGTCTTGCTGTTTTCCCGGTGTCACTGTCACCGTTGTCGCGTGGCGATTCTGTTGGCAGGGTGCGATTTGGCTACTCGCTCGCCTTGCTGACAGTCGCGGTTTGCTAGCTGAATACCGTTACAGCCTGTGGGTCGATTGCGACGACGACCGTCTCGCCAACAGCCGGTGGCCGTGCGGTCTGTTCGACAGCCAGCGTCTCACCGGTTTCGACGCCAACTGTCACATCGTAGTGTCGGCCGCGGTCACGAACCGCTGTGACCGTTCCACCGATTCCATCGTCGGCAGTGGCCGTCTCTGCAGGGATAACTGACAACGACTCGGGCCGGAACTGACAGGTGACACTCGCACCCACTGGAGCCGAAACCGTTGTCGAAGCCAGTGTGAGCGCATGGCTTGCAAGCGAGACAACGAGCGGTTCGTGGTCACTCACGGTGGCTGCAAGCGGCGTCGACCAGCCGAGAAACGAGGCGACAAATTGGTTCGGCGGTGAGTGATACAGCTCTCGTGGCGTCCCAATTGCCGAAACCCGCCCCTCGTTCAGAACGACGATTCGATCGGCAAGGCTCATTGCCTCTCGTTGGTCGTGTGTGACGAAGAGCGTCGTCACGCCCGTCTCGCGGTGAATCCGGTCGATTTCATCACAGAGTCGCTCCCGAAGGGCGCGGTCAAGCGCCGACAGCGGCTCATCGAGCAACAGCACGTCGGGCGCTGGAGCCACCGCCCGTGCGAGTTCGACACGACGCTGTTGGCCGCCGCTGAGTGCCGCTGGAACCGCGTCGCGCTGGTCGGCAAGATCGACGAGTTCGAGATGGTCGGCGACCACCGATTCTCGTTTGGCACGGTCGACACCGCGGCCAGCAAGGCCGTAGGCAACGTTTTCGGCGACCGTCATCTGTGGATAGAGCGTCGGCTGCTGAAAGACGAGCCCGATGTGGCGCGATTCGGGTGGCTGCTCGGTGACGTCGGTTCCCCGGAGGCTGATTCGGCCGCTTGTTGGCTGGATGTGGCCTGCAATCGCTTGGATGAGCGTTGTTTTGCCACAGCCGCTCGGGCCGAGCAAGGCAACGAGTTCTCCGGAGGCAACGCTGAACGAGACATCGGTGACTGCCTGTTCGTCGCCATACCAATGGCTGACCGAGTCGACCGTGAGGGTCACCGCTGGATCACCGTCGGGATCCGTCCGACATGTTGGATCGCTGCGAGTATCAGGAGCGTGACGGCCAAAAGAACGAGCGAAAGCGGGAGGATAGCGTTGATCCCGCCGGCGATGAAATCAACCCAGATCCGCGTTGGCATCGTCCGCGGATTGTACGCGACCATCATGGTCGCGCCGAACTCGCCAATTGCGCGGGCGAATGTAAGGACAACCCCTGCCAGAATCGCCCCGCGAGCCAGTGGAATCGAAACGTTCCACCAGGTCGCAAGCGGGCCGTAGCCAAGCGACCGTGAGGCTTGCTCTAACCGCTCGTCGATCGCGCCAAACCCTGCACGGGCGGTGATAATAACGAAGGGGGCGGCGACGAACGTCTGTGCGAGGACGATACCAATCAGGCTATCGGTCAGCGAGATACCGACCGCCGCGAAGGCCGCCCCAATCGGGCTAAACCGTCCGACTGCAGTCAGAAGCATCGCACCGCCAACGACTGGCGGAATAATGAGCGGCAGGACAACCACCGCCTCGACGAGCCGCTTGCCTCGAAACGATCGCCGAGCAAGAACGTAGGCGAGCGGAACGCCGAGGCCCGTGGCGACTGTCGTCGACACTGACGCGGTGAGCAGTGAATTGCGGATCGCCGTGCGTGCACCTGGCGTCGAAAGCTCCGTGAGGATGGCTGTCTGTCCAGTCTGCGAGAGGAAGGTGACAAACGGGAGCCCAAAGTAGACGACCAACAGCCCGCCGAGCGCGGCTGGAATACCGAGTCCCAAGCGGTGGTGTGCTTTCGGGCTTTTGTTCGTTTGGCGAACGCTCACAGGGAGATTGCCTCCGGAATCGTGCCAGTCGGCTGTGGGAGTGTGTCGCCAACGGTTAGCCCGGCATCAACAAGCAAATCGGCGTTTTCACCGAGAAAGCTGACCAGTTGGTGGCCACCTTCCGGATTGTCAGCCGTCTTGCTGACTGTTGCGTTGTAGAGAATCGGCCGTCCCACGGCGGTATACGCTTCTCTATCGGTCGTATACTCGGCCGTTGCGTAGTGCGCACCTAATGTCGGCTCGGCAAAATTGTACTCGGCAGGAAACTCCAAAAAGGGCATGTCGTAGTCGACTGCCATATTTCGGTAGACGACCGCGGCCGCCCGCGAGCCGGTCTCGACACCAGCCATTAGCTGTGGTTCGTCGGGCTCTCTGTAGGTTTTTTCAAGCAGCGTTGACCGAAAGCCACCGAGTCCGTATTCGGCTTCGGCGAGCTCGAAGGCCTGGACCGCACGGTAGCCGAGCGGATCGAGATTCGGATCGCCAATAGCAAGGTCGCCATCGGCGGCCCCGACGGCGAGTTCGTACCACGGAGTGCCAGCTTCTAACGCCCGGCCGAACGGAGTCTCTGGATTGTATCCGAGGCCGAGACTGTTGGCTGCAAACTCGATATCCCAGTCGGCAACCGTCGGATAGAGTCGGTCCCGAAGCAGCGTCGCATCGGCACTGACGATCACATCCGGATGCTTCGTCCCATCCAGTACCATCCGCATGACCGCGTTTGCGCCGTAATACTCACCATACACCTCGGTTCCAGTTTCGGCCTCGAACGCCGGAATAACGTGATTTTCGAACGTGTGTGCGAGGCTTCCGGCCGACAGCAGTCGAACGCGCGTCTTCCCCGCAGAGAGACAGCCAGCAATTCCCCCAAGTGCCACCGAGCCAGCCGCTTTCAGTGCTGCCCGGCGAGAACAGCGCACCGTCGACCGTGTCGTAACCATCGTACATTCCGGTTGAGTAGGCAGTAATAGTTACTTTTTGGTTTTAACGTAATTGGTATTGATTTCCTTACGGAGTTGTGAGACTGTAACCCTCGTTTTGAACAGTCGCAACGAACGGTTGCTGACCGTTATTTTTTGACGAACGTCAACAGATCGTCCCGCTTTGCTTCGTGTAGATGAAATGCCAAGGCCTCCCGAAGCGCGTGAATCCGGCCCTTTTTCGCCGTAATCGGTGCAATCGTCTCGTCTTTCCACTGTTGCCACGGCGGAAACAGCCCGAGTCGGTCACACAGTTCGTTGAGCCGGACGTCTTTGTCGTCGACTTTGTCCATCTTGTTGACCGCGACGACGGTCGGAATGCCCAGTTCGTCGAGGAAATGAAACATCTCGACATCGTGTGGAATTTCCCCGCGCTCGCTGTGGCGGTCGATAATGTCGATCACGCTCTTGCCGTCGACGACGAGGACAGCCGCGAGAATGTGGTCGGCATTGTCCTCGATATAGTGGACGATATCGGTCTGAATCGCCTCCTGGTGGTCGCCTTCGACACCGGACATAAAACCAAAGCCCGGCAGGTCGGTGAACATGAAACTCTGGCTCGACCAGTCGAAGTGATTCGGCTTGCGGGTTACGCCGGGCTTTTTGCCCGTTTTGACCGCATGCCCGGTCAGTTCTCGCATAATCGTCGACTTGCCGACATTCGACCGGCCAACGAGAATAATCTCGTCGTCGCGGGCGGGGCGGTCTTGGAACATACCTGAAATAATACCGTCTGGAGATAAACGGCTTGTGTGTCTGTTGTCCGGTGGTATCCGTGTCCAACAACCGGCCGTGTTTCAACAGCAGCCGTCGACCGCCTGATACCGCTTTCGTCGGGCGTCGGTCGGATCAATTTCTTCTGTGATTACCGCACAGTCCGCCAAACGCGCCAGCGACCGCCGAACCGTTTCGCGGTCGAGCCCAGTCTCAGCGACGAGTGCCGACTGGCTTTTTTTGCCCTCATGGCAGAGAACCGTATAGCAAAGTTTTGCACTGGCGGTCGTCTCGGCAACACAGCGCCGTCCTGACGAGGTAACTCCGCTCGTCTCTGGCTCAGTAGCCATCTCACTGGGTCGCCAGTAGCTCGTCGAAGAGGTCTCCAACGCGCCCTTCGATGTCGTCACGAATCGCGCGGACAGCGTCGAGTCCCTGTCCGTCCGGGTCGTCGAGATCCCAGTCGCGGTTTTCGCCGTTCCACGCCGCCGGACAGACGCCTTCTGCCGAACAGCCCATCGTGATCACGAGATCCATCGACCGCAGCTCATCTGGTGTTACTTCCTTCGGTGTCCGGTCGCTGAGATCGATCCCCTTCTCGCCCATTACCTCGACGACCTCGGGGTGGACGTGGTCGGCCGGCTGGGTGCCGCCGGTCTCGATTCCGATCTCGGCTTCGGCGTCGTGCGCAGCGCGAGCCTGTTCGGCAAAGGCGGTTGCCATCTGACTCCGGCCAGCGTTTTGGACACAGACGAACGCGACGTTGGTTGCCATGTTATTATCTTGCCCGCATCCCTCTTTGTAATTTCGCTCAGAGTCTATATACTGCTCTATAGCACACCCGAACCCATCGGACGCTGAGTACTCACCCGCGAGTGGCGGGCGACAGACGGACTTTTGGCCGATCCACCAAGCTATTCAGTATGTCCAAAGACGAGCTTCGCGAACGAATCTGGGATCATCTCGAAGAAACGGGCTTGGCACGGTTTCCCTTCCCGCCGCACGGCCGGATTCCGAACTTCAAAGACGCCCGCGAGGCGGCCGATCGGCTGGCCCAAACCGAGGCGTGGACGCAGGCCGAGACGCTCAAATGCAATCCCGACGCCCCACAGCTTTCGGTTCGTCGACGCGCGCTTAGAGACGGGAAAACAATCTACATGGCTGTCCCGCGACTCCGCGAGGAACAACCGTTTTTGCGGCTCGACCCCGCGGAGATCGATGACATCGATGCCGCAACCACGGTTTCGGGCTGCACAAAATACGGTGTTGGCGTCGATCCCGAAGCCATGCCGCACATCGACCTCATCGTCGCCGGGAGTGTCGCTGTCGACAAGGCAGGCAACCGGGTCGGCAAAGGCGAAGGCTACAGCGACCTCGAGTTTGCAACGCTCACCGAGTTCGACCGCGTCGACGACGAAACCACGGTGGCGACGACGGTTCACGACACGCAGGTCGTCGACAATAATGAAATCACGCCCGACGCACACGACGTACCACTGGATCTCATTGTGACACCGACAGAAACCGTTCACACCGCTTGCGCCGACAGACCGCAACGCCCCGACGGAATCGACTGGACGGCGTTGTCGGCCGAACAGCTCGATTCGATTCCAGTGTTATCGCGGCTGCAGCCCGAATCCCGTCGCTGAACCGCTCGACTCGTCGCCCGCCACAGCCGACTTTGAGCGTTCGATAGTCACCGGTTTATACCGAGGCCGACTCAGTGGATTCAATGAAGAGCCGGCGACTCGCCACCTACGACGTGTTGGTGTTAGTCTCGGGCATCTGGTTTCTCGGCAAGTTCGTTCGCTATGCGTTTCCGCCGCTGTTCGAGACGATCCAGTCGACGTACGCCGTCAGCAACACGGTCGTCGGCGCGGCGTTTACCGGGTTTATGCTGGTGTATGCGGCCATGCAGTTTCCGAGCGGGGTCGTCGCCGACCGTCTCGGCTCGGTCCGTGTCGTCGTCGCCGGCGCATCCATCGCCGCGCTCGGCGCGTTCGCGCTCGTCGTTCCCTCCCCGTTTTTCGTGCTGGTTGCGGCCATGCTCGTGATCGGGTTCGGCACGGGATTTCACAAGACCGTCGCCGTCAGACTCATCGCCCGCGTCTACCCCGCCCGAACGGGCCGAGCGCTCGGCGCACACGACACCTTCGGCGCGTTTGGCGGGGTCGTCGCGCCCACCGTCGTCGTGGTCGTCCTGTCGGCCCCGCCAGCGCTCGACTGGCTAACTGGGTGGCTTCCCGAAAGCGAGTGGCGTGTCGTCTTCCTTCTGACCGGCATGGCGCTGTCGGCTCTCGCCGCCGTGTTTGCACTCCGGTTCCGTGGCCGGTTTACGGCCGAGACCGCCCCCGAGAGCGACACGGATTCGGACGATAGTGACGACGAGGTCGCCGTTGACAAAACCAACGGCTCCGGCGACAACGCACCACCGGTGCCGCGGCTGCGCGAGTACGCGGTGTTGTTCGGCGTCAGGCGGTTCAGTGCGTTCGTGTTGGTGACAGTCGGCGTTTCGTTCGCACACGGCGGAGCGGTGGCGTTTCTCCCGTTGTATCTCTCCGAGACGTTCGGCCTCACGACTGCGGCCGCAGGCGTGCTCTACTCGCTGTTCTTTTGGGCGACGTTCGTTCAGTTGGTGACGGGCGAACTGTCGGACCGAATCGGCCGCTTGCCGGTCATCGCTGCGACGGCCGCGCTCGGAGCCGTTTCGCTCTGGGGGCTCGTGGCGCTCTCGACGCTCCCAACTGTCGCACTTGGCGGTCTCATTTTCGCGCTGGGCGTCGGTGCGCACGGTTTCCAGCCGGTTCGCGGCGCGTATCTCATGGAACTACTCCCCGACCGGCTCTCGGGCGGCGGGCTCGGGGTTGTCCGCACGCTCCTGATGGGTGCGGGTGCGCTCGCCCCGTTCACCGTGGGCGTTGTTGCCGACATCTCGACGTTCCGGGTTGCGTTCGGTCTGCTTGCAGCCGCGATGGCGTTCGGTGCGGTCGGTGCAGTCGGGTTGTGGCTAACTGATCGCCCGTCGGCGACTCCGAACTGATCGTAGGACCCGACAGGGTGAACGGCACGCCAAATACACCGATGTCCGACGAGGCTGCCGACCGAAAACTGAGCAGGGCTCTCGGTGGTTGTTCGGAGAAAGCTAATCGGCTGACTGAGAGTCACCGAACCGAGACTGTACCCAGTTCTTTACCTGATCCGACGGAGCACTCAGTTGTGCGACTCGTTCAGATCATGGTTCCCGTGGGGGCGAAAGACGCTGTCGTCGAGACACTCACGAAAAGCGGGATCGACCACGCGGTGACTGACGAGACGAGCAGCCGTGAGTTCGACATTGTCATCACCTTTCCACTGCCGACTAATGCTGTCGAATCCGTGCTGAGTGACCTTCGAGACGCCGGGATCGACGAGGACACCTATACGGTGATTGTCGACGCCGAGACGGTGATTTCACGGCGGTTTGACGAGCTTGCAGACGAATACAAAGAGCGCGAACGGAGTGACGAACAGATCGCCCGCGAGGAGCTACAATCAAAAGCCGAATCACTCGTTTCGGGGCGGACGACCTACATGGTGATGACGGTACTGAGTTCAGTCATCGCAACCGCTGGACTCTTGTTGGATTCGGCGGCGACGGTCGTTGGATCGATGGTGATCGCACCGCTGATCGGCCCCTCGCTCGCCGCCAGCGTCGGCACCGTTGTCGACGACCACGTGATGTTCACCCGCGGAATCAAATTGCAGGTCAGTGGAGTCCTCCTCGCCATCGCAAGTGCGGCGCTGTTTGCGTCGTTTCTGCGGTTCGGCAACCTCGTTCCACCGGGGCTCGATCCGCTGACGCTCGATGAGGTGAGCGAGCGGTTGGCCCCGAACGTACTCGTGCTTGCAATCGCTATTGGATCCGGAATCGCGGGTATTTTGAGCCTCATGACCGGTGTCTCTGTTGCACTCGTCGGCGTCATGATCGCCGTTGCGTTGATTCCGCCTGCAGCGACGACCGGCATCGGAATCGCCTACGGAATTCCGACGCTGGCGATCGGGTCAGGTGTCTTCGTGATGGTTAACGTGCTGTCGATTAACTTTGCGGCACTGATCGTTCTCTGGTATGCGGGCTACCGACCCGAAGCGTGGTTCCGGACGCCTGACGTGCGGAGCGCTGTCGTCAAGCGAATAGCCGTCTTGGCGGTCTGTCTGGTCATCCTTTCGGCGTTTCTCGCCGGGATCACGTTCGATTCGTATACCGAAAGCACCGATGAACAGCGAGTTGAGATGGCTGTCGATGGCGTGTTGGCCGATCCGGTCTACCGAGAGGCCGAACAAACGGAGCTGACCGTCCACCGCACCGACGACATTGTTTTTAGTGAAATCGATGCGGTCGTGGTGACTGTCGCCGTTCCGACGGACCACACTATGCCGTCGGCTGCGACGCCGATTCAACAGGCGGTCGCCAACGAATTGGGCTACGAAGTCAGCGTCGAGCTTCGATTCGTCCAGATCGAAACCGCAGACTGATGCTGAAAAGAGCAGATACCCGTTGTTTAGTCGTCGTCACCCGGCGAGCCGGAGCCCGATGACCCCTGTTGGTGGTGCTGGCTCTCGGACATCGGCGTGGCCTCCCGAGCGTTGCCCATCCACCGATCGATGTTGTCATCGACGTAGCCACGGCTGCCGAGACCGATTCCGATCCCCGCACCGAGTGCAATGGCCGCAGCGAGGCCGTATGCGAGCGCTTGGGCGAAGACATAGAGAATATCCACATTGATCCCCATCGTATCGAGGCCGATCACGATTGCCGTGAAATACAAGAAAAACGTCGTTGCGGAGGCGAACACGTTCGTGTACCGTTGCTGGGTTGATGCCTGCGTTCGTTTGATAGCGTCACCGATGAAGTCTGCTACGATGAAGCCGAAGACGATCACAAGCAGCCCGGCGATGAACGATGGCAGATAGGAGACGGCCGTCGCGATCCACACCGAGAGCTGTTCGATTGCCAGTGCATTGGCGGCCGCAAGAATCGCAACGGCATAGACGAACCAGGCGGCAAGCGTCCCAAAGGCATTCGAGACGGCCCGTTCGGTCCCGCCTAACATATCGCCAATTGGTGTTCTGAGCACGGCTCGATCCAACTCGACGGTGTCTGCGAGGCGGCCAACAACACGGGCGACTGCCCGGCCGATGACGACACCAACAGCGAGAATAACCACGGCTCCGATAAGCCGCGGAATAAACGCCAGCGTCGTCGCCACCGTCTCTTGCAGCCAGCCGGGAACCGTCTGTCCAACCGTCAGTCCAGACTGTGAGAGTGCCATCAGTACTCACCCCATCCCCTTGTGGCGACGCTGTTGCACTCGCGGTTCACCGGCCTCGTGGCTGTCTGTTGTTGAATACACATCTGAAATCACTGCACTGGCTGTTCGCTCTGCATGCATTTCGTTAGCATGGTGTTTGAGATGTTCCCGGAGCATACAGTCAATGTAGTAACAGCATGAATGCTCACAACACGGTGAACATACAATGGAGACAGTGACGCTCGGTCAACCATCACGCGTCGGTATCTATTCTCATCTGATCCAGTCTGGATAACTCGTTTCGGAACCCGGGTGTCAGCATCTCACCCTTGCGCTGAAAGTAAGTACAGCTTGTCGGGTAAATCAAGCCGACAGAATATGCGTGAGCCGGTTACTCGCCGTCGCGCGAGGGAAGCTCGGGCTCGAAGCCGACCGCCTCGATCGCCAGCGAGAGAACCTCGTCGACGCCGTCCTCGGTCGTGATGCTCATGTAGGCATCCGCGTCGACATCGGTCGAGCGGTCGCTTTTGTTACAGATCGTCAGGACCGGAATATCGCGGTCTTCGAACCGGGCGGCGACCGAATCGCGGAGTTCGAGTTGGACATCGAGCGGATAGCCACAGTCCCCGGAGGCATCGACGAAAAAGAGGATGGTATCTGCGAGATATTCGATTGCGCCGACGGCCTGGCGTTCGATATCGTTTCGTTCTGCTTCAGGTCGGTCGAGCAGCCCCGGTGTATCGATCAGCTGATATCTGATGTGGTCGCGCTCGATGTGGCCGATCTGGACGCCTTTGGTCGTAAAGGGATATTCGGCAATCTCGTTCGACGCCCGCGTGACGTGGTTGACGAACGAGGATTTTCCGACGTTCGGATAGCCCGCGATGACGATTGCGGGCTCATCGGGCCGAATATCGGGGAGGTTCTTGAGCGCATCACGGGCCTCTCCGACTGCCAGCAGGTCGTCGGCGATTTCGTCCATGATGTCGGCGATGCGAGCAAACGCCTGCTTGCGGTGTTTGCGGGCGAGTTCCGGATCGGTTTTTCGGAGCTTTGGCTGATACTCGCGGCCGATCTCTTCGATCTGGCGGCTGGCCCACATAACCTCAGAAAGTGACTGTCGGAGTTCGTCGACATCGACGATGGCGTCGGCAAGCTCGTAATAAAACGGATCGATGTAGTCGAAATCGGGCCACGCGGTGACGACGTTCTCTAAGTTGTCGGAGGTGATGTTGACCGCAATCGTGAGCATCGACTGTTGGGCTTCGAGGCCGGGTTTCGCCCGCCCGGCACGCGCTGCCCGTGAAAAGGCCTTGTCGATGAGTTCCTCGGCCCGTGGGGCCGTCGGAAGCGTCTCGAAAATCATTTCGCAACTCTACACGGTGGAAGCCTAAAAGCACGTCCGTTCGGCCGTGTCACTCCCACTGCCGGCGGTCCGAACTGACCCGTTAGGCCAGTTCGGCTGCGCGCCGGCGCAAAATCGGTTCGACACTCCGGTCGTCGGCGATGGCTGTCAGCGTTTCCGAGCCGTTACAGTGGCCCAGCCCGTTGACCGCGTGGCGTCGAACACTGCCGGCAAGACCAGTCGTGAGGACAATCGTGCGAAGCCGGTTCGTGTCACCGAGTTCGACAAGCCGGTCGACCGCGTCGATTCGCGCTTCGTGAGAGACGTTTGTTCTGACTGCCTGTTTGAAGGGCGATCGTGGTGAGTCTGCCATAGCTGACTGTTGTCACGACCGGCTAATAATAGTTGCCTTTGTTTTAGTAACTCGTTGTAGAGTGGGCGCGGTGACGTCGCTGTCGCTCACGATGATAGCTGGTTGAGAGGAGTAAGCCCCCTTCTGTTTCAACCCGACATTCGGCTTAGCGTCCGTCGTCGTGTTCGGACTACCTCGACGGCCGGCTCGTCCACGCGGTATGGACAAGCTGGCCGTCTGACGCGGACTTGCACCGGTGAGGATTCACCGTTCCATCCGTTCCTGTGTGTCGGCTCGCGGTGTTACCGCTCGCATTCGTTGACGCCGTCACAGCAGACGTCGTCACCGCAGCCCTCGGCGGGTTATCTTACTTCCCTTACGGGTCGCTTCGCGCGCTTTGCGGCGAGGCCGCAGAGCGCCGTCGACCACCATCGGTGGCCAAACGCGCCTCATTGGTCGACACAGGGGGTCTCGTTTCTGTTTCAGTGCCAGCTGTCTCCAACTCCGGGCTTGCACCCGGTCACCTGTCCGAACGGTGGGGGGACTTTCCTCATGGGGTCGCCGCTGCGACCGAATGGTGCCTCCTGGCACCTGATCCACGGGAATCGGGCTCTCTCTACCGAATTTCTCTAGTCTGGCCGCTCAGATAAGCGGTTCGGTCAGCCAGTTGCTGGCTTGTGATACTGTTCTGAACAAATGGGAAGAATTCAAGTTCACAGCCTTCATGAGTACTGTTATGTCCGAGGCACAGACCGTTCAGCTGAGTTATGATGACGGTGCACGAGCGGTCGAGCTTGCTCGAGAAGCCGTAGAGTCGTATGTTCTTCATGGACAACGAGAACACCCTGGCAGTATGCGGGACGCGTTTTATGCCCGAACCGGGGCGTTCGTCCGTATTCAATCAACCCGTGGTCGCGGCCGCCTTCGCGGCTGTGCGGGCGCGTATCGTGGCAAAGATCAGCTTGGCCACGC
>LFFM01002278.1_pt1 | contig 12737 bp, 9 predicted proteins | sample 643131 | NCBI WGS metagenome assembly LFFM01 (sample SAMN03777445, study PRJNA286221) | soda lake metagenome | biome: soda lake; feature: Kulunda steppe; material: water; isolation source: sample Tc-Br brine of Tanatar trona crystallizer | place: Russia: Kulunda steppe | collected 2011-07
CGCCGTGATAACCGGCACAAAGCCTCTCGGCCTCGATGGCGGCGACGCCTTCACCACGCCCCGCCCCCGCCGCTGGTCTACCCGCGTGATCCGCCAAACCGCCCCGCCCTACTCCGTCAGCGCGCGGACGATGGTCGTCGCGTTGTGGCGCATCAGCTGCAGGTAGCTGGCGGCCGGACCACCCGGTCCGCTGAGCGAATCGACGTAAAGGGGACCAGCGATCTCGGTGCCGGTCTCGTCGGCCACCGATCGGACGTGGCGATCCGAGATGGTGCTCTCCCAGAACACCGCTGCCGGCTGCCACTCGCGGACCCGGTCGATGACCCGCATGATCTGCCGGGGCGACCCCTCCTGCTCGGCGTTGGTGCCCCAGATCCCATCGTGCTCGAAGCCAAAGGCGTCGGCGAAATACGGGAAGGCCGCCTCGCTGGTGACCAGGAAGCGCCGCCCCTCGGGGACGGCCTCGAGGCGCTCCTTGAGCTCCTCGTAGAGCGCCTCCAGCTCGTCCCGGTAAGCGGCCGCATTGTCGCGGTAGACGTTCTTGCCCTCGGGGTCGAGCTCGATCAGGGCGTCGCGGATGGCATCCACATAGCCCTCGACGGCGCGCGGATCCATCCACAGATGCGGATCCGGATCGCCCTCAAAGTCGCCGGTACGGATCGGCAGGGTCGCATGACCAGAGCGCTCGGCCACGGCAATAACCGGCACGCCATCCCCGGCAGTGGCACGCACCTGGCGCATCCACTGCTCCAAGTCGTAGCCGTTGTAGAAGACCAAGTCGGCCCGCTCAAGATCCCGGAAGTTGCTCGGCTGCAGCTCCCACTCATGAACCTCGGCGTCCACCGGGGTGAGGCTGCTGACCGTCACCCGCTCCCCACCGACCTGCTCAACCAGGTCCGCTAAAATGGTAAAGGTGGCAGCCACACGCAGCTGCTCCGCGGCCGCGGCGCTCCATGGGATCAGCACCAAAGCGGCGGCTAGCCCCAGCAACCCGTGCCTAGCGCGGGCCACCCGCCAGCCACGCCTGCCCCCAGGCGTAACCGGCCCCTTCGGCTTGTCGATGTCTTTCATGCTGGTCAGTTTCCCTGCTGCGATCGCCCACGTCCAGCCACCCGCGCCGACGCCCGTGGCAGCCACAGCACGACTGATTGGCCGCCGGGCGGCGCGCACTGCGGGCGATCCGGCTACGGAGCGCGGTTGCGGGCTTCATGGCTACACCTTTGAACGCTTCTAATCTTTGATTCTTACTTTAGAAGCGCTCAAAAGAGATGTCAACACGCCCGCAGGGCTACGCCCCGGTACCCGGCGACCCGGCCCAGCGCAGCGCAAGACGGGTGGCGGCATCCGCCTCCGCAGGCGGTGGCGCCTCGCCGCGGGCAGCCGGTGCCAACTCCTTGGCCACACGCTTACCGAGTTCGACCCCCCACTGGTCGAACGGGTTGATCCCCCAGACGCTCGCCTGGACAAAGACCCGGTGCTCGTGCAGCGCGAGCAACCGCCCCAGCGTAAAGGCATCGAGCCGACGGAAGAGGACCAGCGTGACCGGTCGATTGCCCTCATAGCGGTGATGTTCGGCCTCCGGCCCTTCTCCCCGAGGGGCCTGCCCCTGGCACAGCGCCTGGACTTGCCCCAGGGCACTGGCCAGGTTCAGCCCGGCGTGGCGCCCGGGCAGCCCGCTCTCCTCCACCGGGACCAGAAACTCGGCGATCACCCGGCCGGTGCCCTGGTGCAGCCACTGGAAGAAGGAGTGCTGCCCGTTGATGCCCACCTCGCCCCAGCAACTGGTGCCGGTGGGGTAATCGACCGGCTGCCCGTCCCGCGTGACCGACTTGCCGAGGCTTTCCATATCCAGCTGCTGCAAATAGGCGGGCAACCGGCGCAGCCCCGGATGGTAGGGCAGCACCACATGCCCGGTGGCGCCGCGCAGGCTGATCTGCCAGACCCCGAGGAGCCCCAACAGCAGCGGGATGTTCCGCGCCGCCGGCGCACTGCGAAAGTGCTCGTCCATGGCGCGCATGCCGCGGCGCAACTCGTTGAAGCGTTCCATGCCGATGACCGCCGCCAGTGGCAACCCCATGGCCGACGGTAGCGAGTAGCGCCCGCCGACCCACTCCCAGATCCGGAAACGGCGCTCGGCGGGAATGCCGAACTCGGCCATGGCGGTATCGCTGGCCGAGATGCCGACGAACTGCTCAGGCACCGGACGCCCGGCCTCGGCTTCCAGCCACGCCCAGGCGGTCCGGGCGTTGGTCAGTGTCTCCAGGGTGGAGAAAGACTTGGAAGCGACACAGAAGAGGGTCTCAGCCGGATCGATGCGCTCCCAGACAGCCGCCAGCTCGCGGCCATCGACCCCGGAGACGGTATGCAGCCGCAGCGGCTCGTCGCCATCGGCCAGGGCCTGGTGGGCCATGGTCACTCCGGCCTCGGAACCGCCGATCCCGATATTCACCACATGGCGCAGCGGCCGGCCGTCGTAGCCACAGATCCCGCCCCCGCGCAGCGCCTCAACGAAGGCGCCCATGCGCCTCAGCTCCTCGTGGACCGCCGGGATCACGTCCTCGCCGTCCACCCTCACGCAGGCGTCGGGACTGCTGCGCAGCGCCGTGTGCAGGGCCGGCCGACCCTCCGACTCGTTGACCGTCTCTCCCGAGAACAGCGCCTCGATGCGCTGGGGCAGCCCGCGCTCCTCGGCCAGGCGCAGCAGCCGCTCCCAGGTGGCATCGGTGAGCGGGTGGCGCGAAAGGTCCACGCGCAGATCGTCGTGGTCCAAGCAGTACCGCTCGGCGCGTCCCGGATCGGTCTCAAGGAGCGCACCGGCGTGCCCGGCATCATCTTGGTCAAGCAACTCTTGCCAGACCGGAGAGTGCGTCAGCGCGGTCGTCATGCACGGTCCATCCTCTATCGCCTCACACACCCTCGGTCATCGAGGCAGCCGCCGCCGGTTTCAAGCCCCGCGGCACCCCCGCCTAGAGGGGGCGGCGGATGCTCTCGCCCCGCCCCATACCGTAGTAGGTAAAGCCGAGGGCCTCCATCATCGATGGCGGGTAGACGTTACGCCCGTCGAACACCACCGGTTGGCGCAGGGCATCGCGGATACGTTCGAAATCAGGGCTGCGGAAGACCTGCCACTCGGTGCAGACGATCAGCGCATCGGCGTCCTCCACGGCATCGTAGAGGTTGTCGCAGAGTTCCAGGTCCTGGCGGTTGCCGTAGACGCGCTCGGCCTCATCCATCGCTTCGGGGTCGTAGGCCTGCACCCGCGCGCCGGCTTCCCAGAGCGCCTCCATGACCACACGGCTGGGGGCCTCGCGCATGTCGTCGGTATTCGGCTTGAATGCCAGCCCCCAGAGACCGAAGGTACGCCCGGCAAGATCTTCCCCGAAGTGGGCGTGCAGCCGACGCACCAGCAACCGCTTCTGCCGGTCGTTGACGTTCTCCACCGCCTCAAGCAGCTCGGGCCGGTAGTCGTACTCGTGGGCGGTGTGTGTCAGTGCCTTGACATCCTTGGGGAAACAGGAGCCGCCGTAGCCACACCCCGGGTAGATGAAGTGGTAGCCGATCCGCGGATCGGAGCCCATCCCCACCCGAACCTGCTCGATGTCGGCCCCCAGGCGCTCGGCCAGGCTAGAGAGCTCGTTCATGAAGCTGATCTTGGTCGCCAGCATCGCGTTGGAGGCGTACTTGGTCAGCTCCGCGGCGCGCACATCCATGGTCAGCAGCCGGTCGTGGTTGCGGTTGAACGGGGCGTAGAGGGCCTTCATCAACTCGCCGGTGCGCGGATTGTCGGTGCCCACGATGATGCGGTCCGGCTTGACGAAGTCGTCGATGGCCGCCCCCTCTTTGAGGAACTCCGGGTTGGAGACGACGTCGTACTCGAGCTGCTCCCCACGGGCGGCGAGCTCCTCGCCCAGGGCGGCGCGCACCCGGTCCGCCGTGCCCACCGGCACGGTGGATTTGTTGACCACCACGCGGTAGTCGTTCATGTGCTGACCGATGCTGCGGGCCACGGCGAGCACATGCTGCAGATCCGCCGAGCCGTCCTCATCCGGCGGCGTGCCCACGGCGATAAACTGGAACAGCCCGTGGTGAACCCCTTCAGCGGCGTCGGTGGTAAAGCGCAACCGGCCCTCCTCCTGGTTGAAGGAGAGCATCTCGTCGAGTCCCGGCTCATAGATGGGAACCTCGCCGCTCCGAAGCTGCGCCACCCGTTCCGCGTCGATATCAACACAGACGACATCGTTGCCGGCATCGGCGAAACAGGTCCCGGTAACCAGACCCACGTAGCCGCTGCCGAAGATCGTGACCTTCATGATTCACTCCACTCCATGAGGGGCCTGCTCTCAGACCCCGTAAAACGCTCGATACCAGGCCACAAACCGCGGCAGCCCCTGCTCGAGTTCCGTGCGGGGCTGCCACCCCGTGGCGGCGGTCAGATCGTCGATCTCAGCACACGTCGCGGCCACGTCCCCCGGCTGCATGGGCAGCTCCCGGCGCTCCGCCCGGCACCCGCAGGCCTGCTCGAGCACCGCGATGAAATCCTCGAGGGCCACCGGCCGGTGATTGCCGATATTGTAGACCCGGTAGGGGGCATTGCTGCGCGCCGGGTCCGGGGCATCGGTGGAGAATGCCGGGTCCGGCTCCGGCAGGGTGTCCATCACGCGCAGGACGCCGTCGACAATGTCGTCGATGTAGGTAAAGTCACGGCGCATGCGCCCGTAGTTGTAGACCTCAATAGGCTCCCCGGCGAGGATCGCCCGTGTGAACTTGAAGGGCGCCATGTCCGGGCGCCCCCAAGGGCCGTAGACGGTGAAGAAGCGCAGGCCGGTCACCGGCAGGCGATAGAGGTGCGCATACGTGTGCGCCATCAGCTCGTTGGACTTCTTCGTGGCCGCATAGAGCGAAACTGGATGGTCCACGTTGTCGTGGACCGAGAACGGCATGCGCGTATTGGCGCCGTAAACCGAACTCGACGAGGCGTAGACCAGGTGCCCGGCGTCGTGGTGGCGACAGCCCTCGAGGATGTTGCCGAAGCCCACCAGGTTGCTGTCCAGATAGGCGCGCGGATTGTCCAGCGAGTAGCGCACCCCGGCCTGAGCGGCCAGATGGATGACGCGATCGAAACGCCCCTCGCGGAAGAGCGCGTCGATACCCGCGGCATCGGCGAGATCGACGCGGGCGAAGTAGAAGTCCCCGCCGCAGCGGCGCAGCTCGTCGAGGCGCGCCTGCTTGAGGGTGACGTCGTAGTAGTCGCAGAGGTTGTCGATGCCGACGACCTGATGGCCCGCCTCGATCAGCTGCCGGGCCACATGCATGCCGATGAAACCGGCCACGCCGGTGACGAGGATTCGCACGGGTATCCTTCCTCTCGCGCAGATGGACCGGGGATCAAACGGGCTCTAGCGTACCCGACGCCCCATGCGCCGTACAGGGCGGTGGCTCAGGTACCCGACGCGTCGCCCCCCGGCCGGGCCAGCACCAAACAGGAGGCGCGCCCGCCGTGCTCGGCGAGGGTTTCGAAGCGCTCCAGCTCGAGGCCAGCGGCCCGGAGCTGGGCCCGGAACGGCTCCTCATAAGTCACGCGCCCGAAATCGATGCTGGTCAGGCGCCTGAGCATGGGCTTGAGGCGCTCGAGCCACGGAGCACGCCGCCGCTGGATGGTCTGGGTGAACACCAGGCGTCCTCCCGGACGCAGGAGCTTGCAGCCGTGGCGCAGGGCCCGCTCCGGCTCCGGCAGGAGCATGAAGCTGGCCGAGAAGTAGACCGCGTCGTAGGGCCCGCCATGATGGTCGTAGACGGACTCGTGGCGAAGCGTGACCCGATCGGCCACCGCGGAGGCGGCAACCCGGCGGCGGGCCCGCTCGATGTAGTCGCCGTCGATATCGACCCCGGTCACCCGCAGATCCCGCTCGCGCAACTGCCCGGCGTTGGCCAGCAAGGCGCCTGCCGTCCCGACGCCGACATCCAACACATGCGCCCCCGCCGGCAGCTGCTCAAGCACCGCCGCGTACCAGCGGGCGGTAAGCCGGAGGATCAAGGCGTCGTAAACGGCACTGCGGATGCCTCGCATGGGGGGCCTCACGGGTGGCGGCTGACTGCTGCGGGCCGGCGAGCGCCCGTACCGGACCGCCGCGCCGACCGCCCGGGATCCTACCAGATCCGCCACTCGCCCTGATCCGTCCGCACCAGTTCCAGCTCGTCCTTGTGCTCCATGGTGCTGCCCGGCTCCACCTGGCCGGCCTGGCGCAGGGCGAACCCCCACAGCGAGAGGACCATCTCCAGGCTGTCCAGCGGCGTATCGGTACTGAAGGCCCGGTCGCCGAAGGCCCCGGGATCGCGCAACAACTCGACACCATCCTCGGTGATGGCCACCTCCTTGCGCACGCGGATCAGGTAGGAGCCGTCATCGCGCTCGTGGGTGGAGACCAGCTCGAAGTCCACCAACTCGAAGACCTTCACGTCGCCGAGGTAGAGCTCGGAGTCGTCCTCGAACAGCAGCTCGCGAACCTCCTGCTCGGTGGGGCCGGACTGGCCGCGCTCGCAACCGGCGACCAGCAGCGCTAGGACCAGGATCAAAACGGACCAGCGAATGCACCGCTTCATGCTCATCTCCTCCAGAGGAACCCAAACCCGTACCGATGCGTGATCGCCCAGGATCGCACCGGCGACGCGCATCCGACAGCCGAGCCAAAGGCGCACGGCTCGCCGCCACCCCCTAGCGTAGTGGCATACTGGCCCGGCCCGCGGGACGGAACCCCGCCGGCCAACCCGAGCCGCCAGGAGCGAGGATGGAACACCTGCACCCCGAGGAGCTGATCCGGACCGGTTCGCGCATCGTGGAGCGGCTGCGCCAGCGTAGCGTCTGCGTCCCCATCCCGGAGCGCGCCATGGCGCGCACGGTCACCGGGGTCCGGGACCCCAGCCTACGCCACCTGGCCCTGCGCATCCGCCAAGGTGGGCGCATCGTGGTCAGCGGCGAGAAAAGGAAGGGGGTGTGGATCCCCTTCTCGGTGACCTTCATCGCCGTGGCGCCACCGCCGGGGACCGCCGGTCCCTGCGTAGAGCTGCACCTCGAGCGCACCACGCCCTTCTTCGCTGCCCCCTTCGTCCTGAAGGCGCTCGGCCGCATGCCCGAGATGGAGATCATCGGCACCCGGGCCCGCGTGCACATCCACCGGTGGCTCGATCAGCAGGAGTGGTCCGGCCCGCTGCCCACAGGCGTCTTCAACCGGGTCTGTGTCACGGAGGTACGCACGGACGCCGCGAAGCGCCAGCTGCTGGTCACCTTGTCCCTGACGGAATCCGGCCAGTAAGCGGGGCCTGCACCGCACGCCCGGCAACGCGGGCGAGAGAACCCGGGGCTATCAACCAAGACCGTTGTTGACGCTCGAAAGCGGGGTAGGCAGAGGCGGAGCGCCCGCACGATGCGGACGCTCCAGCCTTTGGATCCCAGAGTTCTTTACAGAACCTGGTGTATGTGTCTCAAAACGGGATGTCGTCGTCGAAATCCGCCGGCGCCTCCTGCATGCCGCCGCCGCTACCGCCGCTGCCGCCGCCGGCATCCCCCGCTGGGGCCTGGGCCGGGCGCTGCTCGCCGCCGCCCATCGGGGCACCACCACCGCCGCTTCGGCTGTCGAGCATCTGCATCTCGTTGGCGACGATCTCCGTGGTGTAGCGGTCCTGGCCATTCTGATCCTGCCACTTGCGCGTCTGCAGGCGCCCCTCGATATAGACCTTGCTGCCCTTGCGCAGATACTCGCCGGCGATCTCGCCAAGCCGGTTGAACATGACCACGCGATGCCACTCGGTGCGCTCCTGCTGCTCACCGGTCTGACGGTCGCGCCAGGTATCCGAGGTTGCCAGGGCGAGATTGGCCACCGCGCTACCCGACGCGGTATATCGAACCTCGGGGTCCCTCCCCAGGTTGCCGATCAAGATGACCTTGTTGACACCTCTGCTGGCCATGGCCGTGCTCCTCCGAAAAAAATGCTTTACTGAACAGTGGGATCGAGAACCGCTGGGCGGTCGGGCGAGCAGGGTGCACACCCTCCCTGTGCGTCACCCCGCAGGTGGCCTCAATGTAAAGGTTTTGCCGGCGCGGCGAAACCGACCCCCCTTGGCACCGGCAACCTGACAGGATGCCGGCGGCGCGATACCGTAGAGGGTTCGCCCGCTATCCCGCGTCGAGAGCAGCATGGACCATATCCGCATCCGCGGCGCCCGCACCCACAACCTCGATAACCTGGATATCGACATCCCGCGCAACCGCCTGGTGGTGATCACCGGGCCCTCGGGTTCCGGGAAGTCGTCGCTGGCCTTCGACACCCTGTACGCCGAAGGGCAACGGCGCTACGTCGAGTCCCTCTCGGCCTATGCGCGGCAGTTCCTGTCGATGATGGACAAGCCCGACGTGGACCACATCGAGGGTCTCTCCCCGGCGATCTCCGTGGAGCAGAAGTCGGCGTCCCACAACCCCCGTTCCACGGTGGGCACCGTCACCGAGATCCACGACTACCTGCGCCTGCTCTTCGCCCGCGCCGGCACCCCCTACTGCCCCGAGCACCAGGTGGCGCTGGAGGCGAGCAGCGTCTCGGAGATGGTCGATCGCATCCTCGCCGAGCCCGCGGGCACCAAGATGATGCTGCTCGCCCCGGCAGCCGACTGGCACCCGGACGAACAGCAGCGCACGCTGGAACAGCTGCGCAGCCAGGGCTACATCCGCGTGCGGATCGACGGCCGGGTCGTCGAGCTCGACCCGCTACCCCAGCTCGATGGGGACTGCAAGCACGACATCGAGGCGGTGATCGACCGCTTCCGCGTGCGCGACGACCTGGCCGGGCGGCTGGCCGACTCCATCGAGACGGCGCTTCGCATCGGCGAAGGCGTCGTACGGGCCGCCTGGATGGACGCGCCCGAGCGCGAGCCGCTGGCCTTCTCCGCGCAGCCGGCCTGCCCGCAGTGCGGCCACGCGGTGGAGCCGCTGGAGCCGCGCATGTTCTCGTTCAACAACCCGGAAGGCGCCTGCCCGACCTGCGACGGCCTGGGGACACAGCACTTCTTCGACCCGGAGCGCGTGGTCAGCCGCCCCCAGCTCACGCCCGCCGAAGGAGCGATCCGCGGCTGGGACCGGCGCAACCTCTACTACTTCGCCATCCTGGAGGGGCTGGCCGCGCACTACGGATTCAGCCTCGAGACCCCCTGGGCCGAACTGCCGGAGCCGACCCGCGACTGCATCCTCTACGGCTCGGGGGACGAGCCGATCACCTTCCGCTACCCCGGCCGCAACGGCCACACGGAGCGCGCCCACCCCTTCGAAGGTGTCATCCCCAACCTGGAGCGACGCTTCCGCGAGGCCGACTCCGCCACGGTGCGAGAAGAGCTGGGCCGCTTCATGGCGCAGCGCACCTGCCCGGAGTGCCGCGGCGGACGGCTCAACCAGCGCGCCCGGAACGTGCGGGTGGAGGGCTACAACCTGCCAGAGATCGCGGCGCTGCCGATCCATGTTGCCCGCGAGCGTGCGCAGGCCCTGGAGCCGGAGGGCGCCCGCGGGGCCATCGCCCGGCCAATCCTCGAGGAGATCCGGCAGCGTCTCGGGTTCCTGGAGGATGTGGGGCTGGGCTACCTGACCCTCGACCGGGCGGCGGAAACGCTATCCGGCGGGGAGGCCCAGCGCATCCGCCTGGCCAGCCAGATCGGCGCCGGCCTGGTGGGAGTGCTCTACGTCCTCGACGAACCCTCCATCGGACTCCACCCCCGTGACCACGGCAGGCTACTCGACACCCTGCGCCGGCTCCGCGATCTGGGCAACAGCGTCATCGTGGTCGAGCACGAGCAGGATGCCATGCGCGCCGCCGATCACATCATCGACATGGGGCCCGGAGCGGGCGTCCACGGTGGCACGGTCGTGGCCGCGGGCCCGCCACAGGCGGTCGCCGAGCACCCGGATTCGGTCACCGGTGCCTTCCTCAGCGGCCGGCGCAGCATCCCGCTGCCGCAGCGCCGGCGACCGCCGGAGGACGAACGCTGGGTGCGGATCACCGGCGCCCGCGGCCACAACCTGCAGGACGTGAGCGCCGAAATCCCCGTGGGCCTGCTGACCTGCGTAACCGGGGTGTCCGGTTCCGGCAAGTCGACGCTGATCAACGACACCCTCTACCGCAGCGCCGCCCGCGATCTCAACGGCGCCCAGACCAGCCCTGCGGAGCACGACGGCCTCCAAGGGCTTGAGCACTTCGAGAAGGTGGTGGATATCGACCAGAGCCCCATCGGCCGGACGCCGCGCTCCAATCCGGCGACCTACACCGGGGTCTTCGGCCCGGTGCGCGAGCTCTTCGCGGCCACGCCCGAGGCACGGGCCCGTGGCTACAAGCCGGGGCGCTTCTCGTTCAACGTCCAGGGCGGGCGCTGCGAGGCGTGCCAGGGTGAGGGCGTGGTGCGCGTCGAGATGCACCTGCTGCCGGATCTCTACGTAGCCTGCGATAGTTGCCACGGCACCCGCTTCAATCGCGAGACCCTGGAGATCCGCTACCGCGGCTACACCATCCACGAGGTCTTGGAGATGACCGTGGACCAGGCCCACGACTTCTTCGAGGCGGTCCCCGGCATCCGGCGCAAGCTTGAAACCCTGCGCGAGGTGGGCCTGGGCTACCTGCGCCTGGGGCAGAGCGCGACGACCCTCTCCGGCGGCGAGGCGCAGCGCGTGAAGCTGGCCCGGGAGCTCTCCCGGCGCGAGCACGGCCGCAACCTCTACATCCTCGACGAGCCGACCACCGGGCTGCACTTCGCCGACGTGGAGCAGCTGCTGGCGGTGCTCCAGCGCCTTTGCGACCACGGCAACACAGTGGTGGTGGTCGAGCACGATCTGGACATCATGCGCTGCGCGGACTGGATCATCGACCTCGGCCCGGAGGGGGGCGACTGCGGCGGGCAGGTCTTGGCGGCCGGCCCGCCGGAGACCGTCGCCACCGCAGAGGCATCCCACACCGCCGCCTACCTGGGCCCGCTGCTCGGCGGCTGAGCGGCCCGGCTCAGCGCCCCGGCGCCGGCTCCAGCCCTCCGCCGGGCAGCACCGTCCGGCGCAACCGCAGACTGTTGGTCACCACCAGCAGGCTCGACAGGCTCATCGCCCCGGCGGCCATCATCGGCGAGAGGAGCACACCGAAGAACGGGTACAGCGCCCCCGCGGCCACCGGCATCAGGGTCACGTTGTAGACGAAAGCCCAGAACAGGTTCTGCCGGATGGTCCGGAAGGTCTGACGGGCCAGCCCCAGACCGCGCGCCACGCTGCGCGGATCGCCGGCCATGATCACCACGTCGCCGGCCTCGATGGCCACGTCGGTGCCCGTGCCCACGGCCACCCCCACGTCCGCCCGCGCCAGGGCCGGCGCGTCGTTGATGCCGTCACCGACGAAGGCCACGTGCCGCCCCTCGGCCTGAAGATCCCGGATCGCCGTCTCCTTGTCCGCTGGCAGCACCTCGGCGCGCACCTCGCGGATGCCCAGCTCGGCGGCCACCGCCTCGGCGGTGGCGCGGTCATCGCCGGTGAGCATCACCGTGCGCAGCCCCAGCCCCTGCAGGGCCGCCACGGCGTCCACCGCGCCATCTTTGATCGGGTCGGAGACCGCCACCAGACCGGCGACGCGACGGTCGACGGCGACGTACATCGGCGTCCGCCCACGCCGGGCCAGGGCGTCGGCCTCCGCCGCCTGATCCGGCTCGATGTCCGCGCCCAGCTGCTCCATATAGCGCCGCGCGCCGACGGCCACATCGGTGCCGGCGACCCGACCGCGGATACCGAAGCCGGCCACGGCCTCGACCTGCTCGGCGGCCGGTACCGCCAGCCCCCGCTCCTGCGCGGCCGCCACCACGGCCACACCCAACGGGTGCTCGCTGTGCGCCTCCACGGCAGCGGCCTGCGCCAGGACCTCGTCGTACTGCCAGTCGCCGCCGGGCACCAGCTCCGTCAGGGCGGGACGCCCCTCGGTCAGAGTCCCGGTCTTGTCCAGGACCACGGTGTCGATCCCCGCCGAGGCCTGGAAGGCAGCCCCCCGGCGGAAGAGGATGCCCTGCTCGGCCCCCCGCCCGGTGCCCACCATGATGGCCATGGGCGTGGCCAGACCCATGGCGCAGGGGCAGGCGATCAGCAGGACCGCCGCGGCCACGACCAGGGCGTGATCGATACCGAACCCCAGCATGGTCCACAGCACCACCGCGCCCAGTGCCAGGAAGATGGCCCCCCAGACGACCACCCCGGCCACCCGGTCCACCAGGGACTGGATGGGCGGCTTGGAGGCCTGGGCCCCCTCGACCATGCGCACGATCTGGCCAAGGACGGTGTCGCCCCCGACCCGGGTGGCCCGGAAGGCAAATGCGCCGCTGCCGTTGATGGTGCCACCGATGACCTCGTCCCCGGCGCCCCGGGCCGTCGGCACCGGCTCGCCGGTGACCATGGACTCGTCGACGTAACTCGAGCCCTCGATGACCTCGCCGTCCACCGGCACCCGTTCGCCGGGGCGCACCAGCACCCGCTCGCCGGGCTGCACCTCCTCCACCGGGACCTCGCGAACCGCGCCATCGCGCTCCACCCGGGCCGTCGGGGCCTGCAGGGCCATCAACCGCTGAATAGCCTGGGAGGCCCGGCCACGGCTCTTGAGCTCGAGGTAGCGGCCAAGCAGGACCAGGGTGATGATCACACCGATGGCCTCGAAGTAGACGCCGCGGGCCTCCTCGGGAAACAGCCC